>Ga0114129_10000287_pt1 | contig 58122 bp, 56 predicted proteins | sample RhiMetdeltSRZDD1_FD_80071 | JGI IMG/M metagenome (GOLD analysis project Ga0114129, IMG submission 80071) | Populus rhizosphere microbial communities from Tennessee, USA - Rhizosphere MetaG P. deltoides SRZDD1 (version 2) (version 2) | ecosystem: Host-associated > Plants > Roots > Rhizosphere >...
CCTCGGCGGGCTCTGGGAGTTCCCCGGCGGCAAGCGCGCCTCCGGGGAATCGCTCGAGGCCTGCCTGCGGCGGGAGCTCGACGAGGAGCTGGGCGTCCGGATTCACATGGACGAGCGTCTGGCCCTGGTGCCCTGGGCGTATCCGGACCGGCGCGTGCTCCTCCACTTCTTTCGGTGCCGGCTCGCCGGTGGGCGGAACACACCGCGCGAGGGCCAGCCCTACCGCTGGGTCACCTCGGCGGAACTGGCGGCGCTGCCGATGCCGCCCGCCGACGCCGAGGTCGTCCAGCGCCTGGTCTCGGCCGGGCGCCCTTCCCCTCGCCCGCGGCGCGCCGTCAGGGAAAGATCTGGAGAGTCGGGTGGCGGCGCCAGAAGTAGGCGCCCATCACGGCGGCCGCCAGCAGGTTCCCCCCGAGGATCGCGGGCCAGGTGAGGACCCGCAGGACCGGCTCCGCGAACAGCAGCGTGACCATCAGGAATCCGAACTCGAAGACCACGAAGAGCAGGAGGATCCCGAACCCGGCGTTCGGCTGGCGCTCGGCGACGGCGAGGAGACGGGCCGCGACGCCCCCGATCACGCAGAAGACGAGGGCGTGGACCCACGTGTAGAGCACGACCATCTCGAGCGACACCGGCACCGTCTCGGGCGAGGCCAGGCCCTGCCCGCCCCGGAAGATCGCCGTGCCCAGGATCGTCGGCGTGTGGAGGGGCCGGCCTGCCACCGTGTCGAGGATCAGGAACCACAGCGCGATCGTCGCGGCACCCAGGAGCCCGGCGGCGAACCCTTCCCGGTAGATACTCTCGCCGTCCCCGGCGCCCGACTGCGGACGCTCCTCCTGCCTCGCCTCGACCTGTCCGATCATGGCGCCCTCCCCGTAGACACGAACGCCCCCGTCGCGCGGGGCCTCTCGGCACCCGACCCAACGGGGGCGCGGCTCGATGGTCCTGGCGGTCGCAGGGGCATCAGGGTCTTCCCCTGTCCAGACAGCCCTCGCAGGCCGTCTACAGTGGACGCTACGCCCGGCCCCTGGAGGGTGTCAAGGCACAGCCCATGAGGACAGCTGCCTGCGCCGGCGGCGCGGACCGACTATGCTGGACGCGCGCCCCCTCGCTGGGCATGGGAGACTGACGCGATGCGCATCGCGACCTGGAACGTGAACTCGCTCAAGGCCCGACTCGACAAGGTCCTCTGGTGGATCGAGCGGGCCGCCCCCGACGTGTTGCTGATGCAGGAGACGAAGCTCGCCGATGCGGACGCCCCCGTCGACACCTTTCGCAGCGTGGGGTACGAGCTCGCGCATCACGGAGAAGGCCGGTGGAACGGCGTGGCCGTCGCGAGCCGCGTCGGTCTCGGCGCGGTGGTGACCAATTTCGGCCAGCCGCTCGCCCCCGCCCGGACGGCCGAGGTTCCGGACGACGAGCCGCTCGCCGAGGCGCGCATGATCGGAACCGTGTGCGGCGGGGTCCGCGTGGTGAGTGTCTACGCGCCGAACGGCCGCGTCGTCGGCTCCCCCTTCTACGAGGCCAAGCTCGCCTGGTTTGGTCGCCTCTCCCGGTGGCTCGCCGAGGCGGCCGATCCCGCGGCCCCCCTGGTCGTGGGGGGGGATCTCAACGTCGCGCCCGAGGACATGGACGTCTGGGACCCCGTCGCGTGCCACGGCGGCACGCACGTCTCTCTCCCCGAGCGCCAGGCCTTCCGGCGGCTCGCCGACTGGGGGCTCGTCGACGTCTACCGCCGGCTTCACCCGGGGCCTGGGCGGTACACGTGGTGGGACTACCGGGCGGGGAACTTCCACAAGAACTACGGCATGCGCATCGATCATTTGCTCGTGACCCCGACCGTGGCCGCGCGCACGGTCTGGGCGGAGATCGACCGCGAGGCGCGCAAGGGGAAGCCGGTGCCCTCGGACCACACGCCGCTGGTGATCGACCTCGACGAGCCGGGCCGCCCGTTCGACGCCGGATGGACCGGCGCCGAGGCGCGCATTGCCGGTCGCCGGTCGGGGTGAGGAGGCAACCGGGCCCGTATCGCGTCGGTTCGTGCCGTACCACTCCTCCGACGGTCGCAACCGTGCCGATCCGGCATCGACGCAGGTTTCGCACGCCCGGTTTTGACTGGCACCGAGGTTGCTCGTCCGAGATCCCAAAACGACCCTCGGAAGGGAGGCACGGCGATGCGACTCGGGCACGGGTCTCGGAGGCGGTCGCGGAGATGGCTGGCCGCGCTGTCGGGGGTGGTGGCGTGCGGCGCGGCCGTTGCGGCGGGACCGTGGGGCGGGGCGCGGGACGTGGCCGACGCCTGGACCAGGCTGGTCGAGGCCGCCGATCAGGGCGGCGGCGCGGTGGAGCTACCGCGGGGTCACGCAGGAACGCCGCTCACAGCGCGGCAGGCCTACCTTCTCGCGTTCCACGAGGCGCAGGACGCGGCTGACCCGGAGCATGTCCTGGCGGTGGCCGACCGCCTGGACGCGATCGGCGAGGGCGCCCTGGCCGGCCACGTCCGGCGAGCGGCGGGGGTCCTCCTGGTGGAGCTCGGCGCCAGGCCCGACGCCGACCGTGAGGACGCACCGCCGCCCTGAGGCACCGTCGCCGGCGCGACCGCGCCGGACTCAGCCGCGGCCGAACGCGAACTTCTGGAGGCTCCGGATCTCCCGCGGCGGGTTCTCGTGGCGACCCTTGAACGTGAACGCAACCTCGGCGACGTAGATGTCTCCGTGCGAGTCCATCACGACCCCGTGCGGGGCGATGAACTCACCCGGCGCCTCGCCCAAGAACCGCCCGCCCACTCGCGCGAGGAGATCGCCCTTGAGCGTGAGCACGCTCACCCGGGCCCCGATGTTCGGCACCGCCGCGTTGACCGGGAGTTGCGAGGGCAGCTCGCCGACGAAGATGCGCCCGCCGTTCGCCCGGTCGATGTGGAGGGCGCACGCCCGGTACAGGTTGTTGATCTGGTACTGATAGTGGCCCTGCCGGTCGAACACCTGGACGCGATGGTTCTCCCGGTCCGCCACGTACACGAGGCCCTCGGAGTCCGTCGCGATGTTGTGCGGGATGTTGAAACAGCCCGGGTCGGTGCCGGGCTCGCCCCATGAGAGCAACAGTCGACCCCTCGGATCGTACTTGTGCACCCGGGAGTTGCCGTACCCGTCCGAGATGTAGACGTCGCCGGTCTGCGGGGAGAGCGCGACGTGAGTGGGCCGGTTGAACGGCTTTCCCCCGTGGGGCGGTGACGGCTTGTCGGGGTCGCCGATCGACAGGAGGAGCTTCCCGTCGGAGGTAAACTGCCGGATGGTGTGGTTGCCGTCGTCGGTCAGCCACACGGTGTCGTCCGGGCCGATCGTGATGCCGTGGGCCCGGCTGGTCATCCCCTCGCCCCACGAGCGGAGGAACCTGCCTTGCCGGTCGAAGATGATCACGGGGTGGGCCCCGCGGTTGTACACGTAGACGTTGTCCTTCGAGTCGACCGCGACGGCGGTCGCCTCGACGAAGCTCCAGCCGTCGGGGAGCTTCCCCCACCCCGGCACCACGGCATACGTCGGTCGCTGTACGGCCACCGTCATGATCCCTCCCGAGCTTACTTCAGCGTGTACTGCACCAGCTCCCAGGTGTCCTTGCCCTTCCCCTCGTAGTGCGCGGCGGTCCGCTCACGGATCCGCTTGACCAGCTGCTTCGCCTGGGGAGCGTACCAGACCTGCTCCTTCCGGATGCCCCAGTTCGTGCTGGGCTCGCTCTCGATGAGGAAGGCGCGGAACTTGCCGGCCGGCACGCTGATCTCGTCGTACTCCTTGACGCGCCAGAAGACCTCGACCGGGGTCCACGACAGGCCCTTCTGATTATCCTGGAACGTGAACACCGACCGCCATTCCTTGCCCACGTAGAAGGGGAAGTCGAACGATCGGAGCGACGGCGATGCCTCGCGGATGATCCGCCCGTTGGCGGCGACTGCCACGAAGTTCAGATCGCGATCGTACAGGATCGTCTCGCTCCCGGTGGCGAAGGCCAGGACACCGGCGTTCTTGTACTCGTCGTCCTTCACGAACGTGAGAGTCACCATGGCCGGGGCGTTCCAGGTCGAGTCCTCCACCTTGTACGTCCAGGACGAGCCGGCCCTGAAGTACGGCGCATCGACGATCGCCGACAGCGGTGGCAGCGGCTTCTTCCCGCACCCTGCCAGCGCGAGCATCGCAACGGCCAACGCGACGACAGCGAGTGGCCTGGACCCTGGGAAACGTCTCTGGATCATCGTTCGCACCTCCCTCGTTCGGCGTCGGTCAGCAGCCGGGGGCGTGGTGGATGCCACCGGTCCGGAGCGCCGCGCCCTGGAGCTCCTCGGCCAGCTCGAGCGTCCGCGTGGCAGCGCGCCGCGCTATCTCCTGGGTCTCCGGCGTTGTCGCGTAGCGCAGCAGGAGCCGTCGGCCCAGCTCGTGATGGTGGCGCTCGTCGGGTTCGATCACGTCGCGGTATAGCCGGGCCGTCGGCTCGTCGCCGGCGGCTTCGCAGAACTCGATGAATTGCCGGTTCTTCACGACCGCGATCGCCTCCCGCGTGAACTGGCCGGCTGCGACGCGCTCCACCGTGGTCCGTAGCCCGTCGAGGTACTGGAACAGCGGCCCGTAGCCCTTCGCCAACGGGTCGAACGCCCGCGCATCGAAGCCCAGCTCGTGCAGGCGATCGGCGATCAGACGGTAGTGCTTGGCCTCGTCTCCGACCTGACGCGCGAGGGCGAGCTTGACGTCGATCTCGGGCGTCGTCGTCAGCCAGCGGGCCGCGCTCTCGGTCGCCTCGATCTCGTTCTTGAGCGCAACCTTCAGTAGGTTCACCACCGTGAGGTCACCCTCGACCTCCGGCTTCAGCGTCGAGTCGGGCGCGAGCCGTCGCAACAGCTCCTGATTCCTCGCATCGAGATCCCGGACGAAGGCTTCCGCGTCCATGCCCGCCCGTCCCGTCACGAGGAACCCGTGCCCCGGCTGCGCTCCGACGCGCTCCCTGCCTCCACGTATCCCCGCAACAGCTCCGGCAGCTCGGCGGTGAGTGTCTCGCGCGTGATCACGCGGTCACATCGGTCGTGGAAGGGCTGGGTCGTCCGCCACAGGACGTGGGTGGTCCAGCCGAGCACGGGGGCCGGATGCCCGGCGGCCTCGCTCTCCCGGGGGGCGGCGTCAAGATCGAGGCCGGAGGCGGTGAGGTCGAGCATGACGAGAGCCGGGTGACCCTCCAGCGCAACGCGCAGATCGTCGAGCGAGCGAGCGGCCCGGAAGGGGTATCCGAGACGGTGGGCCGTTTCCGCGATCCGGCTCGAAAACAGGAGGTCACGGACGTGGGCGACGACGGTCCGCGCGGGATCTCCCGTGTTCACTGCTCCGCCTCCCCGCGGTCCAGCCAGTAGCGTGACCATTCCTGGAGATGACTGAGCGTCGTGAGCTCGCCCATCCGGTCCAGGTAGACCTTGCCGTTCAGGTGGTCCGTCTCGTGCTGGAGGACCCGCGCGAAGAAGTCCTTGGCCACCAGATCGATCCGCTCGCCGTTCCGCCCGTAGGCCTCCAGCCGCACTCCCGAATGCCGCGGCGTGACACCGCGGAAGTCCGGAATGGAGAGGCAGCCCTCCCAGTCGGCGGCCGCCTCCTCGGAGACCGGCGTCAGCACGGGGTTGACGATCACCATGAGCGGAATGCGGGCCATGTCGGGGTAGCGCGGATGCGCCTCGCACTCGAGGACCGCGATCTGCCGCGAGACGTGTACCTGGGGCGCCGCGAGACCGACGCCGACGTACTCGTGCATCGTCTCGATCATGTCGTCGATGAGACGCTGCGTCTCCGGGCGCGAGATCTCCGCGCGCGGCACGGGCTCCGCGACCCGCCGGAGCACCGGATGACCCAGCCGGGCCACCTTCAGGATCGCCACGCCGACCTTCCACGAGCCGGTCGACGAGGAATGGATCGATTCCGCATGCTCGAGTTCATGGTAGCACGCACATCAGACGCCGAGGTCAATCAAGGTGGTCATCCGGGCGCCCGCTCCCTGCATCTCGTCGATCGCGCGGGCTCCGTCGCCGGGCTCGAGGTCGACCGCCGCGATCGCGTCCGTGAGCAGGACGACCTCGAACCCCTCGCGCAGCGCGTCGAGGGCCGTCGCGCGCACGCAGTAGTCGGTGGCGAGCCCGCCCACGTACAGCCGGCGAACGCCCTGCTCCGCGAGAACGGCGGCAAACGGCCGGGCCGATGGGTCCTCCGCCTGGAAGGCCGAGTAGGCGTCCTGGTCGGGATCCATCCCCTTGGACACGATCACCGCCTCGGCGGGGGCCGCGAGACCGGGATGGAACGCGGCGCCCCGCGTGTCCCGGACGCAATGGGGCGGCCAGACTCCCCCGAAGGCCTTGAAGTGCCGCGTCACCGGGGGGTGCCAGTCCCGCGTCAGGAACACGGGCGCGCCGGCGTTCGCGAATCGCTCGAGATAGCGGTTCACGACAGGCACGATCGCGTCCCCGTCCCGGACGCCGAGGGCGCCACCCGGGCAGAAGTCGTTCTGGAGGTCCACCACGACCAGCGCGTCCCGAGCCGGGTCGATCGTCATGCGTACGCCCTCCTCTCCGGGGAGCCCGCCGTGGGCGCCTCCGTCAGCGCGCGTTCGATCTCCTCAAGCACACGGGCGTCGGCCTCGCGTGCCCGGCCGGCAAGGAGCGCGGCTCGGGCCTGGGCGCCGCCGATCCGGCCAAGCGCCCAGGCGGCGTGGCCACGGACGGTCGGCTCGGGGTGCCCCAACGCCTCGGCCAGCGCCGGCACGTCTCCAGCCGCCCCGCGGTTGCCGAGGGCGACTGCGGCGTTACGTGTAAGTCCCTCCCGTTTCGCCCGCTTGAGCGGGCTCCCTCGCAGACCGCCCAGGTAGGCGGCCTCGTCGAGGGCGAGAAGATCAGCGAGCGACGGATGCCGCCGGGGCCCAAACGCCACCTCGCCGGTCACGGGCGCGCGGCGGTTCCACGGGCACACGTCCTGGCAGACGTCGCAGCCAAACGTCCACGCGCCGACGCCCGGCCGGAGCTCGGTCGGGATCGGCCCCCGGTGCTCGATCGTCAGGTACGCGATGCAGCGGCGGGAGTCCAGCACGTAGGGGGCGACAAAGGCTCCGGTGGGACACGCGTCCAGGCACCGGGTGCAGCTGCCGCAGCGGTCTGCCAGGGGCGCGTCCCACTCGAGCTCCGCGGTGGTCAACACGGTCCCGATGAAGAAGAAGGATCCGAGGTCCGGATGGAGCAGCATCGTGTTCTTCCCGACCCAGCCCAGGCCCCCGCGCGCGGCAAGGTCCCGCTCGAGGAGCGGGCCGGTATCCACGTAGACCCGTGCCACCGTCCCCGGCGCCGCATCGACAATCGTCCCGGCAAGCGCCTGGAGCCTGGGCTCCATGACCGCGTGGTAGTCCGCGCCCCAGGCGTACCGCGCGACCCCCGGCGGACCTCCAGCGCCCGTTCCCTGGAAGTACCCCAGGGCGCAGGCGACGACCGATCGCACGCCCGGCAGGACCCGCCCGGGATCAACCCGCTTGTCCCGACCCCGCTCGAGATAGGCCATGGTTCCGGCGTGGCCCGCATCGAGCCAGCTCTCGAAGGCCGCCGCGTGGTCGGGCGGGCCCGCGGGCCCGACGGCGACCAGATCGAAGCCGAGCCGCCGTCCCGCCTCCTTGACGTGCGCCGCGAGCGCCGCCCGGGTCATGCGCGGTCAGGCGGCGCGCCGGGCGAGGATGACCAACCGGCTCTGGGTCAGGGTACGCCCACCTTCTGCGACGAACCGCTGCCAGGCAGCCCAGCGCCCATCGGCCTCCCATCGGGAGCACAGGCCGGCGACCCGGGCCAGCGCTTCCGCCTCGGACGAGAAGCGGGTGACCTCCTGCTCCACCTCGAGCCGCTCGACCTGGAAACCGGCGGCTCCGAGCACGCTACGGGCCCGGTCGGGCTCGTAGGCGAAGCGTGACACCCGACCCGTCTCCCGCCACTGGTCGGTGTGGAACGCCGCGAAAGCGAGAGCGCCACCCGGGGGCAGGCTCGCACCGGCCCGAGCGACGATCGCGTCGGACATGCAGAGGTGGGCGACCACGAGGTCCGGCTGGCCGAACGCCCGGTAATCGACCCGATCGGCGTCGGCGACCACGAAGAGCACGTTGGCGAGCCCCGCCCGGCGGGCGTGGCGCTGGGCCTCGACGAGGGCGCCGGCATCGGTGTCGATCCCGAGCACCCGCCGGGCCCGCGGCGCGAGGTGGAGGGCGAGGCGCCCGGTCCCGGTGCCGACGTCGAGAAGGGCGCGGCCGTGGAGCGGTTCCTCGTCGAGCCACGCGACCAGAGTAGGCGAGAGGGCGCCGTGACCCTTGCCGTTTCCCGGCGCGCGCCCGCTCGCCTGCTTGACGTCCCCTCTCATGCGGGCGCCTCCCGCCCGAGTATACTCCGCCGGGAGAAGCTGCCGTGATGCCTGACGCCGCCGACCTGGATCCCGGAACTCCCGAGGCGCGGGGCCGCGCGGGAGAGGTCGCGCGCCTCTTCCTCAAGCTCGGCCTGATCGGATTCGGCGGGCCGGCTGCTCACATCGCACTGATGGAGGACGACGTTGTCCGCCGCCGACGATGGCTCACGCGCGAGCAGTTCCTCGACCTCCTGGGGGCGACCAACCTCATCCCGGGCCCGAACTCGACGGAGATGGCCATCCACGTGGGCTTCGTGCGAGCCGGCTGGCCCGGCCTCATCGCGGGCGGCGTCTGCTTCATCCTGCCGGCGATGCTGATCACCCTCACCCTCGCCGCCGCCTACGCCCGCTACGGTGGCCTCCCCGAGGCCGAGTGGATCCTGTATGGCGTCAAGCCCGTGATCATCGCCGTCGTGATCCAGGCGTTGTGGGGTCTGGCCCGGAAGGCCATCGCCACCCCGCTCGCCGCGGCCGTCGCGCTGGCGGTCCTCGCCCTCGCCCTTCAGGGCGCCAACGAGGTCGTGCTGCTGTTCGCGGCGGCGCTAGGCGTGCCCCTGCTCCGCGCCGTCGTGACCGCGGGGAGCGCCCGGGCGCTGGCGCCGGGAGGGCTGGCCGGCCTCACCCTCGCGGGCACGGGCGGGCTATTCCCCGTGATGGGGGCGCCCGGGAGCGCGAGCGCCATCCTGCTGCAACTGGGCCTCATCTTTCTCAAGGTCGGCTCGATCCTCTTCGGGAGCGGCTACGTCCTCCTGGCGTTCCTCCGGCCGGAACTGGTCGAGCGGACAGGCTGGCTCACGGACGCACAGCTCCTGGACGCCGTCGCGGTCGGTCAGTTCACGCCCGGACCGGTCCTGACCGCCGCGACGTTCATCGGGTACCTCGTGGTCGGGGTCCCCGGCGCGATCGTCGCGACCCTGGCGATCTTCCTGCCCTCCTTCGTGTTCGTGGCGCTGTCGAGCCCGCTCATCCCGCGGCTCCGGCGATCACCCTGGGCAGGCGGGTTCCTCGACGGCGCGAATGCGGCCTCGGTCGCGCTGATGGCGACGGTGACCTGGGAGCTGGGGCGTGCCGCCGTGGTGGACTGGTTCACGGCCGCGCTGGCGCTGGCGGCCGCCGTCGTCCTGCTCGCCACACGGCTCAACTCCGCATGGCTCGTGGCCGGTGGCGCGGCGGTCGGCGGTCTCGGCGCTCTGGTCCGCTGAGGCCGCCGGCCCTCATTCGCCCTGAAACCGCGCCCGGGCTCCGACCACCCAATTGACAGGCGGTGTGGCGATTCTCCATCCTGTTCGATGAGGCTTGTGCTCGAACTGACCCGAGGCCCTCTCCGGGGGCATGCCAAGGAGGCACGACGTGGAGAAGCCCAGCATCATGACCCGCATGAACGGCCCATATCTGGTGAAGGGCCCAGTCCATTTGATCGATGCGGAAGGCAAGGAGTTCACCGTCACCGGCGACACGATCGCCCTGTGCCGCTGCGGGCACTCGGCCAACAAGCCATTCTGCGACGGTAGCCACGGCAGGATGGGGTTCCAGGCCGCCGAGAAGGCCCGCTGACCCCCGGGGGCCATCGAGATGGGCCCGGCCGCCCTGACCTCGAGACGTCTCAGGGCCGCGGACGACGCCGAGGCGATCGAGCTCTGCTTCTCCCAGGGGTGGACGGACGGGCTGCCCGTCGTCCCCCCCACCCCGGAGCGGGTCGGGCGGATGCTCGAGGCCGCCCGCCTCGATCCGGACCAGGAGATCGCCTACGTGGCCCACCGGGCGGTCTCCGTCACCGCCGAGAAGGTCGCCATCAACGCCGTCATGGCGGGGTGCCGGCCCGAGTACATGCCGGTCGTCGTGGCGGCCATCGAGGGCATCGGGGACCCGCGGTGGAGCTACCACGGCCCCGGAACCTCGACGGCCGGCGCCGCCGTCCTCCTCATCCTCAACGGTCCGGTGGCGCGGGAACTGAACGTCAACGCGGGGGACAACCTCTTCGGGCCCGGGTGGCGGGCCAACCTGACCATCGGGCGGGCCGTGCGTCTCGTGATGCGCAACGTCTGCGGCTCCCTCCCGGGCACCCTCGATCGCGGAACGCTCGGGCACCCCGGAAAGCTGTCCTATGTGATCGCGGAGAACGAGGCCGAGAGCCCCTGGCCGCCGCTCCACGTGGAGCGCGGCTTCCGCCCGGACCAGAGCGCCGTCACCATCGTGGCCGCCGCCGGGCCGCGGCAGTTCTACAACCAGCTCTCGAACACCGCGGAGGGGGTGCTGACCACCCTCGTGGACGACATGCGCGTCTCCGGGAACCTCATGGGTCAGCCGCAATACGTGGTCGTGCTCGCGGGAGAGCACATGCGCACGATCGCCGGCGACGGCTGGACGAAGGCGATGATCCGAGAATTCCTCTTCAAGCACACGCAGAACTCGCATGCTCACCTCAAGCGCACGCACCAGATGGCCGGCCAGGCCGAGCCGGGCGACGAGACGCGCATGCGCCCGCTGGTCGAATCGCCCGACGACATCTTCGTCGTAGCGGCCGGCGGCCGGGCGGGCGCCTTCTCCTGCTACATCCCGGGCTGGGGCGGCAAGCGCTCCTCCCAGGCAGTGACCAAGGAGGTCAAACGATGATCGAGATCCTCGATCCCACCGTCGAGGTCGCGACGCAGCCGGTGACGTTCGTCCCGCGCCCCTACTCGCTCGCGGGCAAGCGCATCGGCCTCGTCGAGAACACGAAGTTCAACTCCGATCGCCTCCTGCAGAAGATCGGGAACCTCCTCGTGGCGGAGTACGGGGCCACCGAGGCGCGCATGTGGCGCAAGCACAACGCGAGCGTTCCCGCCCACGACGAGATCGTCGAGGAGCTCCGGGCGACGTGCGACGTGATGGTCGCCGGGATCGGCGACTGAGGGTCCTGCTCGTCGGGCAGTGTGCTCGACGGAATCATGCTGGAGAAGGCAGGGGTGCCCTCGGCCTCCATCGTCACCGACGTCTTCGAGATCACCGGCCGGGCGATGGCCGAGCAGTGGGGCCTGACCGCCTACCGTTTCCTCGTCATGCCCCACCCGATCGCGAACCTGACGGAGGCCCAGCTCGACCAGCGGGCGCGCGAGATCGCGCCGCAGGTGGTGAAGCTTCTGCTGCAAGGCCAGGAGTGACCGAGCCGGGGGACGGCACCCGCCCCCCGGTCAGGCCTCTGTGGGCACACCCCACGCTCGCCCCGTCATTGCTTCGTGCTCAGCAGCCGCTTGGCCCTGTCCAGCTTCGGTAAGAGCCACGCCCGGAGCATGCCCGACCCGCGCGCGGGCAGACGCGCTCGGCGGACCTAGCCGGTGACCGCGCCCTCGGACGCCGAGCCAACCAGCCGGGAGTACTTCGCGAGGACGCCCCACGTGTAACGAGGACGCGGCGCCCTCACGCCTCGAAGGCGTTTCCGGATCTCGGCGGGGCTCAGCTCGACGTCGAGACGGCGGCGCTTGACGTCGAACACGATCGTGTCGCCGTTCCGGATGGCCGCGATGGGACCGCCCACCGCTGCCTCGGGCGCCACGTGCCCGGCCATGAAGCCGTGCGTCGCCCCCGAGAAGCGTCCGTCCGTCAGCAGCGCCACCGAGGCCCCGAGGCCTGCCCCCTGGAGCGCGCCGGTCAGGGCCAGCATCTCGCGCATCCCCGGACCGCCCTTCGGCCCCTCGTAGCGGATCACGATGACGTCGTTCGGCTTGATCTTGCCCTTCTTGACGGCGAGAAAGGCGTCCTCCTCCCGGTCGAACACCCGCGCGGGGCCGCGGTGGGCCATTCGGTCCTGGCCGACGACCTTGAGGACGCAGCCCTCGGGGGCGAGGTTCCCCCGGAGGATCACCATCCCACCGGTCGATTTGAGCGGATTCGAAGGCGGCCGCACGACCTCCTGACCCGGTGTCTCCGCCGCGTCCCGCACCGCCTCCCCGATCGTTCGGCCCGTCACCGTGAGCTCGTCGGGGTGGAGAAGCCCGGCCTCGAGGAGGCGGCGGCCGACCAAGGCCATCCCACCCGCCTGATACATGTCCGGGGCCGTGAACCGACCGGCCGGCTTCAGGTCAGCGAGCACGGGCGTCTTCCGGGACACGCGGTCAAAGTCATCGATCGTGAGCCTGACGCCCGCCTCCCGCGCCACCGCGAGGAGGTGAAGCACGACGTTCGTCGAACCGCCCGTGGCCATTGCCCCCGCAATGCCGTTGAGGAGCGCCTTTCGGGTAATGATCTGGCGCGGCGTGACGCCCTTCCGGAGCAGCTCCATGACGAGCCGGCCGGTCTCGAACGCGACCTCTTCCTTCCGGGGATCGACCGCCGGCACGTCGTTGAACCCCATCGGCGAGATGCCCATCAGCTCGAACGTCGTCGCCATCGTGTTGGCCGTGAACTGGCCGCCGCACGCGCCGGCGCCCGGGCAGGCCCGGCTCTCGATCTCGTTCAGCTCCTGGGCCGAAATGCGACCGGCGTTGAATGCGCCCACCGCCTCGAAGACGTCCTGCACCGTGAGCTTCCGGCCCGCGTAACTCCCCGGCATGATCGAGCCGCCGTACAGCATGACCCCCGGGAGGTTCAAGCGGGCAAGCGCCATGACGGTTCCCGGAATGGTCTTGTCGCAGCCGGAAATGGCCACCACGGCGTCGAAGAGGTGTCCGCGCGCCACGAGCTCGATGGAGTCGGCTACGACCTCGCGGCTTACGAGGGAGCCCTTCATGCCCTCGGTGCCCATCGCAATGCCGTCGGTCACGGAGACCGTGTTGTACTCGATCGGGGTCCCGCCGGCCGCGCGGACGCCCTCCTTCACCTTCTCTGCGAGCTTCTGATGGTTCCAGTTGCAGGGGGTGACCTCGATCCAGCAATGAGCGACGCCGACGATCGGACGGGCGAGGTCCTCGTCCGTGAAGCCGACGGCCTTGAAGTACGAACGGGCCGGTGCGCGGTCGGGACCTTCGAGAATCGCGCGCGACTTGTGGCGGGGATCCATCGGGGTGCCTCCTGAGCGTGGTGGGCTGTGCCGGGACGAAGGCCATTCTAGCGCAGGGCGCCGATGGCCAGAAGTGGACCGGCCGTGCGCGCCAAGGCGCGGCGTCAGGCGATGATGCCGCGCAGGTGACGGGCGGGACGGGGAACTAGCGGTCGGACTTCGGAGCTTGCGCCAGCTCGGGGGGGACCTGGGCCACGGGCTCGCCCCACCAGCCTTCCTTCTCGGCGGCCTTGGCGTCTCGCTCCCGGGCGACATCGACGCCGCCGAGCCATCGCAGGACGGTGTTCCGGATCGAGAACGCCATGTGCTGGTTGGTAGCGTACACCGTGTCGGTGTACCCCGAGCTGGACCGCGGAGCCTGGTCCTGGGCCCACGCCGCGCTCGCCCCGAGCAAGACCGTGATCGCCACCTCCGTGAATCGACGCCTCATGTCGTCCACCTCCGTCGGTTGGGTTGCTCACGGCCAGACTACGCGGCCGGTGAGGGCCGACCCAAGAATTTTCACGAGTGGAGCGCGTGCTGGGCAGCCGCGGCCGCGCACGAAGAGGCCGGGCGCCGGAGAGTTGGCGGTCCCGCGGGCCTAGCCCGAGAGCGACGGCAGCGCGAGAAGCTCGCCCACGGGGACCGCGGCGTACCCGCGAGCCTCCAGGACGTCGAGCAGTCCGGGCATCGTCGCCAGGAGCCTCTCGGGCGCGCCCGGCAGCCCGGGCGCGTCGTGAAGGTCGACGATGGCGCCGTCGTGGAGGCGGTCGGCGACGTGGCGGAGCTGGTCGGCTGGCGACCGGGGTCGCAGGCCTTCGTGCTGAACGGACCAGAGGACCGTCACCAGCCCGAGCCGGCGCGCCGTCGCTAGCGCGGCGGCGTTGACGATGCCCCAGGGGGGGCGGTAAAGCCGCGGCGGCCGCCCGAGGAGGTTGGCCAGGATGCGCGCCCCCTCGGTGATCTCCCGCGCCGCGGCGGCCGGGGGAAGGAGCCACGCGTTCCGGTGACGCCAGGTATGGTTGCCGACCTCATGGCCCGCGTCGGCGATCGCACGCACCACGTCCGGATGCCGCGCGGCGCGCTCCCCGATCAGAAAGAAGGTGGCCCGGACCCCCCGCGCGGCCAGGAGCCGCAGGAGCCGGGGCGTCGCGGCCGGATCGGGCCCGTCGTCGAAGGTGAGCGCGACCTGGTGCCGACCCGCCGGCCCTCGCCGCCAGGCGACGGCGGGCAACGCGCACTGCGCTCCCCAGGCGTAGGCGGCCCACCCGGCGACGCCGGCGCCCGCTGCCCACCAACCGCCGTGCACGGCTCAGCCGCGCCCCAGGAGCGCGAGCATCTCCTTGGCCACGGTCCGCCCCGCCTCCGGGCGCCGCAGGCTCCGTGCGGTCGCGGCGAGCGCCGCGCGGAGCTCCGGCTCGCCGAGGAGCGCATCCAGATGCCGCCGGAGCTCCCACCGGTTCCGCGCGCGGAGCGCCGCCCCCCCGGCGACCAGGGACGCCTCGTTGGCCCGCTCCTGGCCCGGGAGGGAGCGGTAAAGCAGGAGCGGCCGCCCCAGCGCGAGCGCCTCGGCGCAGGTCATGGCCCCCGCCTTCGAGACGACCAGGTCGGCGACGCCCAACACGCGCGCCATGTCGTGCACGCGACCAAGGACCCGGAACCGCTCGTCGCCGCGGTACCGCCGGCCGAGCCGTGCCGCGAGCCGTCCGTGGTCCCCGCAGACCGCGATCGCGACGAACGGCCGGTCGAGCACCGCCAGCACGTCACACGCCTCCGCGACCCCCCGGAGGAGACCGCGCATGCCGCCGGTGACGAGCACGACCGGGAGTTCCGCCGGCAGCGCCAGCGCCTCCCGGAGCGCCGAGCGATCGGGCGGGACGGCGAAGGCGGGGTCCACGGGCAGCCCGCTCACGACGACCCGGTCGGGCGGGATGCCCTGGGCCACAACGCCCGCGCGAACGGCCTCGGTCGGTACGAAGTAGCGCTCGAGGCCGGCGTGGATCCACTGCGGGTGTGCGGCAAAGTCCGTGAAGACGATCCCGTGCGGCACGGCCGTCGCGCCGCGGACGCGCAGCCACGCCATGGCCCCGGCGGGCGTCGGGTGGAGGTGCACGACGGCGTCCGGGCGCTCTCGTTCGAGATGGCGCAGGAGGCCCGCTGCGCCGATCCGGTCCATTCCCGCCATGGCGGGCGACCGGGGGCCGATCCACGCCGAGAACTCGTAGGCGAGCCCCCACAGCCCGGGAGCGCAGCGGAGGACCCCCCAGAACATCGCGAGCGACGCCCGCACGAAGGCCGGCGGCAGGAAGCGGACGAAGTGGTCGAGGACCTCGACGCTTGCGCCCTCGTCCTTGAAGGCCCGGGCCAGCGCGTCGGCAGCGCGCGCGTGGCCGGCGCCGTAGGGAGCGGAGAGGATCAGGATCCTGGGCACGGCGGGACGGCCTCTGGCCCCGGGCTCACGCCCCGAAGCGCCGGTCGCGCTGCTGGTAGCTCCGGATGGCCCGAAGGAAGTCGATCTTGCGGAACTCCGGCCAGTGGACGTCGCAGAAGTAGAACTCGCTGTACGCGCTCTGCCACAGGAGGAAGCCGGACAGGCGCACCTCGCCGGACGTCCGGATGATTAGGTCGGGGTCCGGCAGGTCGGGGGCGTACAGGTACCGCGAAATCTCCTCCTGGGTCACAGCATCGACGATCTCGTCGAGCGTCCCGCCCTGCTTCGCGCGGTCCCGCACGAGGCGACGCACGGCGTCCGCGATCTCCTGCCGCCCGCCATACGCGAGGGCGAACGTGAGCACGGCGTCGGCGTAGCCCTCCGTGGCCTGCTCGGCTCGCCGGATGGCCGCCAGCGTCGAGTCGGGCAGGAGCTCGAGCTTCCCGACGGCCTGGACCCGGATCCGCCGCCGGTGGATGCGTGGATCACCGGCGAGCGCGCTGAGCTTGTTCTCGATCACCGAGAGGAGGCCGCGCAGCTCCTCGGGGGCCCGCCCCAGGTTCTCCGTGGAACACGCCCAGAGCGTGACGGCGGGAATGCCGAGATCGACGCACCAGGCCAGCACCTCGTCCAGCTTCGCCGCCCCGAGCCGGTAGGCGTCCACCGGATCCCGCCCCTGCGCTCGCGCCCAGCGCCGGTTTCCGTCGAGGATGATGCCCACGTGCCCGGGGGCGGGTCGTCGGCTCACCTCGGCCTCGAGCCGCCGCGCGTAGAGGCGGTACAGGAGCCGGCGCCAGCGCGACTCGCCGCTCACCCGGCGGTCACTCCCGCGGCCGGCGGGCGACCAGGAGCTTGTACTCCGACTCCTGGACCACGTCGCCCCGCTGGTTCACCATCTGACGCCGCTCGACCACGACCCCCCCATCCTTCATGGGCCGCTTCCCCGCGACGCGGATTCGGCAATGGATCGTGTCTCCCACCCGCACCGGCACGCGGGGACGCAGGTCGAAGACCATGAAGGCGAGCACATGGGGCATCTCGGAGGGAGCCCGGAAACCCAGGCCGGAGGTGATGGCCATCACGAGGAGGTCCGGCACGACGGGTGCGAGGCCTGAATCCCCGACCGTGAAGTCGAGGGCCTCCTGGTCTCCGGAGATCGCGGCGAAACCGACGACGTCGGCCTCGGTGATAGTGCGGCCTGGAGTCTCGAACCCGTCGCCAACCTCCAGGTCCTCGAAGTAGCGGGGCATCGGACGCCGCTATTTCCGGCGCTCGATCATGAGCTCCGTGTCCCCCTCCTGGACGAGCTCGCCGCGCTGGTTGAGGACGTGGCGCTGGATCGTGACGATCCCGCGGTCGGGTTTCGAGGTCTCTTTCTTGCCCGTGACCTTCATGCGCACCTTGATCGTGTCGCCGATCTTGATCGGAGCCTTGAACCGCCAGCGGAGCCCCAGGAAGGCCAGGGTGGCAAAGGGCCGCGGAACGGCCCGTGCGCCGAGACCGGACGAGATGGAGAGCCCCAGGAGCCCGTGAGCGATGCGCTCCCCAAAGATCGAGCTCTTCATGAACTCGGCGTCGGTGTGGAGGACGTTGTAGTCCCCCGACAGTCCGGCGAAAGCGACGATGTCGGCTTCGGTGACGGTACGCCCGGGCGACAGGTACTCGTCACCCACCTGGATGTCCTCGAAGTACTGCCGGCTCGGCTCCGACATCGGCATCCTCCGGACGCAGTCGGCATCCCGCTCGCGACCGTTCCGCACTATACCATGGTGAATGCTACAATCTCACCGACCGACCAGTCGGTTTTTGGAAGTCGAGGCCGAAGCGAGCCCGCAGAGGGAGCATGGGCAACGTCGTCGACGATCTCCGCGTCTCGGACCAGCGACTCCGCCGGGTCTGGGAGAAGGTGCACGGAGGCGAGCGCCTCGGGCTCGACGACGGTCTGGCGTGCCTCGAGACGGACGACCTTCTCGGTCTCGGGCGGATGGCGGACCACGTCAAGCGTCAGAAATCCGGCGAGTGGGTGTACTTCGTCATCAACCGATACGTCAATCCCACGAACGTCTGCGTCCTGTCCTGCTCGTTCTGCGACTTCGCCAAGAAGAAGGGCGAAGACGGCGCGTTCGAGCACTCCATCGAGGACATCGTCGGAATGATCGAGGCGGACGTCCGCGAGGTCCACATCGTGGGCGGCCACCACCCGGACTGGCCCTTCGAGTACTACGAGCGGCTGGTACAGGCCATCCACGCCACCCGGCCCGACGCCCAGATCAAGGCCTTCACGGCGGCCGAGATCGACTACCTCTGGCGGCGCTGGAAGATCGAGCCGGGCGAGGCGCTGGCCCGACTGAAGGCCGCCGGGCTCCACACCATGCCCGGGGGAGGCGCGGAGATCTTCTCCGCGCGCCTCCAGAAGGCGCTCCGGTTCACCGGCAAGGCCGGGGCCGATCGCTGGCTCGAGATCCACCGCATCGCCCACGGCCTCGGCATCCGATCGAACGCCACGATGCTCTACGGCCACATCGAGACCTACGCCGAGCGGATCGGCCACATGCTGCGCCTTCGGGCGCTCCAGGACGACACCGGGGGCTTCCTGACGTTCATCCCCCTCCTGTACCAGGTCGGCGACACGCGCCTGGTTCCCCGCCAGGCCTCCGCCGTCGAGGCGCTCCGCGTGGTCGCGACGTCCCGGCTCGTCCTCGACAACTTCCCGCACGTCGAGGCCTATTGGGTCATGATGGGCGAGGAGGCGGCCTCGATCGCGCTCCACTTCGGGGCCGACGACGTCAACGGCACCCTCGTCGACGAGCGCATCGCGCACGCGGCCAGGGCGGAGAGCCCCGCCGGACTCGCCCGCGAGCAGATCCTGCGGATGGTCCGCGACGCCGGACGGGTGCCGGTCGAGCGCGACGCACTCTACAACGTGGTCAAGGTGTGGAGCTGATGCTGCGGGTGGGCCGGATCTCGTACCTGAACGTCGAGCCGTTCTTCCACGCCTTCCCTTGGCCGATCGCGGAGTCCTTACCGCCCCGGGCTCTCGGCGAGGCCGTGGCCGAGGGCCGGGTCGACGCCGGACCGCTCGCCCTCGCCGACTGTCTCCGGCTCGAGGGGACCGTGACTCGCCTGCCGTTCGGGATCGTGGGTCCGACGCGGGCGCAGAGCGTGCTCCTCTTCTCCGACCGCCCCATGCGGGAGCTCGGCGGCCGCCGGATCGCCGTGACCGCCGAGACCGCGACGTCCGTGCGGTTGCTGCGAATCCTGCTCGCGTTCCGGTACGAGGTGCGCGCCCCCACCCTGGTCGGGCTCGACGAGGCGGCGGACGCCGTGCTCCTCATCGGCGACGCGGCGCTCCGCCTGCTCCGCCAGGGGCCGTGGCCCCGGCGGTTCTGTCACGACCTCGGCGAGGAATGGACGGTGTGGACGGGCTACCCCATGGTCTTCGCGGCCTGGGCCGTCCGCCTGGACACGCCGGCGGCCGAGCGGAACGGTCTGGAGTCGGCCCTCGCCGGCGCGCTCGAAACCGGTCTGGCGAGCCTCCCCGCCATCGCGGCGCGGCGGCGCGACCTCGGGCTCTCCGAGGACGAGATCACAGCCTACCTTGAGAGCTTCCGGTACCGGATCGGACCCGAGGACGAGAAGGCGATCGGCGAGTACCGTCGGCTGCTGGCTCTCCTCGAGGGGTGAGGTCATGACGGGCGTCGCCATGCTGGAAACGGTCCGCGCCAAGATCGACGGGGGAACCCGGCTCTCCCGCGAAGAGGGACGGTGGCTCCTGACCGAGGCCCCCTTGCTCGAGCTGGGCCAGCTCGCCGACACCGTGCGCCGCCGCCTCCATCCCGGAGGTGAGGTGACGTTCGCCATCGACACGAACCCGAACTACACGAACGTCTGCGTCACCGACTGCCAGTTCTGCGCCTTCTACCGCAAGCCCGGAGATCCCGAGGCCTACACTCTCACCGTCGACGAGGTCATGGCCAAGATCGCCGCGGCCGTCGAGCGAGGCGCGACTACCGTCCTCCTCCAGGGAGGGCACAACCCGTCCCTGCCGCTCGACTACTACCTGGATCTCGTCCGCGAGACCCGGCGGCGCTTCCCGGGCGTGCTCCCCCACTTCTTCACCGCGTCCGAGCTCCAGACCATGGCCCGGGTCTCCCTGCTCCCCGTGGGCGAGGTGCTGGCGCGGCTCCGGGAGGCGGGTCAGCGGACCTTGCCCGGCGGGGGCGCCGAGATCCTCTCCGAGCGCGTGCGCCTCCGCATCGCCCCGAAGAAGGGCGGGCCGGGCGCCTGGCTGGAAGTCCACCGGGAGGCGCATCGGCGCGGGCTCCGCTCGACGGCGACGATGATGTACGGCCACGTCGAGGGGCCGGAGGACGTGCTCGACCATCTGGACGCCGTCCGCGCTCTCCAGGACGAGACGGGTGGCTTCACGGCGTTCATCCCCTGGTCCTTCAAGCCGGGCAACACGCTCCTCGAGAAGTGGATCAAGCACTACGCCGGGCCCAACGCCTACTGCCGGATGCTGGCGCTGTCCCGCTGCTACCTGGACAACGTGTCTCACGTCCAGGCGTCCTGGTTCTCGGAAGGAAAGCGGGCCGGACAGATCGCGCTCCACTTCGGGGCCGACGACTGGGGCGGAACGCTCTTCGAGGAGAACGTCCATAGGGCGGCGGACTACGTCAACAAGATCACGGTTGACGAGATCGTGGCTCTGATCCGGGAGGCCGGGTTCCGACCCGTACAGCGGACCACACTCTACGAGCGGGTCAGGGCCTACTAGGCGTCCCGGGCCGGGTGCCGCGAGCGCGGCGCGCACGACGCCCGTTCCGCCGGCGCCGGCGCTAGAGCGGGTCGAGCGGGGGCATACTGTCGAGCAGCTGCGCGCCGACCGCCTCACTGTAGAGCGTCTGCAGCGCGCGGCGCCCCTCCTCCCCCAGCGTCACGGTGTAGTCGTTGACGTACATGTGCACGAAGCGCGTGCAGGTGTCGGCGTCGATTCCCCGGCCGTACCGGAGCGCATACCCCACGGCCTCGTCCGGGTGGGCATGGGCGTAGCGGATCGAGGCACGCAGCGCCTCGGACAGGCTCCTGGCCATGGCCTCGCCGAGATCCCGACGCGTCACGTTGACCCCCAGCGGGAGCGGCAATCCCGTCCGTTTCGTCCACAGGTCGCCCAGGTCGAGCACTTTGGAGAGGCCCATCGCGCCGTACGTGATCTGCCCCTCGTGGATCAGGAGGCCAGCGTCCGCCTGCCCGTCCGCCACGACCCGGGGGATCTGGTCGAACGCCACCACGATCACGGTCGGGTCCCCCAGCGCGAGGCGGAGGAGCAGGTACGCCGTGGTTCCGTATCCGGGAATCGCGATGACCCGTTCGGTGAGCGCCTCGGAGGCGAGGGGCTCCCGGGCGACGACGATCGGGCCGTAGCCCTTCCCCATCGACGCTCCGGGGTCCATGAGTCGGTACCGGTCCGCGATGGCCGGGTACGTGGCGCACGACACCGCCGTGACCTCGAGCTCCGTCGAGGCGGCGCGGCGATTCAGCGACTCGATGTCCTCCAGCACGTGCTCGATCCGGACGCCAGGGATCGTCACCTTTCCGTGCGTCATCGCGTAGAACATGAACGCGTCGTCGGCGTCCGGGCTGTGACCAATCCGGATCAGCTGGGTCATCCGCTCCTCCGTGCGCCCCGGAGCCTGGGTCGGCCGGGGTGTGAGCCGTGAGCGACCGCGACGAGCGCCGACGTTCACCGCGGCGGGACGAGGCGAAGGCCGGTACACGGCGGCGGGTCCTCGCGGCCGCCATGGAGGTCTTCGCCCGCGAAGGGTACCACGCGGCACGCATGGACGCGATCGCCGAGGCCGCCGGCGTATCCAAGGGCGCGCTGTACTTCCACTTCCCCGGCAAGCTCGAGCTCTTCTCTGCGCTCGTCGACGAGTTCGCCGCCGAGCTGGCGGCGGACGCCGCCGCCACCATCGCCGCGCACCGGGGCGGCGTGGCACGTGTCGAGGCCGCCGTGACCGCGGCACTGGCCGTCTTCGGGCGCCGGCGGGCGCTGGCGCGCATCGTGCTCATCGAGGCGGCCAGCCTCGGTCCCGCCTACGCGAACAAGCGCCGCGAGGTGCTGGGCCGCTTTGCGGCGCTGGTGCGCCACCACCTCGACGAAGCGGTCGCCGAGGGGAGCATTCCGCCGGTGGACACCGGCGTGGCCGCCTACGCGTGGCTCGGCGCGCTCAACGAGGTCGTGATGCAGTCGCTCCAGGGCGAACTGCCCGCGCTCTCGGACACGGTACCCGCGCTGTCGGCGCTCCTGCTGCGTTCCGTCGGCGTGGCGGAGGCCGGCCACGCTTCCGGCCGCTGACCGACCGTCCACCGAGTTATCCACTTATCCACCGTCATCCACCGACGGCGATCCGCCGCGTCTGGCGCGGGTGCTCGTCGTCGGCAGCCCGCGGAGCCGCAACAGATCGATGCGCGCGAAGCCCAGGCTTCCGATCCATCGATGAATGCCCGCGGGCGAACGGTCGACCGTCGCGCGAGCGCATGAGCACAGGCGAAACAAACGCTTGACACGGATCGGACGCGCGACGATTGTGTGTGCCATTCACTGGACGGTACGCACTCATTCCCTTGCTCGGTACGAAAGTCCGGAGGCGCGCATGGATGTTCCGCGAAAGCCGCTGGCAAAGGTCGAAGGGCGGAAGAAGCTCAAGGCGAGCGGACTCGTCATCCAATGGCGAGGCACGCCCAACCTGGACGACTGGGTGGCCTTCATCGCGAATGGCACGAGGTCAAGACGGCTGATCCTGGCCGATCACACCTCCGAGCGGCGGCTCAAGCAGCTCTTGACGCGCATCGAGCCCCTACCCAAGCGGGAGGTCGAGAAGCTCGCCAAGGGCTGACCGCGGTCAGCGCTGGGCGGGCGCCGTCTCGGCCGGAGGCTCGAGCGGCGTACCCCACTCGATCGTCAAGCCGAACGCCACGCCGCCGCTCGACTCCTGCATGTCGAACGGCACCCGCGGCGCGGTCCACCCGCTCAGGCCGACACGCACTCCTGAGGTCCGCGAGGTCCGTATCGTACTGTTGGCGCCCTTAACGAAGGCGGGCTGGTGGATGCTCCGGGTCCGCTCGGGGTAGAACTCCTCCTCCCGGGCCCTTCCCTGATCCGGGGGGATGGCGGGCTCGAACCCGAACTCAGGTGCGGGGTGGGACGGCTGGGGGGCGACGACGCCCACGCCTGGGTGCCCAGCAACCCCGGGAGACGTGGCTGCCCCGGAAGGGGGTGGTGTCTGTGCCCGGACGGGGCTCCCCACCACGAGCACGGCGGCGAGCGAAGTGGCGACAGTGAGGATCGGGAATGGCCGGATTCCAAGCGCTGGTCCCATGGCTCCTCCCTCCGGTGTGACCGCACTCCTTACGATGCAAACCGGATGCCGCGGGATGCTCACCTGCGGCCGGGCCAGGGAATCGTCGCGGGGCTTCGCGCGCTTTACTCCGAGGTCCCGCCTTCGGACGCGGTCAAGAGCTGGATGACCGACGAGAAGTCCTTCCGCCCCAGCCCGTGACGGCTGGCCAGCATGTAGAGATCGTGGGCGAGCGCTCCGGTGAAGCACGGCACGCCGAGATCGCGCGCCGCGGCACGGGCCAGGGACAGATCCTTGGCCATCAGGTCCGTCATGAACCCGGCCGCAAAGTCGCGGTTCGACGCCGACTTTGGCACGAGCCCCGGGACCGGGCAGTTATGCTCGATGGCCCAGCAGTTGCCCGAGCTGGTCCGGATCACGTCGTGGAGGATCTTGGGGTCGACACCCGCCCGGGTGCCGATCGTGAACGCCTCGGCGGCCGCGACCATGGAGACGCCCGCGAGGAGGTTGTTGCAGATCTTGGCGACCTCGCCCGTTCCGAGTGGCCCCACGTGAACGACGTTCTTGCCCATCGCGCCGAGAATGGGGCGTGCCTGGGCAACCACGGCGGGGTCACCCCCGACCATGATCGTCAGCGTTCCGGCCACCGCCCCGGGCACCCCTCCTGACACGGGAGCGTCCAGCATGCGGACACCCGCCGCCTCGAGCCGGGCCCCGACCTTGCGTGTCGTCGCGGGATCGATCGTGCTCATGTCGATCGCGATCTGACCCGGCCGCGCGCCCTCGAGAACTCCCCGCGGTCCCAGGTACGCGATCTCGACCTCCGGCGAGTTCGGCACCATAGTGATGACGACCTCCGCCCGGCTCGTCGCCTCCGCGGCGGAGTCCGCCCCCAGAGCGCCCTGGGTGACGGCCGCCTCGACGGCCTCCCGCCGCACGTCCGCGGCGTGCACGTGGTGCCCGGCCTTTATGAGGTTCGCCACCATCGGCAGGCCCATGTTGCCTAACCCGACGAACGCGATCGACTTCATGTCCGGCCCCCCGCGCCGCGAATCGCGACGCTCTGTCGTGTAACGCTCCGGCACGGACGCGCCGGGCACGCCCTCGGGCGCGCGGTCGTCGTCAGTCTACAACGGCGGGTCAGAGCCGGCCAGACAGGCGGGCCGGGCGACGAGGTGTGCGCGTCTCGCGTGCTACAATCCGGTCCCGAGAATGCTCGGGCGCGACTGGGCTCTCCTCGTCACGGGAACGCTCCTGGGCGTAGTGTCGTTGACGGCGGACCTGCTCGGTATCGGCGCCTTTCCGGGCTTCGGATGGAAGCAGGTGGCGGGGACGGCGGCCGCCCTCACGCTCGTCATCTTCTCGGCCTGGCGCATCTTCCAGCGTTCTCGACGGGACCGGCCGTGAGCCCACACGCCGCCGCAGGCCGCCACAGGCCAAAGGCCGTCCGGTCAAAGCCGTTCAATCGATCCCAAGGCGGAGCAAGCTAGCCCCGTGAGCGCGGCTGGCTCGGGCGCGCGCCGCACGACGAGTCAGATTCGGGTCCTCGACAACCTCCGCATTGCCGCGCGCAAGGGGGATCGTACCGCCCTCGCGCTCGCCCTCGACGAGATGCGGACGCTCGCGTTCACCCCCCGCTACTGGCTTCGATACCTGACCCTCATCCGCCATCCGTTGGCCCGCATCGTGGATCTCCTCGTCATCAAGCAGGGCGACAAGATCGCGCGACAGAAGGGCTGGTCCCAGACAGGTAGACCGGGCCGCCGCCCCGCCGCCGCTCGGCCCGACAAGGCTCCACGCCCGCGACGGGCGGCGCGGGCGCGCGCCGGGCCGGAGCAGCCGCCGTTGTTCCCGGGACTCTGACGAGGCAGCCCTTTCGGCGCCTGCCGCCGATTCACAGGACGAGCTTGCCGAGTAGGCGCGGGCCGGCCGCGCCGGTCGCCCCCGGCAGGTTGCCGGGCCGCCCGAAGAGGGTTTCGTTCGCGAGCACCGCGAACGCCACCGCCTCCTTGGCGTCGGGATCGAGACCCACCTCGGCGAGCGACCGGACGGGCACCGGGGCCAGCGCCGTCCCGAGCGCCGCCATCAGCGTCCCGTTGCGGGCCCCACCGCCCGAGACGAGCACTTCAGCGACGGGCTCGCGGACCCACTGACGGATCCCGGCCGCCACTGACTCCGCCACGAACCGGGTGAGGCTCGCCAGAAGGTCGCCCTCGCGTCCCGCGTAACGCGCGAGGAGCGGCTTCACGAAGACGTCACCGAACGCCTCGCGCCCGGTGGACTTGGGGGGCGATAGCTGGAAGAACGGGTGGCGGAGCAGCTCGACGACCAGCTCATGGTCCACGCGCCCCTTCGCGGCGCGCACGCCGTTGCGGTCGAACGTCTCGGCGCCACCGGTCCAGGCGTGGATCACCAGGTCGAGCGGCATGTTGGCCGGCCCCAGATCGAAGGCTCGCACCGTGTCGAGCCGCTGGGTGACGACGGTGACGTTGGCGATGCCCCCCATGTTGAGACAGGCTCGCGTTGCCCCGACGCGGCGGAACAGCAGCCAGTCCACCAGAGGGACGAGCGGGGCGCCCTCGCCCCCGGCGGCGACGTCCCGCGGCCGGAAGTCGGCCACGACGGGCAGCCCCGTGCGCTCCGCGATGATCGCCGGCTCGGCGAGCTGCAGGGTGGCGGCGCGTCCGTCGGCGTCTCCGGCACGCGGGTGATGCCGCGCCGTCTGGCCGTGCGAGCCGACCAAGTGGACCGGAAGCCCGTCTCGCCGGGCCGGCTCCATCACCTCGAGGGCCGCTTGCGCGAACTCCTCGCCGAGCCGGTAGTGGAGGCGTAGGAGCTCGTCCGCCCGGGCGTCACCGAGCGCGAGGACGCGGGCGCGCAGGTCCGGGTCGAACGGGCGGGTCCGGAACCCGAGGAGGCGTGCGCGCGTGGTCTCCCCCGCGCCCTCAAGCTCGACGAGCGCGGCGTCGATGCCGTCGGCGCTCGTGCCGGAGATGAGGCCGACCACCCGGCGGGGGCTCACCGTCCGCAACGCGAGGAGCCGGGCGAGCGGATCAGCGCTCACGCCGTCCCTCGCCCAGCGCCGCACGGAGATTGCCGCCATGGGCGGCGAGCCGGCGGCGGGCCCTGGCCGCGTCCACGCCCAGCCGGTGCATGACGAGCGCGACGCCGGGCCGTCCTCGCGCCCGCCCTGCCAGGGCGCGCGCACGAGCCGGCGGGAGACCGGTGAGCTCCCCGATGATGCGCAGAGCGCGGGCCCGGAGCTTCCGGCTGGAGGGCCGGAGGTCGACCATGAGACCGCCGTAGACCTTGCCGAGCCGCACCATCGCGCCGGTCGTGAGCGTGTGGAGCACCATTTTGGTGGCGAGCCCCGCCTTCATGCGGGTCGAGCCCGCGAGCACCTCCGGCCCGGGTCGTGGCGCCACCAGCACGTCGGTGAGCGCGCGAAGCCTCGTCGACGGCGCGCACGTGACGGCGATGGTCCGGGCGCCGCGCCGCCGCGCCTCCCGGAGGGCGGCGAGGGCGAACGGCGTCACGCCGCTCGCGCAGATCCCGCACACCACGTCCTGCGGACCCACGCGGAGCCGCCCGAGCGCCCGACGGGCGTCGGCGCCCCGATCCTCGGCCCCCTCGACGGCCCGCCACAGCGCACGGCGGCCGCCGGCGATGACGCCGGTCACCTGCCCGGGCGATACCCCGAATGTCGGTGGGCACTCCGCGGCATCGAGGACCCCGAGCCGCCCGCTGGTTCCGGCGCCAGCGTACACGAGGCGTCCGCCCGCCCCGAGCGCGCCGGCCACCAGGTCCACGGCGCGCGCGAGAGGCTGCCGGACCGCCGCGACACTCGCCGCCGCGCGGCGGTCCTCTCGCGTGATGGCCGCGACGAGTTGCTCCGTGGGCAGCCGATCGAGCGCCCGGAAGCGCGGATTCGCCCGCTCGGTCGCGAGGGCGGCGTAGTTCGGTGACCGGCCGGGTACCGCTCGGCGACGAGAAGGGGGCACGGCGGGTCCCCTTGTAGCCCGCACCGATCGAGGTGTCAAGGATGCGCCACCTTGTTCGCCGTGTAGACCTTACATCGTCGGCCGGCCGTCACGTAACGCTTACCGCCAGGGGGAAGCGGACGCGTAGCGAAAAGGAGTGGTTCCACGCGGCGATGGACGTCTTCCTCCCCTGGCACGGGGGTTGCCCTCACGCTCCAGCAAGGAGCCGCCGGTAGAGACATGGCCTGGAAGGTGGCCTCGGGTGCCCTCGGAAGGGAAGCGCCGGGCAGGCGGGCGTCTCTCCGCATCCTCGTTGTGGACGACGACCGCCCGAGCCGTGAGGGGCTGAGTACGGCGTTGGCCCGCGAGGGTCATTCCGTCGACTCCGCGGCCGACGCGTGGCAGGCGATGGTACGGCTGCGGGCCCAGTCGTTCGACATCGCGGTGATCGACCTCGATCTCCCCGCGGTCCACGGTGTCGATCTCGGCGGCTGGGACGTGGTCCGGATCGCGCGCGCCTATCAGCCGGAGATCGCCGTCATCGTACTGAGCGCGGACGAGGATCCCGCGCAGGGCATCGAGGCACGCGCGCTCGGCGTGACCGACGTCCTCGGAAAGCCCATCAGCCTGCGAGAGCTCACAGGTCTCGTCGAGACCGCTCGGCTTCCTGGCGGCCCCCCCGCACGAAGGTCGCCGGTCGTCCGCTGACCCGGCCGGCAGGCGAGCCTACGCTAGGAGCTCGCCGGTCACGCGGTCGGCAGCCCTTGCCGCGGTGCCGTGGCGATGGCCCGCTCACTCGCGACGTGGCACGCGACGAAGTGGCCCGGCTCGAGCTCGTCGAGGTCCGGCGACTCGCGCGAGCACCGCTCCACCTTCCAAGGACATCGCGGGTGGAACCGGCATCCCCCGGGGATCCGCACGGCGCTGGGCGGCTCGCCCTCGATCGGGGTGGGCTCGCGCCTGACCCCACCCACTTCGGGCATGGCCGACAGCAACGCCATGGTGTAGGGATGCTGGGGGCGGGCGAAGAGCTCTGCGGTGGGCGCACGCTCCACGATCCGGCCCAGGTACATCACGGCCACGTCGTCGCTCAGGTACCGGACGACCCGAAGGTCGTGCGAGATGAAGATCATCGTCAGGCCAAGCGACGCTCGAAGGTCGAGCAAGAGCTGCAGGATCTGAGCCTGGATCGAGACGTCCAGGGCCGACAGGGGCTCGTCGGCGATTAGCAGCTCGGGCTCCACGGCCAACGCCCGGGCGATGCCGACGCGCTGGCGCTGTCCGCCCGAGAATTCCCCGGGGTACTTGCGCCCATCCGCCGGGCTCAGGCCCACCTGGACCAGGAGCGCGTCGACGCGCCGGCGGCGATCGGCCGGTGTCCCGATCCCGTGCACCTGGAGCACCTCGTGGAGCGTCCTGTCCACGCGCTGGCGTGGATTCAACGAGGCGTACGGGTCTTGAAACACGACCTGCATCCGCTTGCGGTAGGGTGCGAGCCCGGTCTCGGTGAGTCCCATCAGGTCGACACCGTCGAAGCGCACCTCTCCCCGGTCGGCGTCGTGCAGCCGGAGCACGCAGCGGCCGAGCGTGCTCTTGCCGCAGCCCGACTCGCCCACCAGGCCGAGCGTCCGGCCGCGGCCGAGCGTGAACGAGACGCCGTCGACGGCGCGAACCTGCTCCGGGCTCCGGCGCAACGCGACGTCCAGCAGCGTGTGCGGCAAGGGAAAGTGCTTGACGAGGTCCCGAACCTCCAGCAGGGGCGACGGAGGCGCCGATGGGAGGGGCTCACCCATCGGCCGCTCCTCCTATCAGGCCGACGCCAGCTGGTCGACGCGCAGGCATCGGCTCCAGTGGTCGGCGTCCACGGCGACGAGCGGCACGTCGCCGGCCAGGCACTCGGCGGCCACCCACGCACAGCGCGGGGCGAAGGGACATCCGCGCCCAAGGGCGGCCAGGTCCGGCGGCGATCCCGGGATCGGGGCCAGCCGACGCTGGCGGTCGACGCTGGGAATCGACCGAATCAGACCGATCGTGTAGGGGTGGCTCGGCCGGGCGAAGAGCTCCGTGGTGCGGGCCAGCTCCACGATCTCGCCGGCATACATCACCGCAACGCGGTCAACCGACTGGTAGACGACCCCCAGATCGTGGGTGACCAGGATCAACGCCATGCCGAGCTCTCGCTGGAGCGTCACGAGCAGGCGGAGGATCTGGGCCTGGATGGTCACGTCGAGCGCGGTGGTGGGCTCGTCGGCCAGCAAGAGTCGCGGCTGACGGGCAAGCGCGATGGCCAGCATCACACGCTGCCGCTGCCCGCCCGAGAGCTCGTGCGGGTACGCGCCTAGACGGCGCTCCGGATCCGGGATGCCTACGTGGCGGAGCAGCTCCACTGCCCGGGCACGCCGCGAGTCGGACGCGGGGGTGTCGAGCAGGATCTCCGAGATCTGTCGCTCGACGCTCAGCACCGGGTTGAGCGCGGTCATGGGATCCTGGAAGACCATGACAAGCCCGTGACCCCGAACGTGCTCCAGCTCCCGCTCGGGGAGCTGGGTCAGGTCGCGTCCCTCGAAGAGAACCCGGCCGGCCGTGATGCGTCCCGGCGGGTGTATGAGCCGGACGATCGCGCGGCAGGTCATCGTCTTGCCCGAACCGGATTCCCCGACGAGTGCGAACGTCTCCCCCTTCCGCACGTGGAAACTTACGCCACGGACCGCGTGCACCGTCCCGCGCCGCGTCGGAATCTCGACCCGCAGATCTTCGACACTCAGCAGAGGCCCGTTCCCCGGAGGTGGGGCGCCTGCGTCGAACGGTTCCGGATCTGCGGATCGACCGGTGCGCTTCGGGTCCCGGGCGACGTTGCTCACTGGAGACTGTTCAGCCGCTCGCAACGGCTCCGGCCTCCAACCTGGCTGACGCCCGTCGGGCTGTGGGCGACGTTGCTCACTGTCCTTTGACACGAAGCAGGTCGGCGACGCCGTCGCCGAGCAGGATGAAGGCCAGACCCGTGTACAGGCAGGCAAAGCCTGGCATGGTGGCAACCCACCAGCCGTTGCTGAGGAACTCTCGCCCCTCGGACATCATCATGCCCCACTCGGGCGTCGGCGGCCTCACCCCCAGCCCCAGGAACCCCAGCGTCGCCGTCGTGAGGATGGTCAGGACGACATCCGAGGTGAGGAAGATGACCGCCGGCGGCAGTGCATTGGGAAGGATGTGACCGAGGAGGATGCGCGACCGGGGAAAGCCCAGGGCGCGTCCGGCCGCCACGTAGTCGAGGCTCCGCTCTCGCAGCACCTCGCCGCGCACGAGCCGGGCGTACGTCACCCACTCGGCGACACCGATCGCGATGAAGATGTTGACTTCACCCGGGCCCAGGAAGGCCACGATGGCAGCAACCAGCACGAAGAAGGGAACGGCCGTGAACACGTCCACGGACCGCATGACGAGGGTGTCCACCCACTGCCCGTAGTAGCCCGCGGCTGCCCCGAGGATCGAGCCGAACAGGAATGGGAACACGGCGGCCAGGACACCGATGCGGAGATCGATGGCCGCTCCGGACAGGACCCGGGTCAACACATCCCGTCCGAAGTTGTCGGTGCCGAAGGGGTGGACTGCGCTAGGCGCCTGGAGGATCTGCTCGAAGTCGTGCGCATTGGGATCGTACGGGCTCACCCGCGGTCCGACCAGCGCGGCGGCTACCAGCAGGACGAGCATGGCTCCCCCGACCGCCAGCCCGTGATGGAACCGGGGCCGGACTGCCGACCCGACCGCGAGTTCTTCCGCGAGGGTGCTCATCCCATGCGGACGCGCGGATCGAACAGGGGATAGATCAGGTCCGTCAGGAGGTTGATCACCATCACGCCGAGTGCGAAGGCCAGGGTCAGCGTCTGGACCACCATGTAGTCCCGCGCAAAGATGGACTCGATCATCCACGATCCGAGTCCGGGGAGCGCAAAGACCGTTTCCACCACGACTGATCCCCCGATGGTATACGACAGCCGCACGCCGATCAGCGTGACGATCGGCAGCAGTGCCGCGCGCAGAACGTGGTGGAGGAGCACGGTGCGCCGGTCGAGGCCCTTCGCGCGGGCGAAGTCGACGTAGGCGGTCGTCTGCACGTCGATCAGCGCCGAGCGCAAGTTCCGGGTCAGCACGGCCGTGAAGAAGCTCGACAGGGTCAGGGCCGGCAGGAACAGGTGCCACAGGTGCCCCAGGAATCCCTCGCCGTACCCCGAGGCCGGGAACCACCGGAGCGTGAGGGCAAAGAGGATGAGGACCAGGATGCCAATCCAGAAGACGGGTGAAGCCAGGGGCACCACGATCAGGCCGCGCACAAGCTGGTCCGGCCAGCGGTCCCGGTGGGTGGCGGCAACCATGGCCAGCGGCACGGCGACGAGGAGGGAGAGGAGCATACTGTAGACCACCAGGAACAGCGTCACCGTCGCTCGGCGTGGCAGCAGATCGATGACCGGGGTCCGATAACGGAGCGACTGCCCCAGATCCCCCGTCAGCAGGTTCCGCATGTAGACCCCGTACTGAACGGGGAGCGGGCGGTCCAGGCCCCACTGCTGCTGCAGGGCCCGGACCGCCGCGTCACTCGCACGCTCCCCGAGGATCGCCGTCGCCGGATCCCCGGGGATGAGCTTGATGAGGAAAAAAATGAGCACCGTGACCAGCAGCGCCACGGGCAGGGTCTGCCCGATGCGCCGGAGCGCGTAGCGCAGCAGCGGCACGGTCTCAGCCGGGCCTTATTCGCCGATGGTCACGCCCTTGAAGAGCCAGGGGCCGGTGGCCATCTGGACGAACCCCTTCATCTTCTTGCTGATGGCGATGGTGTATGGCGAGTAGTACAGGATGATGAGCGGGGAGTCACGCAGCGCCAGCTCCTGGATCTCGTAGTAGATCTGACGGCGCTTCTCGGGATTGATCTCCCGCATCCCCTTCGCCAGAAGAGCGTCCATCTCCGCCGACTTGTAGCCGCTGTGATACGACTCGCTCTCCGTGAACCCCAGCGCGTAGGCGGCGAGCTGGGACGGATCGGGGATGTCATTGGTCCAGCCCGTCACGTAGACCTGGAACTGGTTCGCGCGGTAACGCTGGGTTGCGGTGGCGCGATCGAGCGGCTCGAGCTCCAGGTTCACCCCCAGCTTGCCCCACATCTCTTTCAGGGTGACCGCGGTCGGCTGGTGCACGGCGTCGTTGGAACGATAGAGGAGCTTGAGCGTGACCGGCGTGGTGATCCCGGACTCCTTGAGGAGCTGCTTGGCCTTGTTGAGGTCGTAGGCGTAACCCTTCGAACCCTTGTTGAAGAACGGGGTGGTCATCGGCAGGAAGGTCGTCGCCGGCGTGCAGTGCCCGAAGCAGACGGCCTTGACGATCGCCGCCCGGTCGGTCGCGTAGGCCAGCGCCTGCCGGAACTTCACGTTATTGAGCGGCGCCTCCCGTGTGTTGAGCGAGAGGTGGGACACCTGGGTCGAGGGGTTCAACTGCGCCTCGAGCTTCGGGTCCTTCCGGAGCTCCTCGATGCGGGAGAAGGGCGGGTAGTCGATGCCGTCGACGTCCCCGGACTGGAGCGCGATGATCCGGCTGTTGTCGTCCGGGATGTACCGGATGCGTAGCTCTGCGGTCTTGGGTATCCCCTTCTCGTAGTAGTGGGGGTTGGCCTTCATGACCAGCTCCTCGCCCTTCTTCCAGTCCACCAGCATGAAGGGCCCCGAGCCCACCGGCTTGTTCGAAAAGTCCTCGTCCTTGGCGCCCTTGAAGACCTTCTCCGGCAGGATGCTGTTGGAGAAGAGCGAGATGTCGGCCAGGAACGGCGCCCAGGGTTCCTTCAGGCTGATGACCACCGTGTAGTCGTCCTTCGCCTGGATGTCCTCGACTGCCTCGAGCGCCCACTTCCACGGGCCCTTGGTGTCCCGGGCCCGCTTGAGGGACCAGACGGCGTCGCTGGCCTTGACCGGATCGCCGTTCGAGAACTTGGCGTTTTTGCGGAGGTTGAAGGTCCAAGTCCGGCCGTCGGCCGAGTTGCTCCACTTCTCGGCCAGGTCTGGCTCGAAGCCGTCACCCTTCACGTTCACCCGCACGAGCTGCTGGTAGATCTGCGTGAAGGCCCAGATGTCGGGGTTCGCGTCCTGCGTCACGGGGTCGAGGTTCTCGGCGGCCCGGTTGACGCCGAACTTGATGACGGTCTTCGCTTGCTGAGCGGAGGCCTTCGACCCCTCGGGCACGACGCCGACCAGCGTCATCAGCCCTGCGGTCAGCACGAGCGCGAGAACCAGTCGAGCGATTCGCATCGGTCCTACCTCCTTGTTCGGGTGTGCCTCGTCATTTGCGGCGGGAGAGACTCACTGCACGTGCGCCGAGCGTAGCCCAGGCCGGAGTCGGGCACAAGGCGGCGGCCCGGCGCGGCGGGTCTGCGCCCGGCTCAGCGGGCCGGTCCCGTGGATCCGGCCGGTCCAGGCGAGTCCGGCGGGACGACATCCGGTCGCCGGAGGCCGGACGTAGAGTCCCGTGAGATGAGCGAGAATCCCCCTTTGCCCCGGACCGGCAGATCGTTGTAGGCTCTGGACAGCCCATGGCCGCGGTGGATCTCGAGGCCTACGTCGCTCGGTCCCGCGCTATCGACCTCGCGGCATTCCCCTGGGCCGAGGTCCCCCGGCACCCCGTGCCTCCGGAGGCGATCCGGACCCTCCGGTACATGCAGGACATCGAGAGCCACACGATCATCTACCTCCGGGAGCTCCTGGCGACCCGGGCCGTCGACGAGCCGGAGGTCTCGACGTTCCTGGCCTGCTGGCTCTACGAGGAGACGTTCCACGGGCTCGCTCTGGCGCGCTTCCTGGAGGCCGCTGGCCATCCGGTCGGCGACCGGGCACGCCCCCGGGGGCAGGAGCCCCTCCTGAAGCGCCTCGAGTCCGCCGCGGTGGCCCTCCTCTCGCGAGCCTGGCCAGACTTCTGTGCCCTGCACATGACGTGGGGAGCGATCAACGAGCTGACCACGCTCACGGGGTACCGCCGGCTGGCCAAGCTTGCCGGTCACCCGGTCCTGTCGGAGGTCCTCGAGCGCATCATGCTCGACGAGTCGCGGCACTTCTTCTTCTACTACCGCCAGGCCGAGGAGCGGCTTCAGCGGCCTGGCGCGGCGCGCGTCTCCCGCGCGATCGTGGACCGCTTCTGGGCCCCGGTCGGAAGCGGTGAGCAGGCCCGTGAGGAACTCCGCTTCCTGGCCGGCTACCTCTTCAATGGGAATGAGGGGCGCGCCGCCGCGCGCAAGATCGACGAGACCATCAGGCGCCTGCCCGGGTTCTCGACGGTCCGCTTGGTCGAGGCTTGGATCGATTCGTACGCCGGCATCCGGCCTGGGCTGGCGCCTCTGCCAGCCGCCGCCGGAGCCGAGGGAGGGCGGAATGGCCACCATGACGGCTGAGCCCTATCGCACGTACACCCCCCGGCCCTTCACCCGCGCCGAGCGCGACTCGGTCACCGTCCTGTTCGGCGGCCTGCACTGGCGGCTCGAGCGGCTGCTCCAGGCGGTGCTCGAGAACAGCGGCTACCGGGCGCGCATCTTGCCGGTCGCCACTAAGGAGGACCTCCTCACCGGGCGCGAGGTGGCGGACATCGGGCAGTGCTGCCCGACGAGCTTCACGACTGGGAACCTCGTCAACTTTCTCCGGAAGGAGTCCGCGAGTATCGGCGCCGAGGAGGTCAACAAGCGCTACGTCTACCTCACGGCCGGCTCGTGCGGAGCGTGCCGCTTCGGTCAGTACCACCAGAGCTACGAGCTGGCGCTTCGGAACACGGGCCTCGAGGCCTTCCGCATGTTCCTGCTGGCTCAGGATCAGATGGACCAGAAGGCGGTCATGGGCGACGGCCTCGACTTCAACCTGCCGATCACGTTCGGCTGCCTGTGGGCGATCTTCTGCGCCGACCTCGTGCAGGACCTCGAGTACCAGGTGCGGCCGTACGAGGTCGAGGCCGGGCGGACGGACACCGTCGTCCGCGAGAGCATGGACTACCTCTTCGAGGTCTTCAAGAAGCGGCCGCACAAGGAGTCGTGGCGAGCCGTGAGCTGGCACCTCACGACGCCGTACTTCGCCCGGGCGCTCCGGGAGGTCCACCGGAAGTTCACCGCCATCGAGGTGGACCGGCTCCGGGTGAAGCCGACGGTCAAGATCACCGGGGAGTTCTACTTGCAGACCGTCGAGGGTGACCCGAACTACAACATCCACCGCTGGCTCGAGGCGGAGGGGGCCGAGGTCTACCCGGCCGCCGTCACCGTGTGGATGGACTACCTGCTCCGGCTCGGCCTCCAGCGCTTCGAGGACTACTCGGGCATCGAGCGGGGCGCGCGCTTGAAGCTGGGCGCCGGCCGCGCCGCCCAGGCCATTTACCGGTGGACGTTCGATCGGCTGCGCGGGGCCCTCGGCGACCTCCCACACGAAATGCCGCACCAGCTCGAGCTGAGGAAGCTGGCCGCCCCCTACTTCCACAGCCGCCTCGACGGGGGCGAGGGCGACATGCTGGTGGGCAAAGCGCTGTGGGCGCACCAGAAGAAGAAGGCGCACATGATCTGCGAGCTGTCGCCGTACTCCTGCATGCCGAACACCATGAGCATCGGGGCGATGGCGGGGGTCGTCGGCAAGTACCCCGATCTCCTCTACGCGCCGCTCGAGATCAAGGGCGACGCCGAGGTGCACGCGCTGTCTCGCTGTCAGATGATCCTGACCGAGGCCAAGAAACGGGCCCAGCGGGAGTTCGACGCAGTGCTCGAAGCCACCCGCCTCACGGTCGACGAGGTGCGCGGCTACGTCGAGGCCCATCCGGCCACCCGGCGGGCGACGTATCGGGTCCCGCACCACGGCGTCGCGGCGGGCACGGCCGCAAACCTCGTCCTCCACGTCGCGGAGCGCCTGGGCCGCGGCAAGTACCGGGGCTCGCTGTCCCAGGACCCCGGCGCGCGCAACTCCCGTCCCGCGACGGCGGACGCGGTGGCGTCGTGAGGTTCGCGGGCGTCGACGTCGGCTCGACCACGGTCAAGGCCGTGGTGGTCGAGGAGGATCGCGTCACCTGGCGCGACTACCAGCGACACAACACCCGTCAGGCGGAGAAGGTGCTCGAGTTCCTCGGGCGCATGGAGGACGAGGCCGGTCTGACGCCCGGCGTCGATCGCGTCTTCGTCACCGGCTCGGGCGCCGGCTTCATCACGCCGCTCGTCGGCGGCAAGTATGTCCAGGAGGTCGTGGCGGTCGCCGCATGCGTCGAGCGGCTGCATCCTGACGTACGGTTCGTGTCCGAGATTGGTGGCGAGGACATGAAGACGATCTTCTTCACCGACGCCGGCGCCGGAAAGTCCAAGCAGGTCTTCATGCAATCGGCGTGCAGCGGCGGGACGGGTACGTTCATCGAGAAGACGGCGCGCAAGCTCCAGGTGGCGTCCGAGCAGCTGGCCGTGATGCCGTATGCGGGACTGAGCATCCACAAGATCAGCTCCAAGTGCGGCATCTTCGCGGAAACCGACGCCAACACGCTCGTCAAGACCGGCGTGCCCGTCGAGGAGATCATCGCGAGCCTGTTCGAGGCGGTCGTCTACCAGAACCTGGCCACCCTCACCAAGGGCAACACGCCCATGCCGCAGGTCCTGCTGCTGGGGGGACCCAACCTCTTCTTCAAGGGCCTCCAGGAGGCGTGGCGCCATCACCTGGCGAAGCTGTGGAGCCAGCGTGGAGTCCTTGCCGGCAGCGCGGACCCGGCCGCGCTCATCGCGGTGCCCGAGGATGCTCTCTACTATGCGTGCCTGGGCTGCGTGGAAACCGGCCGGGGCGAGGCGCCGAGTATCGGCGTTTACCGGGGTCGCGAGAAGCTCGCCTGGTGGGTGACGGAGGGCCAGCAGGAGCAGAAGGCCAAGGACGGCGCGAAGGCGCTCGTCTCGAACGGCGGCGAGCTCGCCACGTTCGTGTCCCGATACGGTGGCCGCGCCGCGCCCGCCGCAGCTCCCGGAAAGGCCGCCGGGTCCGTCCTGGTGGGCTGCGATTTCGGCAGCACCACCGCCAAGGCGGTCGTCCTCTCTCCGGAGCGTGAGCTCCTTTTCAGCTGCTATGCCCTCTCCAAGGGCAACCCCATCGAGGATGCCCAGGCGCTCTTTCGCCAGGTGCGGGCCGGCGGTTTCGCGGAGGTGGGCGCGCTGGCGCTCACCGGCTACGGCAAGGACCTTCTCAAGGACGTGCTCGGGGCGGACGTGGCGATCGTGGAGACGGTGGCGCACGCCACCGCGGCGCTCCACTTCTTCCCGGACGCCGACGTGATCTGTGACGTGGGGGGGACCGACGTCAAGATCATGCTGCTCCGGCAAGGAACGGTGGCCGACTTCCGCCTAAATTCCCAGTGCTCCTCCGGCAACGGCGCGTTCCTCCAGGGCGTGGCCGAGCGTTACGGCATTCCGCTCGAGGGGTACGCCGACCGCGCCTTCGCGGCGAAGGCCATGCCGTCCCTCGCGATGGGCTGCGGGGTCTTCCTGCAGTCGGACATCGTGAACCAGCAGCGCAAGGGGTGGTCCGCCGAGGAGATCATGGCGGCCCTCGCGGCGGTGCTGCCGGTCAACGTCTGGATCTACGCGGGCCAGCTCCAGAACCTCCGGGCGGCGGGGCGCAAGTTTGTCCTCCAGGGCGGCACCCATCGCAACATGGCGGTCGTCAAGGCGCAGGCCGATTTCATCACGAGCAAGGTGCCGGAGGCCGACGTGGTCCTGCACCCCTACTCCGGCGAGGCGGGCGCCATCGGCGCCGCCCTGTGCGCCGCCGACTGGCGGGGCGAGGGGCGGCCGTCGCGCTTCCGCGGCTTCGACGTCATCGAGGCGCTGACCTACACGAGCACCACGAGCGCGGAAACCGTTTGCCACTGGTGTGCGTGCAACTGCACCCGGACCTTCATCGACGTGCAGCTGCCGGGGGCGGCGGGGCGCTCGTGGAGCAAGGTGCCGCTGGCGGCGGGGTGGGAGCGGGTAATCAGCGGGAACTCCTGCCCGAAGGGCCTCGTCGAGGATGCCAACGAAATGCGGACCGTGAAGGCGAAGCTGGAGGAGGTCAAGCGTGAGTACCCTAACGTTGCCGAGATGGTTCGCAAGGACGCCTTCCGCCGCCCCCGGACCGCACCCGTCGCGCGCTAAGCTCCGGATCGGCATCCCCCGCGTCCTCAACCTCTGGTCGACCCACCAGTTCTGGCACGGGCTCTTCACCGCGCTCGGCATCGATCCGCGCCATCTGGTCTTCTCGTCCGACACCTCGGAGGAGCAGGGGCGCGAGTACGGCAAGGGCCGCGGCACGGTCGACTGCTGCTACCCGGTGAAGTGCATGTCCGGCCACTACGGGGAGCTGGTCTTCGGGCAGCGGGAGAAGCTCGACATCATCTTCTCGCCGATGATCTACAACCTGCCATCCTTCCTCAGCGGGCACGTGGCCCGGACCCTCACCTGCCCGCGCGTCATGGCCGCACCCGAGAACATCAAGGCCGGCTTCCTGAAGGAGCGCGACGTCTTCGCCGAGCAGGGCATCCGCTACGCGACCCCGTTCGTCTCGCTCGACGAGCCGAAGCTCGTTCCCAAGCAGCTCTTCGAGGGCCTGCGCGACGTGCTGCCCGGCCTCACTCCGGCCGAGACGGCCCGGGCCGTCGACGAGGGCTACCGGGCGCTCCGGACGTTCTCCGATCGCCTGCGGGCCAAGGCGCGGGAGGTCCTCGAGTGGTGCGCGCGCGAGGACCGGCCCGGCGTGCTGGTGCTGGCGCGGCCTTACCACATGGACCCGGGGATCGGGCATGAGATCGAGGTGGACCTCCAGGCCCAGGGCTATCCGATCCTCTGGGCTCAGTACCTGCCCGTCGACGCGGACCTCCTCGACTGGGCCTTCGGTCCAGACGTCGCCGCGGGGCGCATCCGTTCGCCGCTCGACATCCGTGACGTGTGGCCGTCCTCCTACAGCTCCAACACGAACGAGATCCTCTGGGGAGCCAAGTTCGCCGCCCGCGTGCCCTGGCTGGCCTGCGTCGTGCGGCTCTCGAGCTACGAGTGCGGCATGGACCAGCCCACCTACACGCCCGTGCAGCAGATCGTCGAGCGCTCGGGCACCCTCTTTTTCTCGTTCCAGGACCTCGACTCGACGAAACCCGCGGGTTCCCTGAAGATCCGGGTGGAGACGATCACACACTACCTCGCCGCCCACGCGGCGTCGATCATCGCCAAGAAGAAGGCGTCGATGCCGCCGGGCTGTCCGCTCCTCGCGCCGACCGCGCCGTAGTCCGCGGCCTCCCGGTCCGCCTAGCGGCCCGGCCCGGCGGGACGGCATGGAACGTTGCGGGTCTGGCCGCTGCTTCGCGTTATCCTCGGGTCATGCGACCCGATCTGCCCCGTCCTACCATCGGGCACGCGGCGCCCCTGTTCGGGCTGCGCTCGGTCCAGGGCCCCACGGTCGAGCTTGCCGCCTACCGCGGGCGGCTGAACGTGGTGCTCTGGTTCTCGCGCGGCTTCACGTGCCCCTTCTGCCGCGCGTACATGGACGGGATGGGTAATGGCTACGGGGAGCTCCGGGCCGTCGAGACCGAGGTTATCCAGGTCGCGCCGAACCTGCTCGAGAGCGCCCGCACCTTCTTCCGCGACTCCGCCTCGCCGTTCCCCTTCGTCTGCGATCCGGACAAGCGCCTCTACGCGGTGTACGGCCTCGGCGACCGCGGGGCCCTCGAGGCGACCCGCACCGCGCTGGTCAGCTTCTCCCACGCGTTCGCCCACGGCGACGCGGGACCACAGGTGCGAGGCGCGTGGCTCGACGTCATGAACCGGAACTTCCTCCGGCGGCTCCATCACCACGCGATGACCGCGGTGGAGCAGGGCATCTTCCTGGTCGACAAGCAGGGCTTGATCCGGCACATCACCGTGGCAGGCCCGATCGACCCCGTGCCCACCGCCCCCCGCCTCGTCGACCTGATCCAGAGGCACTGCGCGGAGGAGCTCCAACCCACGTGAGCTTGGCCAAGCGCCTGACGCGGCTGAGTGAAGTCCTGGTCGCCCTGTCCGGCTCGCCCATCCCGACCCATCTGTTCCAGACGCTCGCCGATCTGGCTCCGGCCGCGGTCCCGTGCGACTATCTCGCCGTCTGCCTGCCAACCACCGAGCAGCCGGGGTATCTCGTGCACTCGCTCGCTGCCCTGCCGAGCGACATCAGCGCGCGCGTGTGGACGCTCGACGAGGGATTCCCCGGGTTCGCCATGCGCACCGGCCACGTGTCGGTGGTCGAGGACCTGGCCGGCGCGGACGGGACCGGTGCCCTCGAGGGCGTCCTCACCGGGGCTGGGCTCCGAGCCGTGCTGGTGGTGCCCGTCCGCCGCGGCGTGGAGGTGGTCGGCGCCTTGCTCTTCGCCAGCCAGAAGCCCGCGGTATACCGCCAAGACGACGTCCAGATCGCCGCCCTCATCGCCGCTGGGCTCGGGTCCGCGCTCGAGAGCTCGCGCGCCTACCAAGCGCTGGCCGACGAGCGCAGCACGCTGGCCGCCGTCCTCGGAAGCACCTCGGACGCCGTCGTCATGCTGAACGACGACGGGGTCGTCCTCCTGGCGAACCCGGCCGTCGGCACCATGCTCGGGATCCTCCCCGACGCCATGGTCGGACGGCCGCTGGTCGAGGTTCCTGGCCACGAACCCCTGGGCCGCCTGTTCGAGGAGAGCCGGGAGCGGACGGCCGAGGTCCCCCTTCCCGGAGGGCGGACCGCCCAGGCGAGCCTCGTCTCCGTCGTCACGCCGTACGGCGAGCCCGTTGGCGTGGCCGCGATCCTGCGCGACATCAGCCTGCTCAAGCATCTCGAGCAGATGAAGAACGAGTTCGTGAACACGGTCTCGCACGACCTCAAGAACCCCATCTCGGTGATCGATGGAACGGCGGAGGTCGTCTCGTGGTCGGCGAAGGACCCCGCCCTGCAGCGGCGCATCCAGCGCATCCGTGACGAGGCGCGCTACATGGCCGAGCTGGTCACCGATCTCCTCGATCTGGGGAAGATCGAGGCCGGCCTCGGACCGCCCAAGGAGCCGATCGACGCGGTCCGGCTCGTCGCGGACGCGGTGGCGAACATCGCGCCGACGGCGGAGGCCAAGGGCGTTGCGGTGGAGACTCAGCTGCCGGCCGAGGTGTGGGCCATGGCGGCGGCCCCGCAGCTCACCCAGGTGCTGCTGAATCTCATCGGCAACGGGGTGAAGTACACGCCCGCCGGCGGACGGGTGACGGTGTCGCTCATCGCCGCCACCGGCACTGATGCCAAGGGCCCCGCGATGGTGTCGATCCGGGTAGCCGACACCGGCATCGGCATCGCGGCTCACCATCTCCCGCACGTCTTCGACAAGTTCTACCGGGTCCACGACGCGTCCACCAAGGGGATCCCCGGCACGGGCCTCGGGCTCGCCATCGCGAAGAGCATCGTCGAGAACCACGGGGGCCGGATCGCCGTCGAGAGCACCGAGGGCGTGGGCAGCGTCTTCGTGGTCGAGATCCCGGGGTGTCCCCCGGCTGATTGATTTCGCGGCGCCGCGCCAATAGAATGCGGCCATCCCACTCAGGTCCACTCAGGCTCACTCAGGGCGATGACTGACACCCTGCCGGAGTTCCTCTTCCGCTGGGCGGAGCGCACGCCCGACGCGGTCTTCGTGACCGAGCCTGACCGCGGCCGGGTCTACACGTACGGCCAGATCACAGGCTTCCTGGCGCGCTTCCGTGCCGAGCTTCGCCGTCTCGGCGTGACCCGGGGGGACCGCGTCGCCATCCTGGCCGACAACAGCTGCGCCTGGGTCGTGGCGTACCTCGGCGCGATCGCCCAGGGTGCCATCGCGGTGCCGCTCAACACCCGGCACGCCACGGTGGACCTCGACCGCGTCCTGGATGACGTCGACCCCGCGGCGATCGTCGGCGATCCGCCATACCTGGCGCGGCTCTCCGACCGCCAGCGGCGCCGGAACATCGTGTCGAGCGACGTCGATGTCGTCGGCCACCTCCGATCGGCGCTGGACGGCTCGGAGGCACGGCCGGACGAGGTCGGCGTCATCTGCTACACGTCCGGCACCACCGGCGAGCCGCGCGGCGTCATGATCCGCAACGGTTCACTCGTGCGGAACGCCGAGATGTTCGCGCTCATCTTCCAGTCTGGACCCGACAGCGCGACGGCCGTCGTGTGCCCGCTCTTTCACAACACCGGCTACAACGACGGTCTCGCCCACATGCTGCTGATCAATGGTCGGGTCGACGTGCCGCGCCGGTTCGACCCTCCCGCGATCGCCCGCGCCCTGGCGGAGGGGCGGTATTCATTCCTGATCGGCGTGCCGACGATCTACAGCCGGATGCTGCCGCTGCTCGAGGCGACGCCCCCTCCGTCCCCGTTCGTTCCCTGGTTCGCCTATGGTGGCGCGCCGATGCCGGGCCCGCTGGCCGCACGACTGACGCGGGCCGTCGAGGGCGCCCGCTTCGTCAACGTGTACGGCATGTCCGAGGCGACCTCGGTGACGCACTATCTTCCGTGGCGTCCGGGGGCCCGGGATCTCACGGCGATCGGCGTCGCGGTCCCGGGAATCCGGGACCGGATCGCCGCGGGCGGAGAGCTCCAGGTAGAGACGCCGACGGCCATGGTGGGCTACTGGAACGACGCCACGGCAACCCGCGAGAAGTTCGACGGCCCCTGGCTGCGCACCGGCGACCTGGCGCGGCTCGAGGGAGACGGGTTGCTCCGCATCGTGGGACGCGTCGACGAGCTCATCAATCGGGGCGGCGAGAAGATTCCCCCGGTAGAGGTCGAGAGCGCCATCGCCGCGCACCCCGACGTCCTGGAGGCGTCGGTCGTCGGTCTGCCGGATCGTGACCTGGGCGAGATCGTGGGCGCCGCCGTCGTCGTGCGAGCCGGGAGCGCGCTCGACGCCGAGCAGCTCGGCCGCTTCCTCGCCGAGCGCATTGCTGACTACAAGTCGCCCCGACGGCTGCGCTTCTTGCCGACGCTCCCGCGCAACCCCAATGGCAAAGTGCTCCGAGACGAGGTCCGCAAGCTGCTGAACGAGGACTGAGGTGCCCGCAGCCACCCGCCATCCAGGAGGCAACGTCATGGCGTTCAGGACCAGCGCAGCCTATCTCGCCGCGCTCCGGAAGCAGCGGCCCGTGGTGTATTGCGGCGGCGAGCGCATCGAGGACCGCGCCAGCTACGAGGGCTTCGCTCCCACCCGGCACTGCTGGGGCACCTGGATCTACGACTGCGTGAGTGACCCGGAGGTGCAGCGGACCCTCGAGCGCATCGTCTCCATCGACGGGACTCCCTGCCATCCGTTCTGGTCCTTCCCGGCGACCAAGGAGGATCTGCTCGACAACATCCTCGTGGCGCGGCAGGTCTCGCGCGTCTCCCCCGCGGCCGGCTACGCGACCATCGGGCGGGACGAGCTGGCGGCCCTCTACGTGGTCACCACCGCCCTCAAGCGCGAGGGTAAGGGTGAGTACTTCGAGCGGGTGCGCGACTACGTGCGCCGATTCCAGCGCGAGCAGCTCATGACGTCCGCGGCCATCACCGATCCCAAGGGGGATCGTCGCCTGAGGCCGGCCGAGCAACCGAACCGGGAGGCGTATCTCCGCGTGGTCGAGCGTCGCTCCGACGGGATCGTCGTCCGTGGCTGCAAGATGCACACGTCCGGCGCCGTCGCCGCCGAAGAGCTGATCGTCGCCCCAACACGCGCGATGCGGAAGGAGGACGCCGACTACGCGGTCTCGTTCGCCATCCCCGTCGACGCCCCCGGGTTGAAGCTCATCGCCCGCGAAGCGCACGGCGTGGGAGACCCCGAGACGTCGCCGATGACGCGCAAGGACCAGCTCCTCGAGACGTTCACGATCTTCGAGGATGTGTTCGTGCCGTGGGACCGGGTGTTCATGTGCGGAGAGTGGCAGCACTCCGGCGAGATGGCCAACATCTTCGCGAGCGTCAACCGGCAGGGCTACCTTGGCGCGGACGTCGGCAAGCTGGACATCTTCATCGGCGCGGCGCACCGCATCGCCGAGCTCAACGGGGTGGCCGACGCGCCCCACGTCCGGGACAAGATCACCCAGATGATCAAGCTCCAGGCGCTGATCTGGAGCACGGGCGTGGCGGCCTCCATGCACGCGACCGTCATGGAGCCGGGCGTCGCAGTGCCCGACGCGGTCTACGCGAACACGGGCAAGCACGTGGCCATGGAGGGGCACTACCTGGCCACGCGGCTGCTCCTCGAGATCGCCGGTGGCGCCGTCGAGACGCTGCCGTCGATCGAGGACCAGCGGGCCCCGGAGCTCAAGCCCTACTTCGACAAGTACTACGCCGGGGCGACCGGCACGGCCGAGGAGCGGATGCGGCTGTTCCGGTTCATCCGGGACCTCACGGCCTCGGAGTACGCGGGGTGGTGGGACGTGGAGATCATCCACGGCTCGGGGTCGCCCGCGGCCGAGTGGCTCCAGATGTACCGGGAGTACGACCTGGACCGCGCGGCCAAGCACGTCGACGGGCTGGTCACGGGCCGGTGACACACCGCCGGCCGCGGGCGCCCGGCGGCGTCCGGGACGAAGGCCTGATCGGGACGCCCCCCCTGCACGCTCGCCGAGGGGCAGACGGCGCGGGAGAAGGCTGACGGGATGGCGATCGAGTGCCGGTATCTCGATCAGAGCAGCCGGTACGAGCGAACGGTGACGGGCTGGGTCGACACCTGCGAGGACTCACTGCTCCGCTTCAGCGCCAACCTGAGCGACGGGGCGATCGACCTCGAGGTCAGTCTCGTCGCCGAGCCGTCCCCGAGCTACCAGGTATCGGTGGCGACCGCGACCGCGCGCTCCGAGCCGACGCGGACGCGGTGTGGCTCGCTCCTTGACGCATTCCGGGAGATCGGTGGCCTCCGCATCGCCGCCGGCTTCCGCCGTCAGGTCGCCGGCCTCCTGGGCGAGCACCCCTTCGCCACCCACGTTCTCGACGCGACCATCGAGGCGGCCCGCCTGTCGCGACAGGTGACGCGGATCGACGTCGCCGGCTCGCCTCGACCGGGCCCGGCGGAGTTCCACCGGCTCGATCTCGAGGCCTGGCCCGAGCTCCTCGACCTCTGCTTCACCTACCGGGCGGAGACCCAGGCCCTTTTCTCCCAGCGGGCGGTGCGAACGCCGGCCATCGTCGACATGTACGCGGCGCCGCCGGGCCGGACACTCGTGTTCCACCGCTACAAGCGGAGTCACGTGGCCCACGAGGGATCGACACTGTCGCTCTACCAGTCGATGTTCGACCAGGTTCACGGATTCGAGCTCTGGTACGACGTGGATGCGCGCAATCACGAGGTGCTCGGTGCCAGGCTCTTGACGCCCAGACTCCCTTACATGGGCATCTGCGAGGAGCCGCAGCAGCGGGTGCGGGACATGGTCGGCGTGAAGCTCGAGGCCGACTGGGCGGGAGGGGTCCGGACGCGACTAGGCGGGCGGCGCGGCTGCTTTCAGCTGACCGATCTCACCAGCGATCTCTGCCGACTCCTGACCTTCAGCTAGAGCCCGCGGCGGTGCCCGCCGCAGTCCCCGGCCCCCCGGGCCAGATCAGTCCCGGTACGAGGGATCCTTGGTGTCGAGGATCCGCTTCAGCTCCTCGAAGTGGGAGAACGCCGCGTCCTTGTAGTCCTCCCAGCCGCGCGCGGTGGCCTCGGCGATCTCGGGAGACAGAACCTGGAGCGGCTGGCGGGTCGAGTAGGCGAGGACCAGTGTCTGGCAGGCGCGCTCGAGGTAGTAGAGGTCGTCGAGGGCTTCCGCCACCGTGTCCCCCATGACCAGGACGCCGTGGTTCCCGAGGATCGCATGCTTCTTGTCGCCGATCACGCGCACCAGGCGCCGGCCCTCCTCCTCGTTGTCGGCGATGCCGCCGAACTCCCGGTCGATCGCAAGCCGCCGGTAGTACCGCGCCGTGTTCTGCTCGATCGGCTTGAGCTCCGGATCGGCCAGCGTGGCGATCGCCGTCGCGTACGGCGGGTGAACGTGGAGGATGCAGCGCGCCTGCGGCAGCGCCCCGTGAAGGTGCCCGTGGATGCACCATGCGGAGGCGTCGGGGGCGTCGGGGTGGCTCATCGTCTCCTTGTCGTCGGCGTCGAGCAGTAAGAGCTCGCTCGCCTTGACGCGAGCGAAGTGCCGCCACCTGGGGTTCATGAGGAACCGCTTGCCGTCAGCCGACACGGCGAGGCTGAAGTGATTCGCCACCGCCTCGTGCCAGCCGAACTCGGCCGTTAGCCGGAACGCGGCCGCCAGGTCGACGCGCAGCTGCCACTCCGCCGACTCGTCCACTCGATTCGCCCTCGAGCTGGTCACGCTCGACATGAGACCCTCCTGTGCGATGCGGATCCGCGTCCCGCCCGTCCCCGGCGTCGAGTATATCTCCATCATCCGGGCAATGGGCCTTCCATCGGTTCGGGTAGAGGGCACTTGAAACCAAGCGGGTGGATGGGATGGGACATTCACGACGTGACGATGGGCGACGCTGGGGATCGGACGCGCCGACCCTCTTGACGACACTTCACAACCTCTGGGCCTATCGCGGTCACGGGAATCGCCCGACGGCATGCCTGAGCCTGCCAGCCCCGAGCAGCGCCTGAGTGCCCTGCCGGCGTCGTTCTGTCGTTCATGAACGCGCGCTGGGAAGGGACGGCCAATAGGGATCGCTCCGGTCACGCGTCGAGCCGCCGGGCGACGCCGCGAGGGTGACCGGCTGTACTGTCCGACGGAGGGAGCGTCCGGCGGACAGGCCAGTCAGCAGGCCGGCGATGGCCCGGCCTTCAACCTCCGGCATGACCCGGGCCTCGCCTGACCCGGTTCTGCTAAGGCTCCCGCCAGGATGACGGTGACACGACAGAGTGTCGGCTCCCACGAACCTCTGGTGGAGCTCCTGCCGCGTCGGCATCGCTCCCGCTGCGGCAGCCGTGCCCCACGTCTAAGAGCCCAAGTCTGGGCAATAACGAAGGCACGCATCAGCATCGAGCAGCCGTTGGATCGACCCGTCACCGCGGTCCGCCAGCTCAAGCGCAGCTCGGTCGCACGCCGATGGGTGTCAGCCCGAAAAAGGCCTCTCGGCGGCGGGAGGATCCGTCGAGCGGAGTCTCCGAGCAAGTTGGAGGAAGGTGGATCACGGCAACCACTAGGAATCGCCTGACAGAGGTCCAAGCCGTCGCGACCGATTCAGGCCTTCGCGATCGGGCCGTGGCACGGCCAGGTCGTTGCTGCCGCTAGAAGTTGGTACGCCTTCTCGCCCCCCTCGCGCGGACCGAGATAGTACGACGTCTCGTAGTAGATCGGGTCCACCGTCGAGAGCGGGACAAATTCAGAGATGTCGATCGCCCGGGATGCTTCGCCCTCGAGCGCCTCGAGCTCCTCCGGCGTAAACATCACGTACTGGTCCTTCTCGAGCTCATACCCTCGCACCAACTCATCGCGCTCCACCACGCGCTTGCACACCGGGCAATAGATTTGCTGCAGCGCTCGTGAATCAGGTGGAACGACGGCGCGAGCGATGTTGTCGCGGTGTGGAGTTCCACCGGGATGGTGACGAGCCCCAGGTTGATTGTGACATTAGTGAGCGGGCGAGATTCCCTTCGACCCATGCCAGTCCTCCTCCATCGTGTTCGAGACGACGGTCCACCGGGACGGATCTCACCCGTCGACGATCGCGCCCCCGTTCGGATGCCGCCCCCGGCCCGTCAAATTCGACCCATCCGTTGAGGCGAGCGAGACATAGCACGAGGCCACTTCGGCCGATTCTCCCGCCGCCACCGCCCGCTTTCTGCTCGAGAGGTTCTGATGCTCTGCGGGAGAGCACGCGACACTCTGAGATCCGTCGATCTACCGTGTCGCTCGGCATCTCCGACGATCCGGAGCGCGCAAGCACCGGGCTCGTTCGGAAGGTCGGCCCGGGCCCTGATCGCGTGGATACTCGCCCGGGGGTGTTGCACCGAACTCGTTTTGATGATCGCGCTGGCATCACGGTGCCGCGGGGCGCCAACCGCACTAGCGCAATACGCCAAAGAGCCACAAGAGGATCAGCAGGCTGGCCGGCACACCGAGGAGCCAAAGAATGAACGCTCGTCCCATGGAATCTCACCTCCTGTCAGTCAGCTCACCGCAAACCTCGTGCCCGCCACTCTCCCGTCTGCAGGACGCATCCGATGGAGGCGCGGACCTCCCTCGCTATCCCAACCCCTGGTTTCGTCGGGATCCGTAGGACCTTCCAGGACTGACAGAACGCACGTCTGGAGAGCCTTCACGCCACACGTCGGCCGGTCGCGGGGCGCGGAGCTGCCGGCGTCATGGCTCTCGTTTACGAGCTCCATTGCCGACGACTCGCTGTCACCGCGACGGACTGTCACATGCCCGTCTCGCCGTCAAGGACGTCTTAGTAGCCCGGAGGTCGTATCAGAACGGTCCATAAAAGGTGAGGACGAGGGAGCGGCTCGTGTTGACACGGAGCCCGGTCTCGAGCCGGACGAGATCCAGCCGACACGCCACACGACGGCCCCGGGGAGTACCCCCCGGGGCCGCTGTCGTCGTCGGCCGCGAACGGTGTCAGATTCGCCCGGTGAGGAACAGGATCAGGAGGATGATGAGGATTATTCCCAGCCCTCCACTGGGGTAGTAACCCCAACCACTGCTATACGGCCAGTTCGGCAAGGCTCCGATGAGGAGCAGGATCAATACGATCAATAGAATAGTCGTCAATGTGCTCACCTCCTTGCGCGAGGGTCTCGCCCGCAGGGCCGTCCCGGCCGTGACGGTCGGGACGCCGCCTCGCGCGGGCTACTGGATTTTCAGGTTGTTGACGACTTCCCGGACACCGGACACTCCGCGGGCCAGCTCCGTCGCCCGCGCCTTGGCCGCGTCGTTCTCCACGTTCCCCGTCAGGTAGACGGTACCCTTGTTCGTGTCGACGTCCACCTTAGTCAGTGTTGCGACCTTCTCGCCGGCGAGCTTCGCTTTGACCGATGCGGTGATCGCGGCGTCGTCGATGTTCTCCCCGGCCGACTTCCCCGTCATCGCCGTGCAGCCCGCCGTGAGAGCCACGAGCATGATCAGCACGAGTATGGAGCGGAACACGTGTCGCATCTCTGTCACCCCTTTCGCCGAGCGTTGGCCTACTGGAAGCCGCGCGCATGGTCTACTCGCACCCGCCAGGTTGCGTCACGCTTGGCCCAGCCGTCCTATCCTGGAGCTTGCCGACCAGCTGGTCACGGTTCCCTCCAATAACGTCGAGGTCATCGTCGGTGAGCTTGCCCCACCATTCCGTCATCTGATCGCGCAGCTCTTTCCACAAGACTTCCACGTCCGAGTGCATGTCCGGCCTTCCAACGGTAGTGTTGGGATCGGGCGGCCGTCGCGCGGACCCTTCTCCGCGTCTGAAAGAAAACCGCCCGCGCTGCATCCGCCAGCCATCGCCGCGCTAGCCCTGCACCTTCAAGTTGTTCACAACCCTGCGAACGCCATCCACTTGTCGGGCAAGTTCACTTGCGCGCTGCTTCATTCGCCCGCTATCGACGGTGCCGTTGAGCTGAACAACGCCTTGGTTCGTGTCGACATTGACCTTCAGTAGTGTCGATGCCTTTTCACCGGCAAGTTTCGTCTTCACACCCGCTGTGATCGACGCATCGCTCCACGTGGTCCGAACGCCGCTGCCCCATTCACGATCGTTCGAGTCGGGCCACTTGTCCTTCGGGAAACTGGGCGCTCGCTCCAGCCTTTCCTTCGTCACGTCGAGGTACGCGGTCTTATTCTCCCGGTCGACCACGACGGCGCTCCAAGGAACCGCGAAGAGCTTGTCGCCGATACCCATAATGCCGCCGAAGGAGACTACGGCGTAGACGACCTGGCCCCGCGAGTCCATCAGCAAATCCTCGATCTTGCCGGCCTCTTTGTCAGAGGCGTCCTTGACGCTGATCCCCACAATCGCGCTCGTCCTGGTCAACCCAGTGTGTTCAGCAAAGCGCTTGATGCTCTGAATGGGCTCGACCCTCTTCGGAGTCGCCTTCGAAGGCGCCAGCGCCGAGCCGCCAGCCGCAGGCTTCTCCACTCCCGGCTTCGGTACTGGCACGGTACCGGGTGCGGTCTGCGGTTGGGTGCTTTGAGCGAACGCGAGACCGGCCACGCCCAGCGCGGCTACGACCGCTGTAAGATGTGTGACAATCCGCTGCGTCATCGGATCCTCCATTGGCCGATTTGTGTTGAGGAGCGATGACTATTGACGTAGCAATCCACGTGCCGGGACATGGGTTCAGCCACAGCGCCTAGCATGCGACTCGCCGAGGACTGCGATTATGCGGTTTGACACCGAGTCAGGGTGGGCGGTATCTGATGGTGCCCTGAGTGGTGCCGGCCGAATCGTTTCGGGCGCGTCACCCGGTCCGTTCGCTCGAGCGCCGGGACCGCGTGTGCTCAACCCGAACTAGTGGAACACGCCGAAGAGCCACGAAAGAATCAGCACGCTCGCCGGCGCATGGAGCAGCCCAGAAATGAGCGCCTGCCCATGTATTACCCTCTCCATAAGCCCCACTGCGAACCTCGTGCCGCCACCTTACCCCTGTACAGGGACGAAGGCCGCCGACGGGGCCACGGCCCGCTTTGCCGCCGACCGTCATCCGGGCCAGGGGGCCGTTCCTCTGAAGGGTAGGCCCGCCCTGCGAATCTCTGAGGGGAACGCCCGGGTTGACCACGCTTAAGCTTATTGCGCCCGGCTGGTGCGGGGGGTGCCTACGACGGACTTCGGAGGGCGCTGGCTAGGAGGCAGGAGACTGGCTATGACGACGCCTCGTCGCCGGCGCGACGGACTGTCGCCCTAGCCGCCGCCTACGGCGCCGAACAGCAACTCGCCGCTGCCACTGGGCTGCTGTACAGCCGGGGCACGCTCCTCGCCGACCTGAGCCATCCGCAGGGGACAGCCACACTCAGGAGGAAGGGCCCAGGGCGTGACTCAGGAGTTGCATCCACCAGTTGGTGCGCGGCTTAGGAGGTACCTGACCAGAAGCGGGTACGGCTCTATCCAAGGACTACCCGAACGCGTCGCCGCGCGCCGTCGTCAGACAGGCGCAGCATCCCGCCCCCCGATTCAATAGGGCGCCCGTCTACTTCCATCGTCGCGATTCCGCGCGTCACCCCCCGCGGGTTCTCGACCCTGATCTCATAGTGGGAGGCATGATAACGGAACTCGATCTCGAACCGTCGCCAGGCGCGCGGGATACAGGGATCCAGGTGGAGAATCGCTCCGCGCAGCCGGACTCCGAGGAGCCACTCGATCCCGGCCCGATACATCAACCCGGCGGAACCCGTGTACCAAGTCCACCCCCCGCGGCCAATATGGGGGCGCTCGGCATAGACGTCGCCAGCCGTGACGTACGGCTCCACTTTGTACCGATGAACACCGGCGCGGGTGCTCGCGCGGTTGATCGGATTCAGGATCGAGAAGAGCTCGTTCGCCTTGTCGCCGTCACCCAGTGCGGCGAAGGCCATGACGGCCCAAATGGCGGCGTGTGTGTACTGGCCACCGTTCTCACGCACACCGGGAGGGTATCCTTTGATGTAGCCGGGATCGACGGGGGCCCGGTCGAACGGCGGTGTGAACAGGAGAATCAGCTCCTGTCCGCGTCGTACGAGGTACTCCTCGACCGCGGACATCGCCCGGATCCCGCGGCCTGGCTCGGCGGCACCCGAGAGCACTCCCCACGACTGGGCGATCGAGTCAATACGGCACTCGGTGTTGCTGACCGACCCAAGAGGACTCCCGTCGTCGAAATAGGCTCGACGGTACCAGTCGCCATCCCATCCATGCTCTTCGAGCGCGGCCTTGAGGGCGTCCACGTGACCTCGCCACCTATCGGCGCGTCCTCGGTCACCGCGAGCGTCCGCGTACTGCGCGAACTCCCACAGTGTGGTGTGCAGAAACCACCCGAGCCACACGCTTTCCCCCCGCCCTTCCGCCCCAACCCGGTTCATGCCGTCGTTCCAGTCTCCGCTACCCATGAGGGGAAGGTTGTGCGCCCCGACCTCCAGGCTCCGGTCCAACGCGCGAGCGCAGTGCTCGAACAAGCTGGCGCGCTGCGTCGAGACGGTTGGCTCGAAGTACGCGTCGGACTCCCCCGCGGCCAGTGGCGGCCCCTCGAGAAACGGCACGACCTCGTCCAGTACGCCAGCATCCCCAGTGACGTCCAGGTAGTGGGTCACGGCGAACGGTAACCAGACCCGGTCGTCGGAGATTCGCGTCCGAACCCCCCGACCCGATGGCGGATGCCACCAGTGCTGGACGTCGCCCTCCAGGAACTGACGGCTCGCGGCCCGGAGAATGTGCTCTCGGGCGACTTCACGCTTCGCCACCGTCAAGGCCATCACGTCCTGAAGCTGGTCTCGAAAGCCATACGCACCCCCAGCTTGATAGAAGGCCGATCGTGCCCAGACCCGACACGCCAGCGTCTGGTAGAGGAGCCACCGGTTCAGCATGACGTCCATCGATCGATCCGGCGTCCTGACTCGGACCGCTCCGACAATGTCGTCCCACTGCGTCTTCACCATCTCCAGCATCGTCGCGACGTCAACCGCCCGATACCGGCCGATCAGGGACCGCGCCTCTTCCACGCTCGCCGTCTGACCGAGCAAGAACACGACTTCCCCCCGGCCGCCCGGAGGCAGGTCGACGACGGTCTGGAGGACGGCACACGGATCGAGGCCGGCGCCCACTCGCCCCGACAGGGCCTCCCCTCTCTCCAGCGCCGCCGGATGATCCACTGTCCCGTTGCGGCCCAGGAATTCGCTCCGATCTCCGGTCCACGCGGTCTGACGACCGCCGAGATCGGCGAATGCGACGCGATTTCCGAAGTCGTGGTTCCAGGCGTTGCGGGCGAGTAACGCCCCCGTTTCAGGATCGACCTCGGTGACGATGAAGGGCGCGGTGGCGCTTCGCGATGCCCCCAACACCCACTCGACATAACCGGTTACCGAAATCCGCCGAAACCTGCCGGATCGGTTCTCAAGGATGAGCCGCGATATCTTCACGGGATCATCTGGCGGCACGAACTGGAGCAGGTCGAGAGCGATTCCGTGGGACGTGTGTTCGAAGGAACTGTAACCCTGCCCATGCCGGGCGACGTAGGGCCACGCCTCCTCGCGAATCGGCAGGACAGTCGGACTCCATAACGTCCCATCCTCTTCATCGCGGACATACAGCGTCTCGCCGGTCGGGTCTCCGACGGGATCGTTGGACCACGGTGTCAGCTGATTCTCCCGACTGTTGACCGACCACGTGTATCCGGAGCCGGACTCCGAGACCTGGAAGCCGAAGTTCGGATTCGCGACGACATTGATCCAGGGCGCGGGTGTCCACTGGCCCTCTCCCAGAATCGTGACGTACTCACTTCCCCCGTCAACGAACCCTCCCAAGCCGTTGAAGAACTCCAAGTCAGGACGAAAGGGCGGAACGTCCGTGGACGAATCCGGTCGGTTCACGCGCCGTGGCGGCCGAGGAAGGGCGCGCTCAGCCGGACGGGCGCGTCCCAGCTGTTCGGCGAGCGTGCCGTGTCGGCTCAACAGGACGGCGCGCGCCGCCGCCTGCAGCACTTCATGGTCCCTGGTCGAGATCAGATCCTTCCGCAAGATGAACACGCTTCCGTGTCTCTCGTGCTCTTCGTGCCGTAGGCCCGATTGGCTTGTCCGGACCAGGGCCTCCAAAGAGCTCTGCAGCTCCTGCATGTAGGACTGGGCCTTCTCGTTAAGTACCACCAGATCGACCGCCAGCCCCTTCATGCGCCAGTACTCGTGGGCCCGCAGGAGCTGCCGGACGATCTCCCGATCCTCGGGCTCGTCGATGCGGACCAGGACGATCGGCAGGTCACCGGAGATCCCATGGCCCCACAGCGCCGAAGGCCCCGACCGATTGCGCTTCAATACGTCCACCGCAGCCCGCAACGTGGGGTCCGAGTACAAGATCCGGCTGGCCACTTCCTGGAACAGATGCGCCTCGTCCGCGCTGATACCGAGGTGGCGGAGCTGCACCTGCGCCTGTGTCCAGGCCAGCGTGACCGTGCGCTCGAACGTCGCCACGTCGCGATACTTGTCAGCGAGGGCGACAGCCGCGTCGCGTGTTGGGGCCACGAGTGTCGAAAATACGACGCGCACGCTTTCGCCCGGTCCAAGGCGAACCCGCCGTCTGAGGCTGAAGATCGGGTCGAGCACTGAGCCCGCGGTGTTCGATAGAGGTCGGCCGTCGATAACCGACATCGGCGTTCGGACTCCCCGTCCCCGCCCGAGGAAGCGCCCCCGGTCGGTCTCGTACTGGGCTCCGCCTCCCGATTGACCATCCATCGCCACGACATGAGCCGCCCAGACGCTTCGCTCCGTCGCCGATCGGATCCGGCGCGTAGCCAGAAGGGCGCCGAACTCGGAGATCGCCTCCGTCTGGACGAAGAGGCTGGAAAACGCAGGATGAGCGGCATCCGCCGCCGGCGATGCCAGAACGAGTTCGGCATAGGAGGTCAGCTCGATCTCCCGTGCCCGCGTTCCGAGGTTCGTGAGCGAGACACGGCGGCACTCCGCATCGTCCTCCGGCGAGACGACCACGTCGAGGGTGGTCATGATCAAGCCATCTTGTCTCTGCACCTCCGCGCGATCCTCGAAGAAGGTGACGCGGTAGGATTCAGCGTCGACACCGACCGGCTGAAACCCCGCCGACCACACCGCACCGCTTTGGACGTCGCGCAGAAACAGATACGTCCCCCAGCAATCTCGCGTGGCGTCCTCTCGCCACCGGGTGATTGCCAGGCCGCCGCAGCGGCTATACCCCGAGCCCGCGGTCGTGAGCATGACCGCATAGCGTCCGTTCGCCAGCAAATGTGTCCTTGGAATCGGCTCGTGCGGCGAGGTGAACTGGCGAAACGCGGGCGCCACGAAATCACGCTCATGGGCCGGCGCCTCCACTTCGTCCACACGAGGACGCGCGACCGCCACGTCTTGAGGCGCGCGCTCTTGCAACAGGAGCTCGGTCGCCCGGATGATGGGCTCTGCGTGGAAGCGCTCTCGCATCACTGCCCCTCGGAGCACATTGACCAGCGCAACGAGAGTCATGCCCTGATGGTGCGTCATGTAGGCCCGCACGATCGCCACTGGCTGCCCTTCGGGAAGGCGCGACCGCGTATAGTCGAGCGCCTCGTAGAAACCGTACAGGCCCGCCGCGCCGACGTCGACCAGACGCGCGAAGTTGCGGGCGGCGGCCACGGGATCGACCATGGCGGCCAGGGCAGTGGCATACGGCGCCACCACGAGGTCCTCGCTCAGGCCCCGCTCGAGCCCCAGACCCGGAACTCCGAAGTTCGAATATTGGTACGTCAGATCCAGGTCGCGCACGTTGTAGGCGGATTCCGACACTCCCCACGGGACGCCGTGCTCGGCGCCATAGCTCACCTGACGCCGTACCACGAACCGATACGTCTGCTGGAGTAGGCTTCCCATCGGAACGTTCATGACGAGCGCCGGCATCAGATACTCAAACATGGAGCCGGACCACGAGACTAGAGCCGCGCCTAGATCCACCGGCGTCATCGGCCGCGCGAGGTGAAACCAGTGTGACACCGGAACATCTCCCTTCGCGATCGCGATGAAGCTGGTGAGCCGCGCCTCGGAAGCGAGCAAGTCGTACCCGCTGGGATCGAGGCTCCCGTCCGTGACTCGGTACCCGATCGAAAAGATCTTGCGGGTTGGATCGAACAGGAAGTCGAACTGCATCGCGTCGAAGAGGTCCTTCGCGACTCCGGCGACTCTCGACAGGCGGTCGACGAGCGCTCCGCAGGCTCTGGCGGAGTCCTCGAGGCTCGCGACGATGTCGCCGATGCGCGTGCTCGCCGGGGCGTCCCCCATCTTCCCAAGCTCATCGGCGGCCGTCGCGCAACGGTCGCGCAGATCGGTGAGTGTGGCGGTCGAGGCCAGAAGAGGCTCCAGCGCCTTGACGGCTTCCGGATACTCGTCCCTTCGCGACGCCAAAAGCGTTTCGACGTCGACCGCCCATGGCATGGTCGTCCCGACGTCGCGCTCGTAGCTCGCGATCGTCGCGCGCACCGCCCGAGCCCATAGGAGTACCTCGGACCCCTGTCCGTCCCCACGTTCCGCCGTCAGCGTTTGTGCGATGTCCACGAGCGTGTCGGCCGCGGTGGCGAGCCGATGGAGCCGACGCACCCACTCGGGCGCGGTCGGGGGTACATCGTCCATGGCGGCCATCAGAGTCTCGCGGGCCTGATCGAGATGTCTCAGCGTGACGGTCTGCGTGCGTCGGTCGTCGCTGAGGCTCCTCATCGTTTCCTCGACGAGCCGTACAGCATCCTCGATCCCCGCCAGCGTGTCCCGATCCAGGAGAGGGCGATGGAGGATCTGGCGGCATGCATTGCCGACCACAAGGAGATGGCCCGCGAGGTTCCCGCTGTCCACGGTCGACACGTAGCGGGGCTCCAGCGGTCGAAGCGTATCCGTACCGTACCAGTTGTAGAAATGCCCTCGAAAGCGTTCAAGGCGTCCCACCGTGACCAGCGTGGCTTCCAGCCGTTCGAGGGTTTCGAGAGTGCCGACCCAGCCGAGATCACGTGCGCCCACCGTCGACAGAAGGTAGACCCCGATATTTGTAGGAGAGGTGCGGTGCGCAATGACTGGCTTCGGATCCTCTTGGAAGTTGTCCGGCGGTAGGAAGTGGTCGTCCTGCCGGACGAACGTTTCGAAGAACAGCCACGTGCGGCGCGCTGTCGCGCGGAGGAGTCTCGTCTCTTCTGCCGACAATGGTGGTGTCGAGGCAGCGCGGGGCGCCCGGCTGATCCAATGAGCCACGGCAGGGGACAGGCCCCAGAGCAGCACGAACGGCGTGGCGATGATCCAGCTCTCTGGCCTGGCGACCATGACGAGCCCTGCCGCTAACGCGGCCAACACCAAAGCGCCCCGCATTCGCCGGTACTCGCTGGCCACGCCGACATACAGTCCCGAGCCAGTTTGCGCCGCCGGTATCCACTCCAGTAATCGTCGTCGAGTGAAATACAGGCGGGCGAGGGTCCGCGTAATCGCGTCACTCATCAGCCAAGCCTGATGCGCGAGAAAGATGACGCCCAGAGTGGCCTGGGCAGCGGCGACGGCGACACTCTTGCCGAGAGCACGAGAGTATGCTCGCTTGGAGATTCCCAATCGCTTCGGTACCACGTCCGTGAAAAGGGGCAGCAGGGCGGGTATGGCGATGGCGACGAGAACGAGCCTCGTCCACACGAAAGGCAAGCTATGTGGAAGCGTCCACGCCGCGAGGAGCGTGAGCCACGCCGCCGGAGCCGACAACGTCCGGCGCAGATTGTCCAGCATCTTCCATCGGCTGATGACCGGAATCCGTGTCCGGCCGGCGCCGGCGGCCTTCCGCCCGAGCAGCCAGGGCAGCAGCTGCCAGTCGCCTCGCGCCCACCGGTGCTGCCGCGCCACCGCCACCTCGTAGTGGGACGGAAACTCCTCGAAAAGCTCGAGGTCGGTGACGAGGGCTGCCCGCGCGAAGATCCCCTCGAACAGATCATGGCTCAGCAACGAGTTCTCGGGAATCCGGCCCGCCAGCGCCGCTTCGAACCCATCCACGTCATAGATACCCTTACCCGTGTACGAACCCTCACCAAACAGATCTTGGTATACGTCCGAGACCGCTCCCGCATACGGATCGACTCCAGCCGGGCCGGCAAAGATCCGTTGGAACAGAGACCCTTCGCGATCCGTGGGCATGGTCGGAGTGATGCGCGGCTGCAGGACCGCATAGCCATCCACGACGCGCCCCGCTCGAGGGTCGAACGTCGGTCGATTGAGGGGATGCGCCATCAGACCGACCAGGCGGGCGGCCGCTCCCCGGGGGAGGCGCGTGTCCGAGTCGAGCGTGATCACAAACCGCACGGATGC
>Ga0114129_10000289_pt1 | contig 58107 bp, 44 predicted proteins | sample RhiMetdeltSRZDD1_FD_80071 | JGI IMG/M metagenome (GOLD analysis project Ga0114129, IMG submission 80071) | Populus rhizosphere microbial communities from Tennessee, USA - Rhizosphere MetaG P. deltoides SRZDD1 (version 2) (version 2) | ecosystem: Host-associated > Plants > Roots > Rhizosphere >...
ACGATCATGCTCGGTGTCTCAAAAGGACGCACCCCTGCGTGCGCGACGCGAGCGTGTGCGGAACCTAACCCCGAACGAGACGCGCTGTTGGTGGGGGAACCCTAGCCGGACCTAGTCGTCCGTCGTGCGTCGTCAAGCTGTGGGCACTGGTACAGCCGCGTCCGGAGGCGCGTTCCGATCTTGTGCAGTCTGGTCCGGTGCCCGCTGTCTGCGTTGCTGGCCCTATGCGTTGGCGAGACGGAGATTGCTGAGGTACTGGGCGACGGCGTGGTCGCTACGGTCGTAACGGACCCGGACCTGCAAGCCTTGATAGCTCCCACCACGGTACCGGTGCGTCCGGAGTGGACGTGGATGACGCGGATTTGTTGGCCGATGGCGACATGCAGGGCGAGTTGATGCTCGGGATCGTCGGTCGCATGATGGCCTCCGGTGGTGGGGGAGGGTCATGGCGGCGCTGAATACTGCGTATTGACGTCTGTGACCGACTGTATTGAGACGCTGGTGTGCGGTCGATGAGCTTGTCGATGTTGGTCGATAACGGGACCAGAATCACGATCCACAAGCGACCTGGAGCCGAACCAGCTGGTGGGTTGTCACGATCTGGCCACCGGATGGGGCGTGGGTGTGTCGAGCCGGCCGGCGGCGAGCCCATGCTGTCGAGTGGATGGGCGCTTGGTGAGTTGGAGGTAGGCGCGCAGAGTACGCCGGCGCATGCCATAGCGGAGCTTGAACACGTCGTTGCGGCGGCCCATTTCATAAACTGTCCGGTGGGCGCTGATCGCGTCCGCCATGGTCAGGTAGAAGGTGACGTAGAACGGGCTGACCTTGGCTATCGCCTGGTAGTCCGAACCGGCCGTCCAAAAGTGGTACCGGTCCTGATCGAGCAGGCACAACCCGGTGCCGACCAGCCGGCCGTCGTAGCGTGTTTCCACCAATCGGGCCTGCTCGCCCAGCGCTGCGGCGAAGCGCTGGTAGATGCCGCGACGGTAGTAGTCGGCGTTGCCGTACTTGTGCGCGCCGGCGCGTGCGAGGTCCACGAACCCGTCAAGGTCTCCAGCGCGAGCGACCGTCGTAGTGAACTGCGCACCGGCCGCTTCGGCCCGTCTCACCATTCGTTTGAGGTCCTGACGAGGCTTACGCCGCAACGTCGCCAGGAACGCCTCGACATCGTCGTAGCCGGCAAGCTCGATGCAGAACCGGTGGTCGACATCGATTCCTGGCACTCCCGATGCGTCGAGCAGGCGGGCCAGGACATTGTCGGCGGCCACATTGGTAAAGCCGTAGACCTCGGCGCCGACCAGGCCGGCGAGGCTGCGCACTTCGGCTAGAACCTCGGCCACCACGTCGGTGTCGGGATGGGCGGCGAGCAGCCACGTGTCGTAGCTGTGCCATACGCCGGACAGCAACGCGGGCCGGTCGGCATGCTCTGGTACGTGGTCAGCCAGTATCCGCACCGGGTCGACTCCGGTGAGCCGGTAGCAGGGCAGGGCGACCGTGAGCCGGCCGTTGCGGTCGCTACCGGCAAGGTAGAAGAACTCGTCGACATTGTGCAGCGGGAACTGTTCAAAGGCCGCTAGGAAGCGGGAGTGGTAGAAAACCGGCGCGCGGCAGGCCAGGGCGAGAGCATCCCACCGATCGGCGCCGACATCGGCGATGCGGGAGAAGATCTTGATCGATCCAGCCACGGTCGTGCTCCTTCAGAGTCGGCCCCGCCTCGGTCGGGTGGCGAGCAACGTGGGCGCGCCGCCGTCAAGGGGCCAAGATACCCACGGGCACGTCGATGCTGCGCTGCTGACGCCCACGCGCACCGAAGCCATCGACTGGTTATGCGCCTGCCTCGCCGCCGACGACGGCCCACCGACACGCTCTACGTGGGCGCTGCAAAGCCAGTAGACCCACGCTGCAGTGGGCCATTACCGTGCTGCCGGGCCATGTCGTCTAGCCAAAGACGGGCCGTGTACACCTGGTGAGACTTCCGAGCGCTGACTTGTCGCGCGTCGCGCCCTGTGCGCCGCGCTCCTTCCTGCTGTGGAATCTTCGCTGAAACCAGGTGTACTTCTATGCTCAACAACTGGGTGGGTCGTGCCCGCCTGCCGCCGCTCGTCCGGCGCCGTCGCTACGGCTGCGAGTCTGAGCGCTTGCGGGCCAGCCGCACATTCGGCGTCGACGCCAACCACAAGCTCCTGGACGCCTGGCTCCTCGTTCCTGCCCAGCGGCCTACACACCGGCACCCCACAGGAAGCCCTCGACTGCGCCTGCGGCCTCTACCTCAACAACCCCGCGGCCTGGCAACCACCCCCGACGAATTAACGGATTCGACCACGAGCAACAACAACGAATATCCGACCATGAGGGAACCCTGGGTGAGATGGTTGGCGCCGGCGGCGCTGCGCGCCCGCTGTTGGTGGTCGCTGCGCTCTGACCGGAAGGGCGAGTGGGGCAGGTGTGAGCTGGCATCGCTCGGCGTCGTTGCTCGGCTACGACCGAAGCTTCGCATGATCGGGGCTCGGTGAAGGCTACGGGTATGTCGACCGTGTTCAGGTGATCGTCAGGCCGGGATCGCCTCGATGATGGAAACCGGTGCCCTCGTCGGGACTACCCGGTTGACCTTCAGCCCGGCGTCGCCCAGCAGCGCCACGAACTCCGCTTCGGTGCGCTCGCGGCCCTGCACCAGTCCCATCATCACCACGTCAAGCGTCGCGGCGTACGCCATGTCGCCGCCCGATTCCATGACCGATTCGATCACCAGGAGCCGGGAACCGGAGGCCATGGCCTGCCGGCAGGTGCGCAGAATGGCACCGCACTGCTCGTCGGACCAGTCATGCAGGACGGCTTTGAGGATATAGACGTCGCCGCCGTCGGGCACCTCGGCGAAGAAGTCGCCGGAGGCCACCCGCCACCGGTCGGGCGCACCGAGATCCCCCAGGCGGTGGCCCTCCACGGCCTGCGGCCGGTCGAACAGCACCGCGCGCAGTCCGGGGCGGCTGCGCAAGATCGCCAACAGCAGGCCGCCGAGTCCGCCGCCCACGTCCACCACCGTGCCGTGTTCGGGCAGATCGAGGTCGGCGGCGAGAAGGAGCTCGTACACGTCGGTGATGCTGGCCATGGCGCGGTGGAAGTCTGCTGCCGCGGACGGGTTCTCCTCGAGCCGCTGGAAATAGGGTGCGCCGAACACGGCGTCGAAAGCCGGGGTGCCCGCACGCAGCGAGGTCATGATCTCCCCGGTGGGACGCCAGGTGAACGGTCCGGTGAAGGCCCCGAACACGGCACTCACCGACAGCGGAACGTCCTTGCGAAGAAGCTGTCCGCGTGGTGTCAGTGCGAAGCGGCCGTCGGCGTCCTCGCGCAGGATGCCGCGCGTGGCCAGCAGCCTCAGCACCCGGTGCAGCGAGGGAGCGTGAGTTGCGGTGGCCTCGGCCAGTTCTGCGGCCGTACGCGGGCCGCCGGCGAGGTGGTCGGCCACGCCGAGCCGGGCCACAGCGCCCAACGCCGCCGGGTAGGCGAAGCTGACCAGATCATCTAGCAGCGCCAGCGCATGGTGGGCGTTCTCGACTGCTTGATCCTCCTCGATATTCATGCGCACGACTGTAGCCGCGGCCCTGGCCGGCCGCATGTCTCGTGCCATGTGGCCGCGGTTGGATGGGCCGGATTGTCATGGCCAAGAAAACACGCAGTGGTCGGTTCGATGCCGGCGCGTCGCGTCGGAGGTGATCAGGCCATCGGACGTAACCGGTGGCTAACTGGGCTGGGCGTAGCTTCAGGAGCATGGATTACGAGGGCCGCGCAGCGCGTACGCGTGAACTGCGGCTGCTCATCACCGATCGGGCCGCCGAGCTGGAACGCGCTGTCGTCAATGCATTGCCGTTTCCGCGGTGGGTGATCCGCGACGAAATCGCCCTCACTGTCCGGCGGCTCGCGGCGCTGGCCGCGCAGCCCGATCCCGGTCGGGCAGCCGGCGGTGCGATCGCGTTGTCGCTGCCCGGCAATGCAGTGCTCAGCAATCCGCTGACCGCGATCGCGGCCGCATTCCTGACTGGTAGCCACGTGTACGCTCGCCTTCCGCAAGCCCGCCTCGCCCTGAGCGAGATCGTCGCCGACCTTGTCGGCGGCCCGTTCGCCGGACAGGTGACCTTCGCGGCACTGCGCGGCCCACAGTTCATCGATCGGGCATTGGCTGATCGCGAGACCCGGCTCCTGATGATCTTCGGTAGCGAGAAGTGGGTGTTGCCACTGGAGGACCGAGTACGCCGGTCCGACACCACCGTGGTCTTCGAGGGTGCCGGCACCGACCCGTTCGTGGTCCTCGGAGATCCGGCGGCGGCGGCACCGGCGTTGGTCCGCGCGGGCTGCTACAACGCGGGCCAGGCGTGCGCGGCGCCCGAACGGGTCTACGTCCTCAATGAGTTGCACGACGCGTTCGCCGAGGCCGTCGTCGCCGCGGCCGCCGAAGTTCGCTATGGCGATCCGGCTGAGCCCGAGACCGAGATCGGCCCGGTCACGCCGCAGGTTGCGCGATTGATATGTGCCCAGCTCGATGAGGCTGTCGCGGGCGGCGCCAAGGTGTTGCTCGGCGGCGGTCTGCGACCGATGCGGGTCAACGGTGAGGATCGGGTATTGGTCGCACCGACCGTGCTGATCGACGTGCCGCACGATTGTTCGCTGATGCGCGAGGAGACGTTCGGGCCGGTCCTGCCGCTGTGCCGGGTGTCGGATCCGGCCGAGGCACTGTCGTTGGCCGCGGACTCGGTCTACGGGTTGTCGGCGACGGTGTTCGGCGGAGCATCCGCCCAGAGCACAGGTCTGCGGCACGCGTACGGGCGGGTGTTCGTCGGCGAGACGTGGCTCGATCACCGGCTGCGGTCCCCATTGGAGTGCTACGGCGGCCGGCGGCTGTCCAGTTGGGTGTGGCAGCGGGACGGGGATCGATTCATCCGGCGGGACGGCCCGCTGAATACCTTGACCGCCTTCACATAGGGGATCACGATGCGTGCTAACGAGAACCTGCCGTTCAGCCTGGACGAGTACCGCGATCGGCTGACCACCGTCCGGCAAGGTATGGCCGATCGAGGAGTGGATCTGGCACTGGTCAGCATTCCCGAGAACATCTACTACCTCACCGGCTACACGACGCTCGGCTACTACATGTACCAGGTTCTGATGCTGCCGATCGACGACGAGCCGCTGCTGCTGACCTATCGCGAGGAGCGCATCAACGTCGAGCGGCTCTCCTGGCTGGAAAGGCATGTGGACTACAGCGTCACGGACGATCCGATCGCGGTCACCGCGAGCACCCTGATGGAGATGGCGAAGGGCACGGTTTCGGTCGAGGAGAGCGGCTACTTCTTCCCGATCCACACCTACCGCCGGTTGATCGACCGCACCCGGGTCACTCACTGGATCGACGGCAGCGGCCTGGTCGAGGCGGCCCGCTTGATCAAGTCCGATGCGGAGCTGGGCTACATCCGCCGGGCCGCGACGGCCGCCATGGCCGGGATGGTCGAGGCGCTGGCGACGGCTCGGCCGGGCAACACGGAGAACGACGTCGCGGCGGCCGTCTACGCGGCGACGCTGCGGCACGGCAGCGAGTATCCGGGCAGCCCGCCCTATGTGATCTCCGGCGAGCGATCGGGCCTGCCGCACGGTACGTGGGACGGGCGTGAGTTACGCGACGGCGACATCGTCTTCCTGGAGTTCTCTGGTTGTGTCAAGCGCTACAGCGCCGCGATGATGCGAACCGGGTTCATCGGCACGCCGCCCAGCGCGGTCACCGGCCGGGTCGAGGCCGTTCTCGCGGGCCTGACGGCCGCGATCGACACGATTCGCGAAGGGGTGACCTCCGGCGAGGTCGACAGCGCCTGCCGGAAGGCCATTGTGGACTATGGGTACGGGGATCACACTCACGAGACCGGCTACTCGATAGGTGTGTGCTATCCGCCGGGCTGGAACGAGAGCCACATCATGAACCTGCACCCGGGCGACCCGACTGTGCTGCGTACCAATATGGTCTTCCACCTTGTTCCGTCCTTGATCGTGCCGGAGCTGCAGGGCCATGTGGGGTTCAGCGAGACAGTGGCGGTCGCTGAGAACGGGTGTGAGGTCCTCACCGATGCCACCACGCCTCGACGGTTGCAGTTGTTGTGAACCGGCTCGCGATCCGCGGTGGTGCACCGATGCTGCCCGGCGGCATTGATGAGAACAACTGGCCGGAGGTCACCGACGACGAACTCGCCGCGGTTGCCGACACGCTGCTCTCGCGCCGCCTGAGCTGGATCAACGACACGCAGGTCCCAGCGCTGGAACGCGAGTGGGCCCAGCGCATCGGTGTCCGGCACTGTGTCGCCACCGGCAGCGGCACGGCGGCTCTGCACGCGGCGGTCGCGGCGGTCGGGATCGGACCCGGCGACGAGGTGCTCGTCCCCGCCCTGAGCTTCCTCGCCTCGGCCACCGCAGTCCTGCACCATCAGGGCATTCCGGTCTTCGTCGATGTGGACCCGGCGACTTTCACCATCGATCCCGACGATCTCGACCGGCATCTCACGGATCGAACGCGGGCGGTCATCCCGGTGCACCTGCACGGGCTGCCCGCCGACATGGAGCCGGTACGCCGGTTCAGCCAGCGCCACGGGCTGGCCGTGATAGAGGATGCCGCCCAGGCCCACGACGCGGTGTATCGCGGCCGCAAGGTCGGCTCGCTGGGTGACCTGGGCGCCTTCAGCATCATGGCGGGGAAGAATTTGCCGACGGCCGGCGAGGGCGGACTGCTCACCACGGACGACCCGGAACTACGCAACCGGGCCGATGCGGTGAAGATGTTCGGCGAGACGATCGAACCGGGCGGGCAGCGCGCCTATAACGCGAACACGATGGGCTGGAACTACCGGCTGAGTTCGGTGCTGGCCGCTTTCACCCGTACGCAGCTGCGCCGGCTGGACACCTATACGGCGCAGGTGCAGGACGGGGCGCGGCGGCTGACCAAACTGCTCGAAGGGCTGCCGGGCGTACGCGGACCGCACGTGCCCGACGACCGAACTCACGTCTACCACCATTTCCGTGTCACCGCAGACCCGCTCGACACCGGGCTGCCCGTCGGGCTGTTCCGCCGGGCCATGCAGGAGGCGCTGGCGGCCGAGGGCGTACCGGTCGGCTCCTACCAGACCCGCCCGCTGCCAGCCCAGACCCTGTTCCAGGAGCGGGTCGGGTACGGCCGAGGTTGCCCGTGGACGTGCGGGCACGCCGCCTCCACCCGGCAATATCGTGCGTCCGACTACCCGGCGACCCAAGAGATCATCCGCGGCACGTTCGTGGTCGGGCACCGGTTGTGCATGGCGTCGCTGCGGGATCCGGCCGTCGTCGATGCCTACGGCGAGGCGTTCGCCAAGGTGCTCGGCAACCTCGGCGAGGTGGTCGCGCACGCGGCCACGTTGTCCTATGTAGACCCCTGGCAGGAGGAGGACCGGCTGTGGTGAACGTCTTTCAACTCGTCCCGCAGATCCACTACGGGGTGGGTGCCGCGACACTGGCCGGGACGGTGCTCCGTGACCAGGGAGTGACACGGGTCCTGTTCGTGTCCGACCCCGCGGTGCTCGCGGCCGGAGTCTGCGAACCCGTGCTCGAGTCGATCCGCGTCGCGGGCATCGCGATCGATCTCTATGACGATCTGAAGACCAATCCGTCAGACCAGCATGTCGCGGCGGCGACCACCCGATACGTCGAGGCGGACTGCGATGGTCTGATCGGCGTCGGCGGCGGCTCCGCGATGGACGTGGCCAAATGTGTCGCCACCGTCATGTCGAATGGCGGAGTGATCAATGACTACGAGGACGGCGCCCGGCCGGGCGGGAAACCGCCGCCGCTCGTACTCGTGCCCACCACAGCGGGGACCGGCAGCGAGGTGGTCTCCGGGGCGATCATCACCGACACCCGGCGTACCTTCAAAATGCACATAGTCGGTGTGCCCGCCGTGGCCGCGCTCTGCGATCCCACCCTGACCCTTACTTTGCCGCCGGCCGTGACGGCCGCGGCGGGCATCGACGCTCTCGCGCACGCGATCGGCGCATACGTGTCCAGCGAACGCCAGCCGCTCGCCGACGCGATGGCCCTCTACGCGATCTCCGCAATCTCCCGATGGCTGCCGGTGGCCTTCCGCGACGGCGCGGACGTGCAGGCCCGCGAGCAGATGATGATCGCCAGCATGACGGCCGGGATCTCGATGAAGGGCGGCGGTGCGGTCGACCACGCCTTCGCGCATGCAGTGAACGCCATATTCGACGTGCATCACGGCGTGGGCGTGGCGATGTTCCTGGCCGCGGGCATGGAGTTCAATGCGCCCTACTTACCGGACCGGTTCGCCGACGTGTCTCGTGCGCTCCTGCCGGATGTGTCCACACCGGACGCCGCGGCTGGGATCGACCGGGTGCGCGAGCTCATCCACGAGTGCAAGCTCCCCGGACCCGGCGAGTTCGGGATCACCCGGGCGGCGGTGCCGGACCTCGTGGAAAAGGTGATGGCCGACCGGTTCCACCTGGGCCTCAACCCGGTCGAGGTGACCAAGGCCGATGCGTCCGACGTACTCATGGCCGTGATCGCATGAGCTTTTACGACACCTACGGCGCCAACAGCCGGGTCACCGCGCGGATTGCTCAGCTCGAGCTCGCCCGACGCGATGAGCGGATCTTCTCCGTCGAGGACGACCTCGGCCTACCCGACGTGGCCTTCGACAAGGAGTTCCCGGATCGGTATGTGCAGGCCGGCATCGCCGAGGCTGACCAGCTGGGGATCGCCGCCGGGCTGGCGATGCGCGGGAATGTGCCGTTCGTCAACACTTTCGCGGCGTTCGCAACGATGCGGGCCGGTGAGCAGCTGCGCTTGGACATCGCCTATAACCGAGCCAACGTGAAGATCATCGGCTATTACGCCGGCCTCTCCGGTGGGTACGCGGGCCCGACGCACCACAGCATCGAGGACATCGCGGTCACCCGGGCGATCCCCGGCATCACAGTATTGTCGCCCGCCGACGCGTACGAGGCGTATCAGGCGGTGTTCGCCGCCGCCGATCACGACGGGCCGGTCTACATCCGGGCCAGTCGCAGCGAGACCCCGGCCGTGCACGACACCGAGGTGCCGTTCGTGATCGGCCGCGCCATCCGGCTGCGAGACGGCGGTGATGTCACCATCATCGCCACCGGCTGCCTCATGGTCGCCCACGCGCTTCGGGCCGCCGAGGCGCTCTCCACGTGGGGCATCGCCGCCAGGGTGATCGATATGCACACCCTCAAGCCGCTCGACGATCATGCGATCCTCGAAGCGGCCGCCGACACCGGACTGATCGCCACCTGCGAGGACCACAGCGTCATCGGCGGGCTCGGTTCGGCGGTCGCAGCAGTGGTGCTGGGCGGGCACCCGGCACCGGTCCTGCCATTCGGGGTTCGCGACGAGTTCTGCTCGCGGACCGCCGAGTACGACGAGATGGTCACCGACTACGACTTCGGATCATCCTCGATGGCCGGCGTGATCCGCCGCCGACTGGAGGCACGGCAGTGATCGAACGGTTGCGCATGCTCGTCGAGCACGAGTCACCCACCAGCGATGAGGAGGCGTGCCGGGCATTGATGGATGACTGCGCCGAGGTCTATCGGACGATCGGAGCGGTCACCGAGATCGTCGCCGGTGACGGGGGTACGCCAGTGCTGCTGGCCCGGTTCGGAGCCCAGCGCCGACCAGGCTTGATCGTCGGGCACGTCGACACGGTGTTCCCGCACGGCGAGCTGGCCCGGCGCCCGTTCACCGTCACCGGAAACCTCGCGACCGGCCCCGGCGTACTGGACATGAAGGCCGGGCTCGTCCAGCTGGAACAGGCCGTACGCCTGCACCCCGACGCCGATGTGACGGTCTTGCTCAACGCCGACGAGGAGATCGGCAGCCCACGTTCGGCCCGGGTGATCCGGGAACTCGCGGCCTCGGCCGCTTGGGCGCTGATCCTCGAACCGGCGACCGCCGACGGGAAGATCAAAACCGCGCGGAAAGGCATCGGGCTCTACGAACTGAAAGTCACCGGCCGCGCCGCGCACCCAGGTCTCGATTTCACCCGTGGGGTCAACGCCGCGGTCGAGGCAGCACACCAGACCTTGGCTCTGGCGGCGTTGACCGACCTCGACGCGGGGACCACTGTCAACGTCGGCCTCTGTACGGCCGGTACCGGGCGCAACGTCGTTCCGGCCGCAGCGACCGTCGACTTCGAGAGCCGGTTCTGGACGGAGACCGAGGCCAACCGGGTCGACAAGGCCGTCCACGCGCTGGAAGCGAACGATCCGCGGGCCACGCTCAGCGTTTCAGGCGGGGTGCACAAGCCACCGTTCGAACGTGACGAACGGGTGGCGGCGATGTTCGCCCTGGCCCGGCGATGCGCCGCCGAGCTGGGCTGGGATCTGCAGGAGACGGCCGTCGGCGGGGTCAGCGACGGCAACATCACGGCAAGCATGAACGTGCCCACCCTGGACGGTCTGGGCGCTGTCGGCGGGGGAGCGCACAGCGCAGACGAGTTCGCGTTGGTGGATGCGATGCCCATGCGGGCCGCCTGGCTGGCTCGTCTTATCGCTGAGTTGGGCAATACTGCCCGCTGGCGATAGTTTGCGGGGATAAGTACGTTGCCCTGCCGGAAGCCACACACGTGGCCGAGATCTCGGGAGCCCCGTTGACCGTCGTACGCATCGTGGGAACCCTCGCCGATCCCACCCACCGCCGCAGGCTCGACGCCCTTGCCGGCGCACACGGCCGCCTCGCGGCTCTGACCTCACCATCCGACGCCGGCCCCGCCGGGGATCCCGCCGAGGCCATCTGGAACCTGGCCGCCACTGGACGAATTGCCGTCGAGGGCGACGGGCCCTGGCAGCTGGCCTACATACCCAGCCACACTGCGCTGACCGGCGTCGCCGAGGGCGAGCAGTGCTGGGGCGCCGCAGTGGACGGCAAGCAGCGCAAGGCCATCCGCTGGCTGACCGGGGCCTTGTTCCGGCTGCCGCTGCACGACGGGTCCGGCGAAGTCGCCGCGTTCATCACCGATTGGTCGCCGTTCCCGGCCGCCTGCGCTGTGGCCGTACACCCCAACCATGAACTTGCCGGCGGCGGAGCGACTCCGTACTTCGCGGGCCGATTCGTCCGGCATCCGTTAGTCGGGGACCTGCTGCCGGTATGGGTAGCCGACTGGGTCAAGCCCGAGTTCGGTACCGGCGCTGTGATCGTCAACCCGGCGCACTCGGCCGCGGACCTCGAATTCGCCCGCGCTGTGGGCTTGCCCGTGCGATTCGGGCTTGCCGATCGGCCGCCGGTGGCCGACGCATCGACCTGGCCGGAGCCGCCGGTGGTGAAATCCGGGGTGGCCGTGCGTACCGGGAACTTCGACGGACTCGACCCGGTGGCCGCCGCCGATGCGTACTTTGCCACGCTGGCGGCTGGTGGCTTCGCAAGCCCGGCCAAGGTGCCGCTGCTCGGCCGCCATGTCATCGGCCTCGCTTCAGCAGATGCGGCCGGCATTCTCGACTACGACGCTGCGGTCCGGCGGTTCACCGGCGGTGTCCCGGTTACCGTCGTCACCGAGCCGGCCGTCGAGCTGGCCCTCGACCCTCCCGCGCACCTGCTGGTAACGCCCGAGGCTGTCATACAGGAGCTGCTGTGGATCAGGCTGCTGCGCGCCGACCTCGGTATCACCGGGCGACCGTCCAGGGTCACCGTGGTGCAGAAGGCCGATCTGGGCAAGGCCGGTGAAGCACCCGAAGCGGCACTCGTCGCCGCCGGACCGCCCGATCAGGTGGTGACCGTCAAGCCGCAACTCGTCGAGCAGGTACAACGGCTCGTCGACGAACATAATGCCGTGCTGTCCCAGGCGAAGCCGGACGGAGAGCCGTCGGCCACCGGTCGCAAGACCATCGAGTCGCTGCGGGTCGGGGACCTGCCTTTGGCGTTCAAGCATGTCTACGGGCTCCACAAGGAACTCAGGCGGGGCGAGGCGGCCGGGGATGCCACGGCGTACGCGCTGGCCGTGCACGTGCTCCTCGGTGTGGACCTGCCCGGCTGGCTCAGCCCGGACCAGGCCGCGAAGGCGCTGGCCTGACCGTCGCGGGCACAGAAGGGGAGCACTCGGCAGGTCGCGCGTAACTGCACGCTAACCCCGCCGCCATAACGTGGACCTTGCAAGCCCATTGAGGAGGTCCGTGGTGGCTTTGCCAACCTATCGATCCCAGCAGTGGCTCTTCGACACGGCCGCCGGACGTTACGACGTTGATCTCGCAATCAGCGGCATGGAAGCGCGATCGGTCGAGCGGCTGCTGCCGGACCTCGACGCGAAGGCACCCTACGATCGCGACCGCGGCTCCGAACCGCTGCGGCAGGCCATCGCCGATCGGTACGGGGTCGGCGCCGACCAGGTACTGATCACCCACGGTGCCCAGGAGGCGCTGTACTTGTCCTACGCCGCTTTGCTTGAGCCGGGTGATGTGGTCGTCGCGCGTACCCCGGGATGGCAGCAGACACTCGATCTTCCCGCCCGGTTCGGCGCCTCGACCCGTACCGTCGACATCGATCTGTCCACCAACGACCGCGATGGCGCGGCCCGCACCGTCGAAGCATTCGGCCCGGACGCCCGGATCGCCCTGCTCAACAGTCCACATAATCCAACCGGACTGACCTGGGACGAGGCGCACTGGAAGACACTGGCGGCGGGCCTGGTCGAGCACGACGTCCTGCTGATCAACGATGAGGAGTACCTCACCGACGAGTCGCAGAGCACCGTGGGCTCGGTGCCCGACTCGGCGACCGTCAGCTCGCTGTCGAAGGTCTACGGCTTCCCCGGTCTGCGGCTCGGCTGGCTGGTCGGACCGGCGGACGTCGTGGAAGCGTGCATCAACTACCGGCGTTACACGACGATCAGCAACTCGCCGCTGCTGGAATCGCTCGCCCTGGCAGTGCTGCGCGACAGTGCCCGCTACCTGGACGAGTACCACGAGCGCCTGGCCACCGGCTGGCGGATCTTCCGCGCGTGGGCCAGCGAGTTTCCCCAGCTCAGCCCGGTCGAACCCCAGGGAACCCCGTTCACGCTGGCCCGGATCGAGCTGGACCTCTCCTCGATCGCGCTGGCCACACGGCTGCTGGAAGACGAGCGGCTGCTCGTGTTTCCAGGCGACGTCTTCGGTGCGCCGGGTTACCTGCGGATCTCATACGCTCGGCCTGAGCCGCTGCTCCGTGACGGCCTGGACCGCCTGGGCCGAGTGCTGCGGGCCGCGCGATGACCACCGCCGTATACGACGCCGAGGCGATGATCGTCGGCGGCGAGGAACTCCTCTTGCGTCGCGTGACGGGCGTCGACGAGTACCGCCAGTGCGAGGCGCTTCAGGCCGACATTTGGGGGGCCGACGACGTCGCCCGGGTTCCGCTGCTGGACATGGTCACCGCCCAGGAAAACGGCGGCTTCGTCCTCGGTGCCTACCGCCCCGATGGCCGACTCGTCGGCTTCGTCTATTCCTTCCCGGGCCTGACCGGCGAAGGGATGCTCAAGCAGTGTTCGGTGATCCTCGCGGTCGCTCCTGAATATCGTCGCCACGGCGTCGGGTACCGGCTCAAACGCCTCCAGGCACGACTCGCCGCCGACGCCGGGTTCGCCGCGATCACCTGGACCGTCGAGCCGCTCGCCGGGCGCAACATCGTGTTCAACCTGAAGAAGCTCGGTGCCGTGGGCACGGACTACATCGTCAACGCGTACGGCATCGGCCTGGGTCTCAATGCGGGACTGGAAACCGACCGGCTGCTGGTGACCTGGGCGCTGCCCACTGGGGACCCCCAGCCGACGACCGGCGGCAACGTGCCGATGGTCAACCAGATCGCGACGAGCCGACGCGGGTTGCCGGTACCCGTCGGCCACACCTTCGATCACCGGGCAAGGACCATCGGCCTGCGGGTGCCATGGGACATCTATGAGATCAGCCGCAACGACCGCGGGCTCGCCACGGCCTGGCGTGAGGTCACCCGGTGCCTGTTTCGGCACTACCTCGATCAGGGCTACCGAGCCGTCGGCGTGGTCGAGATGCCGGATCATTGTCAGTATCTGCTCCGGGTGGGATGACCGTGTCCACACTCGACGATGCAATGACTCTCGGCGCGCTGCTCGCCTCGGCCGCCCGGCGCCATCCGGATCGGATCGCCGTCACCGACGGCCCGGTCGGCCTCACGTATCGTCAGCTCGACCGCAAGGTCAACGGGCTGGCCGCAGCGCTGCGTGACCGCGGCGTCTCGCGGGGTCAGCCGGTGGCGGCGGTCCTGCCGCACGGTGCCGATCTGCTCACGTTGTGGCTGGCCACGGCCCGGATCGGCGGCGTCTTCGTCCCCGTGAATCCGGCGCTGACCGCCCCGGAACGAGCCACGGTTGTCCGCCATGTCCGGCCACGGCTCATCGTCGCCGATGGCGCGCCGAATGCGCCACGCTGGAACGACGGGCGCCCCCAGATCGGGCCCGGGCGGCTCGACGCCGAGGTCGAGCCCACCGACGAAGCACCACCGTCCCACGTCGCGGCCGACGACCCGGTGACGGTGCTCTACACCTCGGGCACCACCGGTCTACCCAAGGGCTGCCTGCTCAGCCACCGCACCTATACGGCACCCGCGGCAGCCTTTGTGAGGCGGATCGGCCTGCACGGCGAGGACCGGCTGCTGGCGTGCCTGCCGCTGTTTCACATGGCGGGGCAGTCGTTCGCGGTCAGTGGCATTGTCGCGGGAGCGCGGCTGGCGATCGTCCACCGTTTCAGCGCGACCCAGTTCTGGCAGCAGGCCGTAGACACCGGTGCGACCGTGTTCCGCTACCTCGGCGAGATGCTTTCGCTGCTGCTGCGTCAGCCGCCTTCCCCGACCTCGACCAGACATCGGCTGCGCCTGGGCTACGGCGGGGGAGCGCGGCCGTCGGTCCGGGCGGAGTTCGAGCGCCGCTTCGGAGTTCCGATCGTCGAGGGCTACGGCCTGAGCGAAACCAACACCATCTTGTGCGGGCCGCACGGGCAGGGTTCGCTCGGCATGCCGCTGCCGCCCGCCGAGGTACGCGTTGATGCGCCCGCCGGTGAGGTCGGCGAGCTCCAGGTCCGTGGACCGGCCCTGATGCTCGGCTACCACCGCGACCCCGAACGTACGGCGGCCACCCGGACCGGGGAGTGGCGCCGAACCGGCGACCTGGGACGGGCCCATCCCGATGGCAGCTTCTCTTTCGTGGCCCGTCGCGACGATGTGATCCGCCGACGTGGGGAGCACGTCGACCCGGCCGAGGTCGAGGAGGCGCTCGCGTCGTTCCGAGGGGTCGCCGCCGCCGTGGTCGTCGCGGTGACCGGGGCGTACGCCGATGATCGGATCGAGGCGTTCGTGGTGCCGGCGCATGGGCACGAACTCCGCCCGGCAGAGCTGCGGGACTGGTGTGCCGCGAGGCTGGCCGCGTTCAAGCGGCCCGACGCGTTCACCGTGATCGATCAGATACCGATGACCGCCACTACCAAGATCGATAAATCGGCATTGCTGGCGATGAGCAGAATCGAGGTATCACCGTGATCGCAGACGACCCTCTCGTCGACTTGCGTACGACAGCGTTGGCGCTGCGCCGGCACGTGGTGCACCTCGCAGCGGATTCGCCCGGCGCGCATGTCGGCGGCTCCATGTCCGTCGTCGAGATCCTCACCGCACTGTATTTCGGCGATGTGTTGCGGATCGACCCGGCGGATCCGGCCGCCGACGACCGCGATTACCTGATCTTCAGCAAGGGCCACTCAAGCGCCGCGTTCTATGCGGCACTCGCCGAACGTGGGTTCTTCCCCGTCGCCGAACTCGACACGTACAAGCGGCCCGGCAGCCGGCTGGCCGGGCACCCGCACCGAGGGATACCCGGCGTCGAGCTGGCCACCGGATCGCTGGGGCACGGGCTGCCGGTCGGGGTGGGCCTGGCAATCGCCGGCAAGCACGACCGGTCCAGGTACCGGGTGTTCGTGATCCTCGGTGACGGGGAGTGCCAGGAGGGCTCCGTCTGGGAGGCCGCAATGGCCGCCGCGCACTACCGGCTGGACAACCTCGTCGCGATCGTCGACCGCAACGGCATCCAGGAGGACGGCCCGACCGAGGAGATCATGGCCTTGGAACCGTTCGCGGCGAAGTGGGAGGCGTTCGGGTGGTCGGTCCGAGACGTCGACGGTCATGACATCGGCGCGCTGCTCAACGCCATGGGTACGCTGCCCGCGGTCGATAGCCGCCCGACCGTAATCATTGCCCGCACGGTGAAGGGCAAGGGGCTGTCGCTGTCGGAGAACACTCACGCGTGGCACTACGGCAAGCTGACCGCCGACCAGAAGGCCACCGCCCTCGCGGAGCTGGCATCATGATCACCGATTTTGACCCGAAGACCACGACCGGCATCGAGGCCAGCCGGATCGCGCAGCGCGACGTGGCCCGCCGCGATGAGCGGGTCTTCGCCATCGAGGCCGATCTGGGCGACTGCTGGGGTCTGGCGTTCGCGGCCGAGTTCCCCGACCGCTACCGTGACTTCGGCATCGCCGAGGCCAGCGCGGTCGGAGCCGCGGCGGGGCTGGCCATGCACGGCAAGCGCCCGGTCCTCAACACATTCGGCTCGTTCGCGATCATGCGTGCGGCCGAGCAGGTACGCCTGGACATCTGCTACAACAACGTGCCCGTGGTCATCGCTGCGATGTTCACCGGAGTCGCGGCCGGGTTCTCCGGGCCGACCCATCACACCGTCGAGGACCTCGCCATCGCGCGGGCGCTTCCTAACATGACCGTCCTGGCGCCGGCCGATGCAGCTTCCACCTACCAAGCGACCGTCGCCGCGCTGGCCCACGACGGCCCGGTCTACATCCGCCTCGGGGTGGAACCCGGCAAGCCCGTCTACTCGGTTGGTGAGCCATTCGTGATCGGCAAGGGCACGGTGCTGCGCCCTGGCCGAGATCTCACCATCGTCGCGTGTGGACTGACGATCGTGCCCAATGTGCTTGAGGCGGCCGACCGGCTGGCGGCGCAGGGGGTTGACGTGCGGGTGATCGACATGCCGAGCATCAAACCCATAGACCAAGAGCTATTGATCGCCGCCGCCCGGGAAACCGCCGCCGTCATCACGGTCGAGGAGCACTCGACGATCGGCGGGCTCGGTGGTGCCGTCGCCGAAGTGCTCGGGGAGCACGCACCCGTACCAGTCCGGATGCTCGGCCTGCCCGACGCGTTCAGCAAACACGTCTGCTCGTACGACGACCAGCTCGCCGCCGCCGGACTGGATCCGATTTCGATCACGACGGCCGTGCTCGCCTTCCGGAGCACCGCCGTACGCGTACCAAGGAGCCGATCATGAAGCGACAACTCGGCATCCTCACCCTGGACGGGAAGATGGCCGACGTACCCGGGTGTATGGCCTGTACAGATACTTTCCCCTATCCGGTGCTGCGGCACGTCGTCAGCGGGACGACTACCCCGTTCGACCAAGCGTCAGCGTTGGCGATGCTGCCCGCCTACCGGGACGGCGCCCAGGCACTTGAGCGGGCCGGGGTGGATGTGATCACGGCGAACTGCGGGCTGATCGCGATGATCCAGCAGGAGCTGTCGGCGGCGGTACGCGTACCCGTCGTCACCTCGGCCCTGCTGATGGTGCCGCAGGTCAGTCGCTTGGTCGGCGGAAAGCCGGTCGGAGTGCTCACGTTCTTCCCAGACGCCGTCGACGAGCGAAACTTCCAGGCGTGCGGCTGGTCGGCGAAGGACTACCCAGTCGTCGTGCGGGGCGTCGGAAACCACGAATCCTGGCTGCGCTTCCTGCGCGACAAGGAGATCGGCGATCTCGACCGTCCGGCGATGCGCGACGATCTGGCACGCACCCTCGCCGAGCTGACGGACGCCGGCGTGGCCGCGATCGTCTGTGAATGCACGATGGTGCCCGCCGTCCTCGACGAGCTGCGGCCCGAGCTGAATGTGCCGGTCTACGACGTCCTGACGCTTCTGGACTGGACGATGAGCGGCTTCGGCCGGCCAGCCGGCGCCGGTCAACCATGAGACTGCGATTGCCGCAGGTCGTGATCGGCGGCAAGGGGGTCCTCGCCGAGGCGGGCCCGGCGACCGCAGCGCTGGGCATCAAGTCCGCGCTCGTCGTGACCGACCCGAACGTACGCGCCGCCGGAGCGGCCGACGATGTTGTGAGATCGTTGCGGGGCAACGGGATCGCCGTAGCTGTTTTCGATGGCGTACGCCCCGAACCGGCACGGCCGGTCGCCGAGGCTTGCCGAGACGCCTTTCGGGCGGAGCGTGCCGACGGGCTCGTCGCCGTCGGCGGCGGCAGCGTCATCGACGTGGCCAAGGCTGCGGCGGCCTGTTTGGCCAACCCGTTGCCATCCGTGTACGGCCTGGGCAAGGTTGCCGGCCACCTACCGTCGATCGTGGCGGTCCCGACGACGCCCGGTACAGGTTCGGAGGTCTCTTCACACGCGTCGATCATCGAGCCGGACGAGGGCCGCAAGTACGCCGTCAGCGGGCCGGGCCTGGTACCCGCGGCGGTGCTATTGGATCCGGCGGCACTCGAGAGTCTGCCCTGGCTGGTAGCCAGCGCGTGTTCCGCCGATGCGCTGCTGCACGGCGTGGAGGCGTACCTGGCCGTCGCCGCCACTCCGTTCTCCGATGCGCTGGCACTCGACGGGATTCGCCTGGTCTGTGAAGGCATGCGATCGCGCTCGACATCGATGATCGCGACGGGCGGCTTGCACACCGGATTGGCGATGGCCTGCGCCGGTGCCGGTACAGTCCACGCCCTCGGTTACCCACTGACCACCCGATTCGGCCTGTCGCACGGCCTGGCCAACGCCCTCGTCGCCCCCGCCGCCCTGGCCTCGGCGTCCTCCAGCGCGCGGGTTGGCGAACTTGCAGCGGTGCTGCGAACCGGTTCACTGGCCGAGGGAGTGAGCGGCCTGCTAACGGAGGCGGGCATCCGGCTGGGTTTGCGGTCGTACGGCGTGACCGCGGCGGATGTGGAACGGCTGGCCCGCGACGCCCTGCACTACGAGCCGATCCGCCGCAACAGCCCGCTGCCTGCCGGCGAGACCGACTTGGCGGCGGCATATGTCGCGGCCCTGTAGCGGTCCAGTTGCGCTTCGATCCAGGTCAGTTGCACTTCGATTTAGGTCAGGTGCGGGTCACCGGCTAGAGGCCCAGTTCCCGCAGGCGGGCGGCGACCTCCTCGTCCGACATCGCCGCGACCCGCTCCATTGCCTCGTTCTCCGGCGAGTTCGGCCTGGACAGCAGGCCGGCCAGTTCGCCGATCGTCGGGTTCATGAACAGGTCGGTCAACGCCAATTCGCAGCCCAGCTGGTCGCGGATCTCCGCAACCAGCTCGGCTGCGAGCATCGAATGCCCGCCGAGGGCGAAGAAGTCATCATCGGTGCCGATGTCGGTCCGCGCCAGCGCCGCCTGCCACAGCCGGCGCAGCCGATCCTCGATCTCGGGGTCGCCGGTGCGGGGCAGGGAGGCCGGACCGGAGTCCGGGACCTCGGGTGGCGGGCGCCGATCGATGACGGGCAGCAGCCTGGAAAGGGCGGCCGTAGGGTCGGCCACGGCGGCGGCGAGCAGGTCGGCGTACCGGGTGCAGAACTCGGCGGCGCTCGCCGGGGTCCAGAGATCCAGGGCGTACTCGAGGCGACCGGTCCAGCCGTCGGCGCTCTCATCGAGGGCGAGTTCGAAGTCGAACCGAACGGTGTCGTTGGAGACGCCGGCGAACGTCAGCGTCGCGTCGCCCAGCCGGTGGGTCAGGGCCGTCGCCGGGGTGCTGCCGAAGCTGAAAACCGTCTGGCAGACGGGGTTGTAGCTGACGTTGCGGGCGGGCCTGAGCTCCTCGACCAGTTTGCCGAACGGCAGGTCCTGGTGCGCGAATCCGGCCGACGCGGTGTCGGCGACCGTCCGGACCAGTTCGGTGAACGAACGCGCGTCATCCACTGCCACCCGTAGCACGATCGTGTTGACGAGCGAGCCCATCAGGTCGTCGAATCCGGCGTGGTCGCGGCAGGCTACCGGCGTACCGACCGCGATGTCTCGGTGACCGCAGTAGGCCGACAAGATCGCTTGGTAGGCGGCCATGGTCACCGAGAACGGTGTGACGCCCAGGGCCCGCGCCAGGTCGGTGACCGCACGGGTTGTCGCGGGCGCGACCGGGAACGTGTGGGTGCGTCCGCGGAAGGACTGCGCGGCGGGCCGGGGCCGGTCGTAGGGAAACCCGAGCACCGGACAACCGCTGAGCTGCCCGCGCCAGTAGCCGAGAAGGTCGGGCATGGTTTCGGCGAGCATCTCGCGCTGCCAGACGGCGTAGTCGGTGAATTGCGGCGGCGTGCCCTGCCCGGCGCCGGCGAGTTCGCGGATCAGCAGGCCCACCGACCAGCCGTCAGCCACGGCGTGGCTGGCTACCCAGACCAGCAGGTGCCGGATCGGCGTGATCCTGATCAGCGTGGCCCGCCACAATGGCGCGACGGCCAAGTCGAACGGCTGCCGCACCAGCTCCGCGCAACGGCGCCAGGCCGCCTCCTCGTCAAGTTCAACAACATCGACGGGTACGCGCAGCGACGGCTCGACCACCTGCCGCAGCCCGTCCGGCCCGGACCGCAACGACGTCCGCAGGCTGTCGTGGCGGCGAGTGATCTCCGCGAGCGCGTCGCACAGGGCCTCGACGTTGAGCGGCCCTTCGATGGTGAACGCGAACGGAACGTTGTAGTTGGCGACCCCGGGAGTGAGCTGGTCGATGAACCACAGCTGCTGCTGGGCGTACGAGGCCGGGGCTTCGGTCCGGCGCTCGCCCACGAGCCACGGCAGGGTCGGCGCGGCCCGGACCTGGGCGAGGAGCCGGGCCCGGCGACCGGCGGAGAGGCTAGTCATGCGAGACCACGGCGACCGGCATGTGTTTGGTGCCGAGCATGAAGTTGGACCGCAGCCGTTCGACCTCCCCGGCCAGTTTCAGCCGCAAGCCGCGCTCGCACAGCACCTCGAAGAAGATGCCCACCTCCTGCCGGGCCACGACCTGCCCGATGCACCGGTGTATGCCGACTCCGAACGCCAGGTGCGGGTTGGGTGTGCGGGTCACATCGAAGCGTTGCGGATCGGCGAACACGTCTTCGTCCCGGTTGGCCGACGCGTTCCACAGCGTGATCTTGGAGCCCGCCGGGATCTCCACTCCGCGGATCGTGACGTCCTTCATCACGGTGCGGCCGACGTACGCGTTGGTGGAGGTCCAGCGCAAGATCTCCTCGATCGCGGTCGGCAGCACGGAACGGTCGCGATAGAACGTGTCCGCCTGGTCGGGGTACTGCATGAGGGCCAGCGTTCCGGCGCATGCCGTATAGGGCGTGGTTTCGTTCCCGCCAACCACGACGTTCATGCAGTTGTAGAGGATCTGGCCGTCGTCGAGCCCGCGGCCGTTGATCCCGGACTTGAGCAATACGCTCGGCAGGTCGTCGCCGGCGTTGCGACGGCGGCGTTCGGTGAGGTCGGCGAGGAAGTCGAATATCTTCACCTGCGCCGCGACGAGTGTCATCTGCGCGCTTTCGCCGGAGTACTCGCCGTCGGCGAAACCGATCATCTCCCGGGTCAGGTCCAGCAGATAGTAGGCTTCGGTGCGCGACAGGCCGAACATGGCTGCGAGCACGGCAGCGGGTAGTTCGAGGGCGAGATCGCAGGCCAGATCCCCGCCGCCGTCGGCGATCAGGCGATCGAAGCCGGCGTTGGTGTACTCACGGACCACGGCGGCGATCTTCTCGATCATCCAGTTCGCAAAGCCCTGGTGTACCTGTTGGCGCAGCAGCCGGTGATCGGGCGGATCGGAGCAGATCAGCATCTTGCCGGTCGCGGTGTCGGTGCCGCTGCGGAAGGAACCGCCCATGACGGTGCCCTGCTCGGAGCTGAAGGTGACGTGGTCGAGGTAGGCGGCGGAGAGGTCCTGATGTTTAGTCAGGGCCCAGAAGTCCTGTGTGGGATTCCGGTAGACGGGCGCGTTCGCCCGCAGCCATGCCCAGGCGGCGTGCGGGTCGCCGGTGACGAACATTTCGGTGTCGGCCAGGTCGACCGTGGCGTTCATGACGTCACAACCTCTCTCGAGCGGTGTCCACCAGGTTGGCGAGGTCGCTCAGGACGCTGTTCTCGAAAATGACCTGTGGTTCGAGGGCGACTCCGAGGTCTTGCTGGATGGACATCCGGGCACGTACGGCGACCAGCGAGTGCCCGCCCAGCGCGAAGAAGTCGTCGGCGCAACCGACACCCTCGACGGCTAGCAGGTCCTCCCAGAGCGTCGCCAGATACTTCGCGGTCGGCGTGCTGGGTACCACATAGGACGTACGGCGGCGCGAGCGATCCTCGGCGAGTGCCGTCAGCGCTTCCCAGTCGCGTTTGCCGTGTGGATCGGTGGGCAGTACCGGAACGACGATGAACTCCGACGGCACCAGGTATTCGGGCACCTGCTCCAGCATGGTGGTGCGAAGGTCGCGGAGCAGCAGCCGGCCGGAGGTGACGAGAAACGCCACGAGCCGCCGGTTGCCGGGATCCCCGACGGCGACGACCGCCGACTCGCGGATCATCGGGTCTCTGGCCAGGAGCCGTTCGACCTCGGCGGGTTCGACCCGATACCCCTGGATCTTGACTTGATTGTCGATCCGGCCGAGATACACCAGGTTGCCGTCGGCGCGACGGCGTACTCGGTCGCCCGTGCGGTAGACCCGCTCGCCGTCGAGGTGGACGAAGCGTTCCGCGGTCAGGTCGTCGCGCCCCAGGTAGCCGCGGCCGACACCGGCACCGCCGACATAGAGTTCGCCCTCTTCGGCGGCAAGGCCGTTCTCGTCGCGGATGTGCAGCGTGAAGCCGGCGTACGCGGTGCCGATGGGAACCGTGTCAGCTTCGGCATCGACGCGGGCCACCTCGTACGCGGTGCAGGCCGTCGTGGTCTCGGCCGGGCCGTAAAGGTTGAACAGCCGACCGGCGAAATCGCCGTCGAGGATGTCGCGGGCGGCGCCGGGCAGCAGCACGTCGCCGCCGGAGTACAGGATGCGCAGCGGCGAGACGGCGTTCCGGTCGACGGTCGCGACGTGGTTGATCGCGATTGCCGGCATGATCATGGCAGTGATCCGGCGGCGGCGCAGCTCGCGTTCGAGGTCGGCGTCGAACAGCTCGGGGATCGACGGCAGGATCACGATCTCGGCACCACCGGCGATCGAGCACCACAGTTCGAGGTTGAACGGGTCGAACGAGATGCTGGCGACCTGTCCGGTCCGGTCGCTTGGTGTCAGCGGCGGCATCGCTGGGTTGCATGCGAACGCCAGCAGCTGGCGGTGCTCAAGGACGATCCCCTTGGGCTGCCCGGTCGAGCCGGACGTGTAGAGCACGCAGGCCGCGTTGTCCGGCTGCGGCGCCGGGCCGTCGTAGGACTCGGTGGCATCCGTGCCCTCCCATTCGATGGTATCGATGCCTACGTGAGCCAGCCGGCCGGTCCAGCCCGGCGCGGTCACGACCGCGGTCGGGCTGCCGTCGGTCAGCATGTAATCGCGCCGGTCGGCGGGGTAGCGAACATCGACGGGCAGATAGGCGGCACCGGCGCGAGCCACGCCCAGCACGGCCACGATGGCGTCGACACCGCGTGGCAGATGTACGGCAACCCGGTCCTCCGGGCCGATGCCGTGCTTGTGCAGCGTGGCGGCCAGCGTGTCGGCCTGCGCGGCGAGCTGCCCGTAAGTCAGCCGCCGGTTGTCGTCGCTGACGGCCGGAGCGTCGGGCTGCCGCAGGGCAGTCTCGGAGAGCAGATCGATCAGCGAGTCAGGCATATACGCCTCCGTCCAGGTCGCTGCGGCTGTCGGCGAAATCGCGGGCGATGACGTCGAAAAGCTCCGGCGGAGCGGTGAGGAACGTGAACGAGTCACCGGGCAGTACGTGATGGCGAACGTCGGCGTAGTCCCGCCACTCGTGCATCTCATCGGGCGCCACATCGGTGTCGGAGCGCCAGCCGATCGTGCTCACCGGCACGGGCAGCTTGTGCGGTCCCGCCGGGCGATAGCCGAAGCACATCTCGACATCGTTGCGCAGCACCCGGATCGCCAGCGGCAGCAGTTCGGGCAGGGGTTCCTCGGCACCGGTCGAACGAGCGATCGCGCGCAGATCCTCGGCGAGCCGGTCGTCGGTCATGGTCGGATGGAACGGTCCGAAGAATCCCCGGTGCGGTACCAGGGAGGAGCTGACGAATAGCCGGCTCGGCAGCGGCGCGCCGATCTCGTCGAGCCGGACGGTCAGCGCATAGGCGAGCAGGGCTCCCATGCAGTGGCCGAACAGCGCGTACGGTCGGTCCATCGCCGGCCGCAGCGCCTCGGCGGCGTCTGCGGCGAACGCCTCGAAGTCGTGGTAGGGCTCCTCGCGGAGCCGGTTCTCCCGGCCCGGCAGCTGTACCAGGCACAGTTCGAGATCGCCCACCCGGCCGGGCCAGTGCCGGATGGCGGACGCGCCGACTCCGGCGAACGGGAAGCAGAACAGTCGCGCCGGCGCGTCGTCGGATGGCGGGCGCAGGAGCCATTTGCCCGTGCTTGTCATAGTTATCACGCTAGGCCAGCCGAGTTAACCCGCAGTTATATGCCAGCGGCCTCGTAATGGGGCAACGGATAGCGTTCGCACAGTAGCCGGACATGTTCGCGGGCCCGCCGGGAACTCAACCGGCCATGCAGCACTCCGTCGATAAGTTCCACGCAATCGATCATGCTCGATGGTGGCATGCCGCGCAGCGCCAATGTGTTCGTGCCAAGTCGCAGTCCCGCCGTCACCCGGACCGGGGTGTCATCGCCCGGCAGCCGGTTGCGGTTGACGATGATGCCGCACCGTTCGAGGGCCGCCTCGGCCGCTGCGCCGGTCAATCCGTGCGGGCGCAGGTCGACTAGGACCATATGGTTGTCGGTTCCGCCGGTGATTACCGTGTAGCCGCGGTTTCGCAGCGCCTCCGCGAGCGCCCGAGCGGTGGCGACGATCCGCGCGGCCAGTTCGCCGAATTCCACAGTGGCGACGAAGTCGAGTGCGCGAGCCTTGGCGGCGACGGACGCGAGGTTGGGTGTTCCTTGGCCATGAGGGAACACGGCTCGCTCCATCAGCGCCCGCATAGTCGAGCGGCCGTCGGGTGGCACGGCGTCGGCGTCGGCGCCCATCAGGATCAGCCCGCCGCGCGGGCCGTAGAGCTGCTTGTAGGTGCTGGTGGTGGTGATGTTCGCGTGGTTGACGGGACTCGGGTGCAGCCCAGCGGCGACGAGCCCGGCGATATGCGAGATGTCGGCCAGGACGTAGGCGCCGACCTGGTCGGCGATGGCCCGGAACCGGGCGAAGTCAACGACACGCGGGTACGCGCTGGCCCCGCACACGATGAGCTTGGGCCGATGCCGGTAGGCCAGGGCCTCGACCTCGTCGAAATCGATGCGACCCGAGTCGTTCACGCCGTAGGACACGCACGTCGCATAGCGGCCGATCAGCGAGGCCCGGGAGCCGTGGGTCAGGTGCCCGCCGCTGGCCAAGTCCATGCCCAGCATCGTGTCGCCGGGTTGCAGCAACGCGGTGATCGCAGACAGATTCGCGGCGCTGCCGGAGTGCGGCTGCACATTGGCGTACCGGGCGCCGAAGACGGTGCAGGCCCGCTCGACGGCGAGCCGCTCGATGTCGTCGGCGACCTCGCAGCCGGCGTGGTAGCGGGCCCCCGGGTACCCCTCGGTGGTGAGGTTCGTCAGGACACTGCCGGCGCACGCGAGCACGGACGGATGGGCCACACTCGACGCGGCCACCATCATCAGGGTGTCGCGCTGGCGGTCCAGCTCGCGGTCGAGGAGCGCGGCCAGCTCGGGATCGTCCCGCTCGAGCAGGTCCGCGGCGCGGCTGGCGAACTGGTCGATGTGCACCTGTGACAATGTCATGGCGCCAGCCTCATCGGGCGCAGTTAACACCCAGTTACTCTGCCCGCCGCGCGCCCGCCAACGGCCGGCGCGCGGCGGCCTAGGGCCGGGCCTTATCGCCGTGCCATCGACTCCTGGGGGACCGGGGCGGACGGCTGCTGCTGCTGCACCGGCTCGCGGTCGCGCTGGATGAGCACGAGCGCGGCGACCGCGCCGACGGCGAGGACGATCGCGCAGATCCAGAACGCCAGCCGGTACCCGGCTGCCGCCGCGGCATCAGCAGCGACACCGCCGGCAGTCTGATCCAGGCTCCGCCGTATCGCCAAGGTCACGAAGACGGCCAGACCCAGTGCGCTGCCGGCCTGCATCACGGTGGTCTGTACGCCAGAGGCCAGCCCGGAGTCCTCTTGCGACACGCCGTGCAGAGCAGCCTGTTGCAGCGCCGGGTTGGCCATGCCCAGCCCGATGGCGAGCACGATCATGGCAGGGAGCAGATCTCGGACGTACGTGCCCCCGACGCTGATTCCGGATAGCAGATACATGCCTACGGCGCTGATCGCGAAGCCGATCGCCAAGGTGATCCCAGCGCCGAGGCGCGGCACCAGTTGCATGGAGATCATCAGCCCGGGTGCGAAGGCCACGCAGAACGGCAGGTACGCCAGACCGCTTTGCAGCGGAGTGAAGAGCAGGATGTTCTGCCCGTACTGCACGATCAGGAAGAACATGGCCATCATGCTGCTGGCCATCAGGACCGTGCAGGCGTTCGCTGACACCCGGGTGCGGTTGGCGAAGAACCGCATCGGCACCAGCGGTTCGGCGGTGTTGAGTTCGACGATCACGAATGCACTCAGCGTCGCGATGCCGACGAGCAGAGGAATGAGTACGTTCGCGGAGCCCCAGTTGTGTTCAGCCGCCGAGAGCAGGGCGTACACCACAATGGTCGTGCCCGCCGTGACCAGTACCGCGCCCGGGAAGTCGATTCGCCGCGGCGGTTTGGGGCTGCGACTCTCGTCGGTCAGCCGCGGTACGAGCAGCAGCGGCAGCACGGCCAGCGGGATGTTGATGAAGAAGATCCAGCGCCAGTCGATGAGATCCACGATGATCCCCGACAGCACGACGCCGACCATGGCGCCGAGACCGGCCAAGCCGCCCCAGATGCCGAAGGCCTTGGCCCGTTCCTTGGCGTTGGTGAACAACAGCGGAACCATCGACAGGGCTGCCGGTGCGGCCATCGCCTCGCCGGCGCCCTGGAGGAACCGGCAGGCCAGCAGCGTGGATCCGCCCTGGGCCAGGCCGGCGCCGAGGGAGGCGAAGGCGAAGACCGCCGTACCGATCAGGAACATCCTGCGGCGGCCCACCAGGTCGGCGATCCGCCCGCCGAGCAGCAAGAGGCCTCCGGCGGTGAGCAGATAGCCGTTGACCACCCAGGCCAGTCCCGTCGCGGAGAGCCGCAGGTCGTGCTGAATGGACGGCAGGGCCACGTTGACCACGGTGTTGTCGATGACAATCATGAACTGGACCAGGGCCAGCGCCGCGAGGGCCCGCCACCGACGCGGATCACCGGCGTCCTTCTCGGCTGCTGCCTTGGTAACAGGGTGCTTGCGCGACTCGGACATCAGGCTGATCCCTCCCGGGAAGCGTGCGTGACTATCTCGCTCTCAAGTCAAGCCGCGTGGTCGTCGGGGTGTCCAACAACTGTCTGCCCCGAATAGACAACCCGCGGCTGTCAAAGGAACATTGGCTGGGTGGACCTCGACCTGGCCCTCGTACGGTCGTTCGTCTACGCGGCCGAGGAATTGCATTTCGGTGCCGCGGCGGAGCGCCTGTACATTACCCAGCAAGCCCTTTCTAAACGCATGAAGCGGCTGGAGGATACCCTCGCCGTCGATCTTTTCACTCGAAGCACGCGCAGCGTCGCCCTGACCCCCGCCGGGCAGCGGTTTCTGGGACATGCCAAGGAACTCCTGGCCGCCTCCGCTGACGCAGTGCTCGCGGTCCGCGAATCCGAGCCGCCGTTACGCGTTGACGTGCTCCACGACCTGCTGGCCCCGATGGCGCTGGTCAGGCAGGTGCTCACTATGCGTACCGCCCTGAGGGTCGAGGTCAGTGCGCGGCGTGGCATCGTTCCTGCGCTCGCCGCCCTCAGCCGGGGCGAGATCGACCTCGCGTTCGGCCGAGTCCACGACCTCGGCCTGACGCTGCCCACGACCGTCGTCCACCGGCTCGTCCGGCTGGAACCGCTGCACGTTCTCGTCGCCGATGACCATCCGCTGGCCGGCCGGGCCACGCTGCGCCCCGTTGACCTGCGCGAATTCGGGCTGTGGGTGCCCGATCCGGGCAGTGCCGTGGAATGGGACGGCTATTTGCGCCGGCTTGCCGACGCGTTCGACATTCCGCTGAGCTTCGAGCGACCGGCGTCGTCGCAGGACGGCCTGGCCGACCTGCTGCGGGCCGAACGGGTCCGGGTCTGCGTGATCGGCGCCGACATGCCGTTACCCGGTCCGGCCCAGCTCAGGTCCATCCCGCTGGTCGATCCGATGCCCGTATACCCGTGGTCGCTGGTCTGGCCGACGCGGGCGAAGCCGCTGACCCGCGAATTCGTCAGCGCGGCCGTCGCCCTCGGCCGAGCCCGCCGGACCGGCGAATCCTGGCTGCCTGAGGGAGACGGTTGAGCGCTGCCGGTTATCCAATGGTCAAGGTGGCCGGACTGCCCAGGAAGCGACCGATGTCCTCAGCCTCGGCCGCCAGCCCGGCTTTGGCCCCGCGCGGCAACTTGTCGAATGGCGTCACGATGACCTTGATCGCCTTGGCGGTACGGTCCAGCCGCCAGGTGCCGACGAGGCGGCCGTCGGCCAGCGCGGCGGGATTGAGCATGCCGCCACCGGCCCGGATCTTCTTCTCGTGCTTCGGGTCGAGGATCAGGCTTCGGCCTTTGTAGCCCAGGAGATACGCATCGAACTGACCCAGCAGCCGAGGCGGGCAGTCCTTGGGCGGTTTCAGCGAGGCAGCCGCCAGCGCGAACCCGGGGCCGACCGGGAGGAGTTCGTCGCCGAGCAGCTCGAAGGCCCGTTTGCCGTCCCCGGCCGGCAGCCCGGACCAGGAGACGAAGTCGGCCGGCGTAGCCACAGCGTGGCCGGTTAGGTAGCGCCGGGCAAGCTCGGCGAGCGGGTCAGCAGGGGAGTGTTCCGGCTTGCCGTGGAGCCAGTCCGCCAGCAGCACATAGGTGGGCTCGTCCTTCTCCACGTCGGGGCCACGGCAGATCAGGCCTTGGTTGGCGGCGTACATCAGCAGGTGCGGTGGGGCTTGGGTTTTGAGGTCGATTCGCACGCCGTGGTCGGCGAGTTGCTCGACGATCTGGGCCCGAGTCAGCGGCCCGGCCTTGAGGATCGCCGCCAACGCGGTCAACGCCTTCGCGCACAGCGCGTTGGTGAGGCCCAGTTGGTCCCGGCGCCGCTGTCCCACCTTGGTAAACCGGGGCCCGAGCAGTCCGATCAGCCACCGGACGTCGGCTGATGGCACCATGTGCAGGGTGCCGCGCATTGCCCAGGTGCGTACCACGCTGCGAGTGTCGGAGACCGCCCGGTCGACGCTCGCCGCCGTGAGCCCTTTGCTGCGCACCCGGATCGCGAGCCGCGCGGCAGCTGCCGATTGCGCCTGGATCGCACCTACCCGCGAGACAACCGCCGAGACTCCACTGGCTGGTTCGGCCAGCATCTGAGCCCTCAATCGCAGCGCACGCACATCATCGTCGTCCAGCGATCGAACCATCCCTCGACCTTAGGCGATAACTCCGGCATAACTACACGGCTCTACCTTCGAGGCCATGACCGAGCGATGCGGCGATGGCGGTGAGTGACGCGATGACGACGAATGACCCGATGGCCGACCTGTCGCCCGACCGCCGCGCTCTGGTCGAGGCACTCTCCGCCCAGGCGGCCGGCAAGTCCACCGGAATCCCGCGCGCCGATCGCGACGGCGTGCTGGCCGCGTCCTATGCCCAGCAGCGGCTGTGGTTCATCGACCGGCTTGAACCCGGCAATCCGGCCTACAACTGCCCGATCGCGCTGCGCCTGCGTGGGCCGCTAGACGTCGCGGCCCTCGAAGCGAGCCTCAACGACATCGTCCGCCGCCACGAGGTGCTGCGCACGACGTTTGACCTCGAAGACGGCGCCGTCATCCAGGTGATTTCGCCGTACCGGCCGGTGGCGCTGCCGGTCACCGATCTCGGCGCGACGGATGCCGCGGGCCACGACGCCCTGGTCGAGAAGGCCATCGTCGCCGATGCACACCGGGCGTTCGACCTGGTACGGGGGCCGGTGATGCGCGCCGAACTGCTGCGGTTCTCGGCTGACGAGCACGTGTTCCTCTACGACATCCATCACATCGCCAATGACGGTTGGTCGGTTGGCGTGTTCTATGCCGAACTCGCCGAGGGCTACAACGCCCGGATCGCCGGCCGGCCGGCGCACCTGCCCGAACTCACCATCCAATATGCCGACTACGCCGTTTGGCAGCGTAGTCGGGTTGCCCGGCTGCTCGACGACCAGCTCGCCTACTGGAGCGGCCAGTTGTCCGGGTTGACCCCGCTGGATCTGCCCACAGACCGACCCCGCCCATCCGTGCTATCGCCCTACGGCGGGTTCGCACACTTCGATCTGACGCCCGATCTCGTCAGTGGATTGCAGTCCCTCGGGCAGGCGGAAGGCGCGTCGCCGTTCATGACGCTGCTGGCTGTCCTCGACGTACTGCTGATGCGCTACACCGGGCAAGAGGATGTGTCGGTCGCGACCGCCGCCACGGACCGAGACCGTACCGAGCTGCAGAACTTGATCGGCTTCTTCCCCAACACGCTGGTGCTACGCGCCGACCTCACAGGCGAGCCGAGCTTCCGCACCGTGGTACGCCGGGTACGCGATGCCGCTCGTGCCGGCTTTTCCCGCGCCGACCTGCCGTTCGACCTGCTCGTACAGCACTTGGCACCCCAGCGCGACGCTAGCCGCAACCCACTGTTCAGCGTGTTCTTGTCCGTCGACGAGACGCCCGAGACTCTGCCGTCCTTCTCGGGACTGACCGTCGACGCGATCGTGCCGGACTTCCTGACCGCGAAGTTCGATCTGGGCTTCATCTTCCGTATCGAGAGCGAGCAGCCCAAGGTGCACTGCGTCTACAGCACCGATCTGTTCGACGCGGACACGATCGACGCGCTGTTAGGCCATTTCCGTACCTTGGCGCTGGGCTTGCTTGCCGAGCCGGACGCGCCGGTCACCGAGGTCGCGCTGCTCGATGCCGCCGAACAACAGATGATCATCCGCGACTGGAACGACACGGCCGAGGAGTTCCCCGCCGACAGTTGCCTGCACGAGCTGTTCGAGGCCCGGGTCGCGGCTGCGCCCGACGATGTCGCGGTGATCTGCGCGGGGCGGTCGCTCACCTACTCTGAGCTTGACCGGCTGGCCAACGGGGTGGCCCGCCGCCTCATCGCCGGCGGTGTCGCGCTGGACAGCATCGTCGGAATCCAGCTGAACCGTTCGCCGGAACTCGTCGCCGCGATCCTGGGCGTGCTGAAGGCGGGCGCCGCCTACCTGCCGCTGGACCCCGAGTATCCGCCCGAGCGAGTGTCGTTCATGGCCGACGACGCACGAGCCTGGGGGATCATCGACAAGTTCGACTTCGAGCCCGCCTACATGAGACCCGAGACCGGGGTCACTCCCGAGCACCTCGCGTACGTCATCTACACCTCCGGCTCCACCGGCGCACCGAAGGGGATCGCGCTGCGTCACCGGGGCGCGGTCAACAACCTCACCGACTACAACCGCCGCTTCAGCGTGGGGCCCGGCGACGTACTGCTCGGGGTGTCATCGCCGAGTTTCGACATGAGCGTCTACGACACGCTGGGCACTCTCGCAGCGGGCGGCACGCTCGTTCTGCCCGGCCCGGATGCGGTACGCGATCCGGCGGAGTGGTCGCGGCTGCTCGTCGAGCATGCCGTCACGATCTGGCACTCGGCGCCCGCGCTGCTCGAACTCATCCTCGATCACCCGGACCACTATCCGGCCCTGCGCCTGGCGATGCTCGGCGGTGACTGGATTCCGGTGAGCATGCCGGAGCGGCTGCGTGCCGTGGCGCCCGGCTGCCGGTTCATTTCCCTGGGCGGTGCGACGGAGTCCTCTGTCGACTCGACGATCTTCGAAGTCACCGAGACCGATGCGACCTGGACGTCCATTCCCTACGGGCGGCCGTTGGCCAATCAGCGCACGTACATCCTCGACCCGCACGGGCAGCCGGTGCCCGTCGGCGTACCTGGCGAGTTGCATCTGGCCGGCACCGGACTGGCCCGCGGCTATCTGCATCGGCCGGAGCTGACGGCCGAACGCTTCATCGACCATCCGTTCGGCCGGCTCTACCGGACCGGCGACCGGGCCCGCTGGCGCCGCGACGGCGTCATCGAGCTCCTCGGCCGGATGGACTTCCAGGTCAAGATCCACGGACTGCGGGTCGAGCCGGGCGAGATCGAGGCCCTCCTGCGCAAGCACACCGGCGTCGCCGAGGCGGTCGTTGTGGCGCGCGGCGACCGCGGGCAGCACACGCTCGCGGCGTTCTACGTGCCCGCCGGCGACCCGGTCGACCAGGAGGATCTGCGCGAATGGCTGGCCGAGCACGTACCTTCCTACATGGTGCCCGCGGCCTTCGTCGCCCTGCCCGAGCTGCCGACCACCCCGAACGGCAAGGTCAACCGGCACGAGCTGGCCGAGCGGCCACCGGGGCACGATTCCGGCGGCGAGCTGCCCCGCGACGACCTCGAGGCCCGCATCGCGCAGGCCTGGCGGGCGGGACTGGGCCTCGGCGAGTTCGGTATCGACGACAACTTCTTCGACCTGGGCGGCGATTCCTTCGCGGCGATCCGGGTGGTGCAGGCCATCGACCGGCGACTGCCAGTGGTGGAGCTGTTCAAGAATCCGACGGTACGCGGACTGGCCGGCGTAGTGCGCACAGCCGGCTCGCGGGGCGAGACACTGCTGCACAGGTTGACCGGCGCCGAGGCGACCGGCGTGACGATGGTGTGCGTTCCCTACGGTGGCGGCAACGTCATCGCGTACCAGCCGCTGGCTGACGAGGTGCCGGACGGCGTGGCACTGTGGGCGGTCGCGTTGCCCGGACATGACCCGAGCACCCAGGATGATCCGTTCTGGTCCATTGAGGAGGGTGCTCGGCGGTGCGCCGACGCCGTCGTCGAGCAGATCCAGGGCCCCATCATCGTGTACGGGCAGTGTGCGGGGGTCGCGCTGTCCGTACGCCTGGCCCAGTTGATCGAGGAAGCCGGCTGCGATGTGCGGGCGGTGTACGTCGGCGCCGCTTTGCCCGATCCCGATCCGGAGAGCTCGCTACGGCGCGACGCGGACACCACCGACGAGATGGTGCACGCGTTCCTGAGTTCGATGGGCGGCTTTGACGGAGCGCTGGCTTGGAGCGATGTGCAGCCCATCATCCGCGCCGTGCGCGCCGATCTGCTCAACGCATCGCGGTTCTTCGCCACGAGTTACGCCGAGCCGCCGCGCCGATTGCGAGCGCCGCTGCGCTGCGTATTCGGCGACGCGGATCCGGCCACCGAAGATTTCGCATCCCGCTATACCGAGTGGGCTCTGTTCGCGGAGGCCCTGACCCTGCACGTCATCCCGGGCGGTGATCACTACTTCGTTCGCAACCGTGCCCGCGAACTGGCACAGGTCATCCGAGCTTGGGACGCGTAACCCACCATCTCGCCCGGCTGTGACCAATAATATCCATTTATGGGTGATATAGCGCTAGTGGCGGGCTTTTGGCTGGACGGATCGGTCTGGGACGAGGTCGCGCAGCAGCTCACGACCGCCGGGCATCGGGTGCATCCGCTGACTCTGACCGGACTCGGCGACCGGATCGACCAGGCCGGACCGGATGTAAGCCTCACGACCCACGTGGCCGACGTCGTCGAACACCTCGAAAAGCTTGATCTGCACGACGTCCTGCTCGTCGGACACAGCTACGGCGCGTTGCCGGTCACCGGCGCCGCCGACCGCGTGCCCGACCGGGTACGCCGGGTCGTATACCTCGACGGCAGCCCGCTACCCAGCGGCATGGCCATGGCCGACACGTTCCCACCGGACACCAAGGCGTACGTCGAGCAGCACCTGATCGACGGTTGGCGGCTGCCGCTGCCGACCCTCGAAGAGCTGGCCGACAAGATGCACTGCGCCACCACCGGGCTCGGCGAAGCCGAATGGTCCCGGTTCCTAGCCGCCTCAGCCGACCAGCCGGCGGCCACCTACACCGAGCCGCTCTCGGTGACCGGAGCCGTGGACGCGATCCCAGCCACCCTGGTCACCTGCCAGTTCCCGCTCGCGGCGGTACAAGAAATGATCGCGTCCGGAAACCCGCTGTTCGCGCCGCTCGGCGAGCCGCGCTGGAGCCTGGTCGAGCTGCCAACCGGTCACTGGCCGATGCTGTCCGAGCCTGACGCCACTGCGTCGATCCTCGCCGGACTCGCCCGCGAGTAACCCGTTGAGCGTAGTCAGGCTGGCAGTAGGCGTACGGGCAGCGACCGCAGTCCCCAGGTGAAGTTCGACGCGTTGTAGCGGGGCGTGCCGGTGAGTTCAACCTTCCGGACCCGATGCAGGAGCTCCTCGAAGAACGCGGCCAGCTCGATCCGGGCCAGCCGCGCGCCGAGGCACACATGCCGGCCGTGCCCGAACGTGATATGCCGATTCGGACTCCGGTCGGCCAAGAACCGCTGCGGTTCGTCGAAGACCGCCTCGTCGCGGTTGGCCGATACGTTCCACAGGGTTACCCGGTCGCCGGGCGCGACTTCGACGCCGCCGACGCTAGCGGGTTTCATGACGGTACGCAGCGCATGCACGCCGGGGGTCGTCCAGCGCAAGACCTCCTCGACGGCGGCGGGCACGCCGGCAATATCCGCACGGCGCAGCTGCGCCCACTGGTCGGCGTGGTCGGCAAAGGCCAGGACGCCGCCTGCGGTGGAGTACCTCGTGGTCTCGTTCGCCCCGGCGAGTACGCCGTTGCAGTTGAACACGACCTCCTCGTCGCTGAGCAGCCGTCCGTCTGGGCGGGGATCACGGGCGATCTGGCTGACGACGTCGTTAGCGGTACCACCGCGGCGCTCAGCGAGCAGCTCGGTGAAGTACAGGAAGATCTCCCCATGGGCGCCGCTGCGGGTCTCGTCGCCGTCGCCTTCGAAGGCTTCGGTCGTCACGTCACCGATCCATTCCCAGTCCGACCGAGGTATGTCCATCAGCGCGCATACCACGTGGTTGGGTACCTGCTTCGCGACGTCGATGAACTCGACCTCGCCGCGCTCGACCGCTTCGTCGACGATCTCGTGCACGACCCGCCGGACCAGGTCTTCGATGGCGGGCAGCTCGGTCGGGCCGAATGCCTTCTGCAACACCTTCTTGATCTGGGTGTGGTTGGGCGGGTCGGAGACGATCAGCATTCGCTGGGACACCGCGGCCACGGCCTGTGCATTACTGCCCAGCCGCATCCCGTAGCGGGAGCTGAACACCTCTTGGTGGGCGTACACGTCGACGATGTCGCGGTGGCGGGTGACGGCCCAGAAACCGGGACCGTCGGATTCGGGATGGCGGTGCACGGGATCGTGGGTGCGCAACCACGCCAGTGTCGACCAGAAATCGTTGCGGGCGAAGATTTCCGGGTCGAGTAGGTCGATCGTGCCCGCAGATGGGGCGGTCATCGGAGAGCGCCGCGCAATCTCAGTGGCCGCAGGTCCGTCCAGTGCTCGTCGACGTACGCGATGCACTCCTGCTCGGTGCCGGTGCAGCCGTCCGGGCGCCAGCCATCGGGCGGCTCCAGCTCGGCTGGGTACAGCGCGTACTGCTCCTCGGTGTTGATGATGACCTGATATCTCACGGGATCAGCCCCTCCAGAATCGGCAGGATCTCCTTGAGCCGCTGCTGGCAGAAGTAGTGGCCGCCGGCGAACTGGCGGCGGACGAACTGCCGCCCGGCGTAAGGTGCCCAGCCGTCGAGCTGTTGCGGGCTGACGGTGTCGTCGCCATCGCCTCCCCACGCCTCGACGGTGCACGTCAGCGGCTCGCGTTCGCGCAGCACGTACGTCAGCGACAGCCGGGCGTCGCTACGCATGACCTCGAAGAGTTCCTCGCGGCTGTCCTCATCGAGGTCGTCGGCGTCAAGGCCACGCGCCTCCAGCAGCCGGTGCAGTTCGACGTCGTCGGCCACCAGCCCGTGGCCCGCGCCGACCCACATCCACGGTGGTCGGCAGGCAGCCACGACAAGCGCAGCGGGCGTCAGCCGGTGGGCGATCTCGTGGCCCAGCAGCCCGCCGAAGCTGTGCCCGAAGATCACCAGCCGGCGGCCGCCGAGTTCCGCTGCGACCGCGTCGACCACGGCGTCCACGCTGTCCGCCGGCGGCTCCGCCCACCGTTCCTCCCGGCCGGGCAGCTGTACGCCCACGACGGAGATGTCCGGGAGCAGTTGCTGCCATTGCCGGAACTGCCCAGCCCCGGCTCCAGCCTGCGGCAGGCACAGCAGAGTCGGCCGGTCGCCGGGGCTGGAATCGAAGGAGATCAGGAGCGCGGTCACGACGCGCTCGCGGTGAGTCGATCGAGTTCGGCGGCGAGCGTGGCGGCGGTCGGATTGGCCTGGAGGTGGCGCATGGTGAGCCGCAGCCCCGTCGTACGCCGCAGCGACGAAACCGCACGCGCGGCCAGCAATGAGTGGCCGCCGAGCTGGAAAAAGTCGCTGTCGACGTCGTCGACCTCCCGATCGAGCAGCTCTGTCCATAATGCACAGATCTGGCGTTCCCGTTCGGTGCTCGGCGCCCGGCCCGCCGAGGTGGCTGAGATCGGCACTCGGACAGTTTCGGCGAGCGCGGCCCGGTCGATCTTGCCCGTGCCCGATAGCGGCAGCGCGGCGACGACGTCGATCACGGCCGGGATCATGAACTCGGGCAGCAGCCGGGTGCAGTGCGCTCGTATCGCGGCGGGCTCCACCGGCCCGACCACTGCCAAGCCCAGCCGGTCGCCGGCCGCCAGGACGAAGCAGGCCGCGGCAGTTACGCCGGGCAGCGCGGCGGCGACCCGCTCCACCTCGCCGAGTTCGACCCGGAACCCGCGGATCTTGACTTGGCCGTCTCGGCGGCCGGCGTACTCGATCAGGCCATCGCGGCGAACCGCAACGAGGTCTCCGGTGCGGTACATGCGGGCCCCGCCCCCAGTGAACGGGTCGGCGACGAATTGTGCCGCCGTCAGACCGGTGCGGCCACGATACCCGCGGGCGACTCCCGGACCGGCGATATAGAGCTCGCCACGGTCGGCGGGGCGCAGCAGGTCGTCGAGCACGTAGGTCCGGTAGCCGCGGATGGGGCGGCCGATCGTATACGGGTCGTCACCTCGGGCGGTGTCAGACCAGGTGGCGGCGATCGTGGCCTCCGTCGGGCCGTACACGTTCAGCATCCGCCGGCCGGTGCCGAACCGATCCACCTGGGTCGGTGGACAGGGTTCGCCCGCGACGACGAGTACCTCGGCCGTCATCGAGGCTGGATCGCATGCGGCGAGCAGGGAGGGGGTGAGGCAGACGGTACGCGGGCGGACGGTAGCGATGCGTTCGGAGATGTCGGCTTCGCCGAGGTCGAGGATCGCCATGCCCTGCCCGTGGAGCAGATAGAGCAGCGTGCACCACAGCCAGCCGTCGAACGCCGGTGAGACGGCGTTGATGCCGAGCCCACCGGGGCGCAGGTCCAGGTCGGTGAGCGCATCGAGAAACGCGTCAAGCCCGGCGTAGGTCACCTCGACGCCCTTGGGCTGCCCGGTGGTGCCGGAGGTGTAGATGATGTAGGCGCAGTCGTCGGGGTCGGCGGACCTCGTCGCTGGCACGAGCGTGGGGATGGGCGTACTTGGCAGATCACCCAGGACGAGCCGGACGTCGGCGTCGGACAGCATGAACACGATGCGCTCGTCCGGGTGGCGCTCGTCGAATGGCACCACGGTCGCGCCGAGCTGCCAGATGGCAAGGAGGCTGGGTACCACGTCGCGGCTGCGGCCCAGGGCCAGCGCGATCGAGACGCCGGGGCCGACGCCGAGTTCGGTGAGACTCGCGGCGACCCGCTTGGTGTGCTCGGCGACCTCGGCGAACGTGTAGGTCCCGTCAGGCGCCCACACCGCTGTCGCGTTCGGCGTACTGCCACTCCAGTGTGCGACGGCGTCCAGGATGCGCGAGGCACCGACGTACGCGGTCGTGCTGGTCATGGCCCGAAGATAGGCAGAAGTAGTTATCCGGGGGTTATCCGGCCGCGTAACTGCCCCCTAACCGGGCGGCGCATAGCGTCGGGCTCGTCCGTTGTTACCTCGTGTGTTCAAGGGAGAGCCGTGGACCACCGCATCAAGAGCGTCGTCATTCTCGGCGGTGGCACCGCCGGCTGGATGACCGCTTCCTATCTCGGCAAGGCCCTGCAGGGAAACGTGAAGATCACGGTGGTGGAGGCGGCGACGATTCCGAAGATCGGCGTCGGCGAGGCCACCGTGCCCAACCTCCAGAAAGCGTTCTTCGACTATCTCGGTATCGCCGAGGATGAATGGATGCGCGAGTGCAACGCGAGCTTCAAAATCGCGGTCAAATTCATCAATTGGCGTACGCCCGGCGTGGGCGCCCCAGCCGCCAGGGATCTGCGGGGCCGCCCGGATCATTTCTTCCACCCGTTCGGGCTGCTGCCCGACCAGGATCAGATCCCGCTGTCGGCGTACTGGTCGCATAAGCAGGCACTGGGACTGACCGATGAGCCGTTCGACTACGCCTGCTTCCGCGAACCAGCGATCATGGACGCGATGCGCTCTCCGCGATGGATGAATGGCGAGCGAGCGACTCGTTACGCCTGGCACTTCGACGCCCACCTCGTCGCCGACTTCCTGCGCCGTTTCGCCACCTCCAAGCAGGACGTCGTACACGTCCAGGACGAGGTGGAGGAGGTTGTCACCGACGACCGCGGGTACGTGACCGCATTGCGTACCAAGGGCGGGCAGACCATTGAGGGCGAACTGTTCGTGGACTGTTCCGGCTTCCGCGGGCTTCTGATCAACCAGGCGATGGCCGAACCTTTCATCGACATGAGTGACCACCTCCTGAACAACCGTGCGGTGGCTGCCCCCGTCTCCAATGACGACGCCATCACCGGCGTGGAGCCTTATACGTCTTCGATCGCGATGTCGGCGGGGTGGACGTGGAAGATCCCGATGCTCGGCCGGTTCGGCTCGGGCTACGTCTACTCCGACAACTTCATCTCGCAGGACGACGCCACAGTCGAGTTCGCGAACCTGTGGGGACTGGACCCGGAGAAGACCGACTTCAACCACATCCGGTTCCGGGTCGGGCGCAACCGGCGAGCCTGGGTCAACAACGTCGTCAGCATCGGCCTGGCGTCGTGCTTCCTCGAACCGCTGGAGTCCACCGGGATCTACTTCATCTACGCCGCGATCTACCAGCTGGCCAAGCACTTCCCGGACCGGCGATTCGACCCGATCCTGGCCGACCGGTTCAACGCCGAGATCGAGACGATGTTCGACGACACCCGCGACTTCATCCAGGCGCACTTCTTCTACTCGCCCCGGGTAGACACGCCGTTCTGGCGAGCCAACAAGGAACTGCACCTGACGGACAACATCAAGCACAAGGTGGAGATGTTCAAGGCGGGTGTGCCCATCAATCCGCCGATCAGCGACGAGAGCACCTACTACGGCAACTTCGAGGCCGAGTTCCGCAACTTCTGGACCAACGGCAGCTACTACTGCATCTTCACCGGCATGGACGTACGCCCCGATCACGCGCTGCCGTTGCTGACCTACAAACTTGAGTCGATCGATCAGGCTGAGCTCCTGTTCGCCCGGGTCAAGCAGCAGCAGCGGCAACTCGTCGACACCCTGCCGTCGTGTTACGAGTACCTGCGCGAGCTGCATGGGAAGAACCTGACATGAGACTGCGTCTGGACCGGGCTCGGCGCGGGATTGAGCCGTCCCGGCCGGTCTCGGTCGACGCGTACCGGGAGCTGATGAGTGCCTTCCCCACGGGGGTCACCGTCGTGACCAGTATGGACGTCGACGGCGAGCCGCGTGGGATGACTTGCTCATCGCTCACCAGCGTCACCCTGTGCCCGCCAACGCTGCTCGTCTGCCTGCGTACCGGCAGCGCCACCTGGAACGCGGTGTGCTCGGCCGGCGGATTCGCGTTGAACCTGCTGCACGCCCGGGCCTATCGCGTCGCGCAACTGTTCGCCGGGCCGGTCCGCGACCGGTTCGGCGAGGTCACCTGGCGGCCCTCGCCGGCCGGCTATCCGTGGCTGTCGGCCGACGCGTTCGCGGTCGCCGACTGCAAAGTCGCCGCGACGATGATGGTCGGCGATCACACGGTCATCGTCGGCGAGGTGGGCGAGATGTTGCAGGTCAGCGACCAGCCGCTGCTCTACGGGATGCGCCGCTTCGCCGGCTGGTCGGACTGAACGGTGCGCCATGGACGTCGTCGCCCGTTTTCTCCTCGCCGTAGCCGTGATTCTTACCATCTGCCACCTGCTGGGCGCGCTGGTCCGCAGGCTCGGTCAGCCCGCAGTGATCGGGGAGATCGTTGGTGGGCTGGCGCTGGGACCATCGCTGCTGGGGCTGGTGTGGCCGTCGGCCCGCGATTGGCTGCTACCCGCACCGGTAGTCGCCTCGCTCGAGTTGGCCGCGCAGCTGGGGCTTGCGGCGTTCATGTTCCTGCTGGGCTGCGATCTGCGCCTCGACCATGTACGCCGGCAGCGCCGCGCAGTCGGTGCGGTCGTCGGCGGCGCGATGGTCCTGCCGTTCGCTGGTGGGCTTGCCGTGGCCCTGTCGTCGCATGGCCTGATGGCGGGGCCTGGCACCGGGCCGGTGCGGATGGCGGTGTTCTTCGGGCTGGCGATTGCGATCACCGCCATGCCGGTGCTCGCCCGAATCCTGGTGGACTTGCGTCTGAACGGCACGCCGACGGGTTCCCTGGCGATGGCGTCGGCGGCGGTCGGCGACGGGGTCGCCTGGGGTGCGCTGACCGTGATCCTCGCCATGACCGGGGCCAGCGGGCCGGCCTCGCTGGCGCTGCGGTTCGCAACCGCTGTGGGCCTCGTCGTGGCGGCCGTGTTCGTCGTTCGGCCGCTACTGGAAGTCGTGGTCCGCCGCCTGGCCGAACCGAACCGTCACAGGGACCCCGGCGGTGTTGCCCGCCGGCCCGGACCGGTTGACGACGCCGCCCGGCACATCCTCCCGATCATCATCGCCGGTGCGATCGGATTCGCCGCCGCGACCCAGTTTCTCGGCCTCCATCCGGTGATCGGCGCCTTTCTGTTCGGCGCCGTCGTACCCCGCCATCCGAGCCTGTCGGCTCAGTTCGCCGAGCAGCGGCGCGGGTTCGTCGTCACCGCACTGGTGCCGCTGTACTTCGCCGGGATCGGGCTGAACACGGCCGTCGGGCTCCTCGGTACCGACCCAGCGCACTGGCTGCTGCTGGCTGGAGTGCTCGCCGTGGCGATGGGTACCAAGTTCGCCGGCGCTGCGCTCGGGGCTCGTGCCGTGGGTACGCCACCACGCGACGCGCTATTGCTCGGTGCCTTGATGAACTGCCGTGGCGTGACCGAACTTGTCATCGCCGGGATCGGGTACCAGAACCACTTGATCAACTCCCTCGGCCTGACCGTGCTGGTGCTGGTCGCTCTGATCACGACAGCCGTCACGTCGCCGCTGGTACGCAGGCTCGTATCGCAACCGGCGCCGCTCGTCCCGGCGTACAAATAGGACTCAAAGGAGCCGTGTCATGACCTTCGACCTGCCGGCGGATGGACAGCGTTCGGGGACGACAATCCGGGTGCCACTGGCCGGCATCCCGGACGAGCACCCGGTTCATTGGTGGCGGACGTTGTTCGCCGAGCTGCTGCGGCGCTACGGCGCCGAGGACCGATCGGACATCGCGCTGACCGACGACCTGGCCATCGAGGCGGACAGCGGCATGTGGTCGGAAGCCACCCTGGCGGACCTCGCCCGGCACCTGGCGACTTTGGCTCGCCACGCCGCCGAGCGACCGGACCAGCCGATCACCACGTTGGCGCTGCTCACGGCCGATGAACGCGCCGCGATGTTGCGCGAGTGCACCGACACGGCCGTGAACTGGCCCGAATGCGGATACCTCGACTTGGTGGGCGGGCACGATCCGGCGACGGTCGCAGTCGTGCACGGTAGCCGACAGCTGACCTACGGCGAGCTCGACACCCTCAGCAACCGGCTGGCCCATCGCCTGATCGGGCTTGGTGCGGGCGAGGGCGAGCGGGTCGGGTTGCTGTGCCACCGCAGCGCGGACTTCGTCGTCGCGGTGATCGCCATCCTCAAGACCGGTGCCGCAGCGGTGCTGCTGGATCCGGTGAACCCGGACGCCAGGATCGCGTATATGCTCACCGACTCCGCGCCGGTGGCGGTCCTGACCAGCGCGGTGCTGGCGAGCCGCGTCACCGATCCGGTCCTGATCGAGCAGCCGCTCGACACCCCCGACACCCGGCCGAATGTGGCGATCACCGGCGACACGATCAGCCACCTGATTTACACATCGGGCTCGACCGGCGAGCCGAAGGCCGTGCTGGAACGGCATGCCGCTCTGGTCAACCTGGTCTACTGGACGGGCGGCGCCTACGGAGTGCGCCGCGGCGACCGCGCGTCGTGGCTGTCGACCCCCGGCTTCGCTGTGCAGATCATGGAGTGGATGCCCTATCTAGGGCTCGGTGTCACCGTCTGTATCGCCGACGCCGCCGAGGCTCAGACCCCCGGCGAGGTACGCGATTGGCTGGTCGCCCAGCGCATCACGCACACGATGCTGGTGGCCGCGCTTGCTGAACGTGTCTGGGGGCTGGATTGGCCGGCCGAGAGCTGCCTGCGGATCCTGGTGACGACGGCCGAGCGGGTACACAGCTGGCCACCGGAGGCGACCGGGTTCCGGGTGGTGATGACATACGGATCGACGGAAACGACCAATGTACTGACCTGCCTGGATCTGCGGGCCGGAATCGACTTTACGACGCCGGCCACGCCGGAGTCGGTGCGGGCGGTCCGGCCGGTGCCGGTGGGGCGCCCGATCGCCAACACCCGGGTCTACCTGCTCGATGACGCCGACCAGCCCGTACCGGTCGGCGTCGTCGGGCGGCTGCACGTGGCGGGGGCCGGGCTGGCCGCTGGTTACCACAACCAGCCCGATCTCACGGAGCGCAAGTTCCGCCGGGATGTCGTCGGTGAGGCGAGGCTTTACGACACCGGCGATCTGGCCCGGTATCGAGCTGACGGTGCCATAGAGCTGCTGGGCCGCTCCGATGTGCAGATCAAGGTACGCGGCTTCCGGGTGGAACTGGGCGAGGTGGAGACCGTCGTCGCCGCGGCACCGGACGTCACCGAGGCCGTGGTCGTGGCCCGCGAGGATACCCCCGGCGATGTGCGGATCATCGCGTACGTCGTCCCGGGCACCGTCGACGGCCGCCGGGTCCGTACGCACGTAGCCCAGCAGCTGCCGCACTACATGGTGCCGAGCCTCGTCGTTGCGCTGGACGCGCTGCCGCGGCTGGCCAACGGCAAGCTGGCCCTGCGGGATCTGCCCGAACCTCGACCGGCGGCCCGGGCCAACCTCAGCGCCGACTATGCCGGGCCGCGCAATGATGCCGAGGCACAGCTGGCCGGCTTGTGGGAAAGCCTGTTCCGGGTGGACCAGGTCGGCGTTGACGACAACTTCTTTGAACTCGGGGGCCACTCGCTCCTGGCATTCCAGTTGATCGATGCGATCCGGACCGGGTTCGGCGCGGAGCTGAGCCTGCCCGACCTCTATCGAGCGCCGACCGTCGCGGGTCTGACCGAGCTGATCGCGTTGCGCCGCAACGCGGAGTCTGGCGAATTCGGCGGTATCCGCGCGATCGTGCCTGACCCGTCGCAGCGGCTGCGGCCGTTCCCGCTGACCGACAGCCAGCAGGCGCTGTGGATAGGGCGGGGCGACGCGGTCGAACTCGGCAACGTCGGATGCCACGGTTACTTCGAATGGGACAGCCCGGACCTCGACCTCGATCGGTTCGAGGCCGCCTGGCGACGGCTCGTGGAACGCCACGACGCCCTGCGTACGGTGATCCGCCCCGACGGGACCCAGCAGATCCTCGACGAGGTACCGGACTACTCGATTGAGGTCGAGGATCTCAGCGGCGGCTCCGAGGAGGCGGTCGCAGCCCGCCTGGCCGAACTGCGCGAGCAGCTGGCCCACCAGGTGCTCGACGTCGAGCGCTGGCCGCTGTTCGACGTACGCCTGACCCGGCTGCCGGGCGGCCGGACGAGACTGCACCTGAGCGTGGACTTCTTGATCTGCGATGCGTGGAGCTACTTCCAGGTTCTCGTGCCCGACCTGGCCCGGTTCTACGCGTCCCCGGAGGAGGATCGTGCGCCGCTGGAACTGACCTTCCGCGACTACGTCGTGGGTACGGCCGAGGCCCTGCCGGACAGCGAGGTCTACCGGCGTTCCGAGTGGTATTGGCTCGATCGGCTCACCACCTTGCCGCCCGCACCCGCGCTTCCACAGCGCCCGGCTCACCAGCCGGCCCTCGTGGTGCGCTTCGACCGCCGCGAGCACCGGCTCACCGCCGTCGAGTGGCAGGCGCTCAAGGCCAACGCGACCGAGCGAGGCATAACCGGATCGGGGCTGCTGACCGCCGTGCTCGCCGAGGTACTGCGCGCCTGGACCGGACAGGGGGCGTTCACTCTGAACTTCCCGCTGTTCAACCGGCTGCCGCTGCACCCTCAGATCAACGAGATGGTCGGCGACACGACGACCACGCTGCTGGTGGCCGTGGACAAGGCCGATGGCACGTTCACTCGGCGGGCGCAGGCCGTGCAGGTGCAGCTGTGGGCGGACCTGGAGCACCGCTACTTCAGCGGCGTGCAGGTGTTGCGGGCCCTGACCCGCCAGCGTGGGAGTATGGCGCCAGCGATGCCGATCGTGATGACAAGCCTCGTCGGCCACCCGCCCAAGCCTGAGGGCCGCGTCCTTGGAACCCCGGTGTACGCCGTCTCGCAAACCCCGCAGGTGTCGCTGGACTGCCAGGTCTTCGAGGAGACCGACGGGCTGCGCGTCAACTGGGATTTCCTGCCCGCCCTGGTGCCCGACGGCTTCTTCGAGGCCATGTTCGACACGTACGCGACCCTTCTGCACCGTCTCATCGACGATGCTTCCACCTGGGACCTCCCTTCGCTGGACGTCGGTGGCGCCGGTGCCGTCGTCACGGGCGCCATGCCGAGAGGGGCACGGGACACGGGTCCGGCGTGGGAGCGCTACTGGGCCGGGATCGAACGTACCGGGTCCGGCGGAGATGTGCTGTGGGACGCCGACAGCGGCGATGAACTCGCCTGGTGTGTCGAGCAGGCCGCAGCGCACCTCGATACGACCTTGCCGGTGATCGATGTGGGCTGCGGCAACGGCCGGTATGTGCGAGCGCTGGCTGGACTGTTCCCAGCCGCGTACGGGGTTGACGTGTCGGCTAGTGCCATCGATCGCGCCGCCGCCGAGACCACCGAGAAGATCAGCTATCGGGTGGTCGACGCAGCCCAGCCGGCCGCCGCGCGGGATCTGGCGAACGAGGTCGGTCCCGCGAACGTGTTCGTCCGGGGGGTGTTGCACGTCCTCGACGACGCCGCCCGGGCCGGGTTCGCGCAGAGCGCCGCGGTCCTGACCGGCGCCGGCGGGGTGCTATTCCTGATGGAGCCGGCCTACGCGGAGGAATCGTTCGGCTATCTGGGATTCGTCGGCGGCGCACGGGGCCGGGCGGCGGCCCTGGTCGCGCCACTGGAGCGGGCGGGTGTCGGCCATTCGATCCGCTTCGGCGACGCAGAACTCGACGCGTTCTTCCCGTCGTCGCAGTGGAAGCGGCTGGCGTCGGGCCCGGTCGAGCTGCATGCGATCGACCCGGACTCGGATACCTCGGCGCTGAGACTGCCCGGCTACTACGCCATCCTGCGCCGACAGCCGGTATGACGCACAACCACGGCCGACGAGCGCGGTGATCACCGGCCGCGCTTGGCCGTGCTGTTCGTCGTCTTCACGCCGCGCCAGGACAGGGCGGTCTTGGCGAAGTACCCCCACCAGCCCAGGCTATCGACGTAGCGGGCGCGTATCGCGGCGAGGGAGACGCCGCTGCCGTAGACCGCGGCCGCGACGTCGGCGAACTGAGCCATCTCCAGCGGCAGGTCTTCGCCTCGGCCCAAGGCGCGCAGCAGCAGCCCGTACGCCGTGAAATCGCCGATGCCTTTGATCTCCAGCAGGGCCTCGCGCACGTGTGGGTACGGCCCGGTACGCAGCCACCGCTCGTCCAGTTCGGCCAGCCCGGCGAGGGCGGTATGCAGCTTCTCGTCGCGACGCAGCGGTGCCCCGGCGAACGGCGTCAGCTCTTCGACACTCAGTGCGGCGAGCTCGGCCAGCCGCGGGAACGCGGAGTATATGACGCCGTCCACAGTGAGCTGCGGGCCGACTTGCTCAGCCAGCTTGCGCTTGCGTGCGGCGGCGAAGACGGGCGTACTGCGCTGGCTGAGCATGAAGAACACCGCGCCCTCGGCCAGGGACGGGAACCGCACCTGGTGCAGCCCAGCGACCTCGTCGAGGATCGGCGCGAGTGCGGTGTCGGCCTGCGCAGCGGTGAGGAAGGGGCCGAGATCGTCGTCGAGCCCCAGCCATCGGGCGACCGACTCCTCCAACTCGGCGCATTCGGGTCCGGTCAGCTCGCGGTTGGCGTGGACGCGGACGGCGACGCCGGGGCGGCCATCCGGGCGGGCCGACACTTCGGTCACGGCCGCCTCCAGACTGCCGGGCAGGGCCCACGCCTTGCGCACTGAACCGTCGGCGACGTGTTGGTCCTTCGCGCACGGTGCGAACTCGGTCAGAGCGCGCAGTGAGGCAGCCACCTCGTAAGGCGCCGTGGCATGCAGCAGCGCGTCATGACGGACATCGACGTCGCTCATGCCGACAAGGATGGCACGAGGCCGCGGTCCGGACGGTGGGGCACAACCGGGCGCGGGATCATGCCGCGGCCTCGATCAGCGCCATCAGGCTCTCGGCGGCCTTGACCGCGGCCGGATCCTCGGCCAGGGACGTTGCCAGGTCGGAGATGACCGGCGCCGAGAAGACGACACGTACTGGCACCGCGACACCCAGCAGCTCACGCAGCCGGCCCGCCAGCCGGGTTCCGGTCAGCGAGTCGCCGCCGAGCCGGAAGAAATTGTCGGCCGGTCCCACCTGATCGAGCCCCAGTACTTCGGCGACGGCGGCGGAGATCACGGACTCGAGCGCCGTCATCGCCACATCCTCGGCATCGCGCTGCCCGGCCCAGCCGATCAGGGTCAGCCGGTCGATCTTGCCGTTGCGGGTCAGCGGTAGAGCGTCCAGCACTGTGATCGCGGCCGGGACCAGGTATCCGGGTAGCTGTGCGGTCAGGGCCGTGGTGAGGGCGTCGGCGGTGACCGGGCCAACCACGAAGGCGTGCAAGTGCCGGGCACCGTTGTCGCCACGCGGCGCGACGACGACGGCTGAGGCGACGTGGGGGACGGCCCGCAGGGCCGCCTCGATCTCGCCGAGCTCGATGCGATACCCCTGGATCTTCACTTGGAAGTCATCGCGGCCCAGGATCTCGATATTGCCATCGGGCAGGTAGCGGCCGAGGTCTCCGGTCAGGTAGGCGCGCTGAGCGGTCTCGGGCAAGGTCACGAACTTTTGACTGGTACGCGCTTCGTCGCGCCAATAGCCCTGGGCGAGACCGACAGAGCTGGCCACAGCCATCTCTCCTGGCACCCAGACCGGGCGCTCGTGCAGGCGTCTGTCCACGATGTAGTACTGCTGGTTGGTGATCGGCTTGCCATAGGGGATAGAGGTCCAGGCCGGGTCGACGTCGCCGATCGGATAGAACAGCGACCAGCAGATGGTCTCGGTCGGGCCGCCGGATCCGACGACCGCCGCCGGGGCCAGCGCGCGGATTCGGTCGGGCAGGTCGAGCGGGATCCAGTCGCCCGACAGGACGGCCAGCCGCAGCGTCTGCAGGACCGGATCCGGCAGCAGCTCGGCCTGCCCGACCAGCAGCTCCATGAGCACCGGTACCGAGTTCCACACCGTTACCCGCTCGGCCGCGATCAGCTCGCACCACGCGTCGGGTTCCGCGCGCTCGTACGGGCGGGGAAGGACGACGGTAGCCCCGGCGGCGATGACGCCGAACACGTCGTAGACCGATGCATCGAAGTGCAGTCCAGAGAGGCCCAACGTCCGGTCGCCGGGCCCGATGGAGAAGCGCCGGTTCACATCAGTGATCATGTTGACGACGCCGCGGTGGTCCACGGCGACGCCTTTGGGTTCACCCGTGGAGCCTGAGGTGAAGATGACGTACGCGAGGTCGGTCGGGGTTCCTCGGCTCGGGCCGGGTTCCGGTTCGGGTTCGGGTTCGGGTTCGGGTTCGGCGGTGAAATCGCGATCCACGGCGTACCAGACGCGGTGGTCTGGGATCTGCGGCATCAGCCACGATTGGCTCAAGACGCGCGTGACCGCGCCGAGTTCCAGCAGTTTTGCGAGTCGCTCGGGCGGGACCGTAACGTCGATCGGCAGGTAGGCGGCACCGGCCGCCAGTACACCGTAGACGGCTGCGTACTGCTCCCAGCCCTTGTCCATCACGATCGCGACCAGCTCGCCCGGGGCGACGCCGTCCGCGCGCAGCCCGTGGGCGACCCGCCGGGCGTGGTCGGCGAGTTCGCCGTACCTCAGCCGGCGGCGGCCGTCGACCACGGCCTCGGCCTCGGGGCGCGCGTCGGCTTGGGCGAACAGCAATTCGTGCAGTGTTACCTCGGCGACGGGCGAGGCCGTGTCGTTGACGGCGGCGATCAGGGCGCGCTGCGCCGGCGGCATCAGGTCGAAATGATCTACTTCGAACACTGCCGGCTCGTCGACGATCCGATCCACGAGCCGGGCGTACGCGGTGAATGCCGCCTCGATCATGCCTTCCGGGAAGGCGCCGTCGAGTACGTCCCAGTTGAGCCGTAGCGCGCCGTCGATCTCGCGGATCTGAAAGTCGAGCAGCACCTGGGGCGTCTGCGAGATGGAGTAGACCTCTCGGCCGAGGCCGGCGACGCTGCGCCCGCCGGACGCGCTGAGAAGGCTGGTCACGACGATCGGCATGCTGGCGCGCACGGCACCGCCACGGGACCGGGTCAATTCGCGGAGCACCTCGACGCCGGTGAAGAACCGGTGCTTAAGATCGCGGGCTAGCTGGGCGCCCAGCGCTGTCACGCGATCGCCGAACGTGCCGTCGGTCTTCTCGACGGCCAGCAGCAGGGTGTTGGTGAAGTCGCCGAGGAGCCGATCAACCTGCGGATGCACGGGCAGGCGGTCGAAGATCGGGAAGTTGACAGTGAACGTGGGGTTCTTCGCCCAGGCCCGCATTACTTCCGCGAATGCGGCCACCAGCAGCAGATCGGGGGAGACGCCGGCCTCGCGGGCCCGTTCGCGCAGGATGGCCCAGCGGGATGGGTCGAGCTGGATCCCCTCCCGGATGAAGCGTGGCGCCTTCTCCCGGGACGCGAGCCTAGGCAGATCGGGCGCAGCAGGCAGGTCGTCCACCCGGTCCAGCCAGTATTCGCGGGCGGCCCGGTAGGACGCCGTATCGGCGAGATGCCGTTCGCGCCACAGTGTGTAGTCGCGGAAGGTAATGTCGAGCGGTTCGAGGTCGTGCCCGTTGTAGAGGGCCAGCAGGTCGGGGAAGAGCACCTGGAACAGGCTGCCTGCGTCGAAGGTCTGTAGATCGAAGCCGAAGTGCAGCCGAGTTCCGCCAGTAGGCAGTTCGGAGGCGCTGAGCGTGAACTGCGGCCAGCTCCCTGTGGGAAAGACCACATTGCTGAGTTCGGTACGCACTCGTTCGAGATCGGCGCCACGGCGTAGCTCGATCACATATTCCGGCACGTGCTCGCGTACCCGTTGCGTGCCATCGGGCAGTGAGACGGTCCGCAACATCGGGTGACGGGCAAGCAGCGAGTTCCACGCGGCCGTAAGTCGCGGAATGTCGATGGCGTCGTGGTCCCACTCGAAGTAGCCGTAGCAGCCGACGGAGCCGAGGTCCACGGCGTTGCTGCGGCCGATCCACAGTGCCTGTTGGGTGGCGGTCATCGGGAACGGCCGGCCGGCATGCGCTTCGTCGTGTAGCAGGGGCGGAGCTTCTGCGAATTGCGGGTGTGGCGGTTCTGCGAAATGGTGGGTCATGTCGCCTCCGAATCTTGTGCGACCGTCCGCCCGCAGGTTATGGCCGGGTGGGTTAGAGGACGGTTACGGTCGGGAGCCGGTGGGCGCGCGTGAACGTTCGTGACGTCGATACATGGATAGATATCGATGTAACCACCAAGTAACTGCTGGCTGGAACGGTAGAATTTTGTCGACCGCGCGGGAAGCCGCATCTGGATATAGAGATCTATTGATGCCTGGTCAGCCGTGTCAATCACGGTCGCGGCACGGTTTCGCGAGTCAGGATGATCCGGCTGCGACCACATAGAGATCAAAGGAGATACGGTGGAACTCACGACTCCTCAACTGCGGGACTCACATTGGATCGGCGGAAACTGGGTCAAATCCACGAGCGATAAAGGTATCCAAGTCCACAACCCCAGCGACGAGACCCATCTCGCCACGGTGCCCGCAGGCACCCTCGTCGACGCCCAGCAGGCTGCCAGAGCCGCCGCGAATGCCTTCCCGCAGTGGTCGGCGACCTCGCTCGAGGTTCGGCTGTCGTTCCTTCAGCAGCTCGTAGCGGGCCTGGAGAAGTACGCCGACAGCCTGGCGGCCACGATCACGGCCGAGGTCGGCGCGCCAGCCCAGGTGTCCCGGCGTGCCCAGGTCGGACTGGCGATCGGAATGGCCGCGTCCTACCTGGAGATCCTGCCGGCGTATGAGTACGAGACTCGCGTCGCGAACTCGATCGTCGCGCGGGAGCCCGCCGGCGTCGTGGCGGCCATCACCCCGTGGAACGTGCCGCTGCTGCTGATCCTCCAGAAGATCGTTCCGGCGCTGGCGGTCGGTTGCACGGTCGTCCTCAAGCCCAGCGAGATTACGCCTCTCAACGCGTACCTGCTGACGGAGATCATCGCCGATTGCGACCTGCCACCGGGCGTGTTCAATCTCGTCATCGGCGAGGGTCCCACGGTCGGACGGGAACTGGCCCGCAGCCGCGACATCGATGTGGTATCCCTCACCGGATCCGTGCGGGCCGGCCGCGATATCACCAAGAACGCCGCAGAGTCCATCAAACGCGTCCATCTGGAACTCGGCGGAAAGAACGCTAACGTCGTGCTCGAAGACGCCGATCTTGCGCTAGCCGTACGGGCGACCGTCGACCAGGTCTGCTTCAACTCCGGGCAGACGTGCCTGCAATGGAGCCGGCTCCTGGTGCCTCGCCGGCACCACGACGAGGCAGTCGCACTCGCCACCGAGGTGGCCGGGAACTACCGGGTCGGCCACCCGGACGACCCGGCAACCGACCTCGGACCACTCGTCTCGGCGGCGCATGCCGAACGCGTCCGTGGCTACATTCGCAGCGGAATCGAACAAGGAGCCCGGCTAGCAGCGGGCGGGCCCGACCGACCGGCGGAATTCGACCGAGGCCACTACGTACGTCCGACGGTCTTCGGCAATGTGGATCCCACGATGACGATCGCGCAGGAGGAGATTTTCGGTCCCGTGCTCTCCGTCATGCCGTATGAGGATGAAGACGACGCCGTCCGCATTGCCAACGGTACGCCGTATGGCCTGCACGGAGCCGTCTGGGCCGGCGACACCGACCGAGGAATTTCAGTGGCGCGACGGCTACGAACCGGGTTGGTCGACGTCAACGGCGGCCCGTTCAACCTGCTGGCACCGTTCGGCGGCTTCAAGCAATCCGGCTTCGGCCGCGAATGCGGTGTCGCCGGCCTCGAAAGCTTCCTGGAAACCAAGTCCATGCAGCTGCCGGAGGATTCCGCAGAGCTGACCGGACCGCGACTGAGGGCCGTAGCGTAGCCCGCCCCGAGGGGAGAAGCTGTAATGCCCCGCAAAACAGAAGGCAGCATCCGTGATGTCATCTGGCACCCGAATCACGTGCAGGCACTGGGCGGCTTCACCGTCACCCTGCGCGGTAAGCAAATCCGGCGGTGGAAGGCCGGCCGGGCGCGGCAACTGTTCCAATTCCTGCTGGCCAACAGAGGTCGACCGGTACCGCGTACCACCCTCATAGAGGCCATCTGGGGCGAATCGGCAGCGCGCTGCCCGGACGTCTCGCTGAAGGTGGCGGTGTGCATGCTTCGGAGCATCTTGGCCGAGGTCAACGATGCGGACGATCCCGCGTGCCCGCCGAGCCTACGAATCGTGTCCCACCCCGGCAGCTATGCACTCGAGACCGACGACACCTACGTCGACGTCGACGAGTTCGAACGGGAGATCTCTCTCGGTGCGGCGATAGAGACCACAGACGACAATGTCGAGGCCAGCCGATGCTATCGCCGGGCCGTCAACCTCTACACCGGGCCTTACCTGCCGGAATGCAACGAGTCGTGGGCGATGATCCGCCGGGAGCGACTTCAGGATTCCCTGCTGCACGCTCTTGACCAGCTCGCCGCGGATTCCGAGCAGCGCGGCGACCAGCTCGAGATGTTCAACCTGCACCAGCGGATGCTGGAGATCGATCCCTGCCGGGAGGCGAGCTACCGGGCGCTGATGCGCTACCACGCGTCGGCTCAGCAACCGTCGCGCGTAGAGCACTGGTATCTGACCTGCGTCGAACAGCTCCAGACCAGGCTTGGTCTGGAACCCGACGCCGAGACCCGCCGCCTGTTCTACGAGGCGATCAGCAGGCAACTCGTCTGATACTGCACCGGTTCGCCGACCCTATCCCTGGTCGTTCATCGCCACCGGGCAGAATCGTCGTGCCAGAGGAGGTGGCCAACAGCCTCTACGGTGCCGAGCACTGATAGGCGTCGATCAATTCGGCTCCGTCCGGTGGCGGGTCGGCACCGCGGCGAGCTGTGCGGTGTGAAGTGGGCCGACGTCGACCCAGTGCTCGGCCCGAACGGTACGACAAGGTTCGTTGCCGGTGTATGTCACGCTGGTGGCGTGCGACGGCCACGGCGCATCCTGCGCAGCGTCTACACCGTGTTGTCGATGTCGCGGTTGACGACCGTCGCAGGAGCCACAGTAGTGCTCGATCCGTGGAGCGAGCGCCGGTGGGCGTAGCGGCGGCTGTTGTCGCACTCGCCGCGGTCGGGGTGTACGCGGTGGTGCAGGACCGCTGGGCGGGGTCCAATTGCGCGCTGCCGTGGATCGAGGTGAGACCACCCGGTGATAGACGCGGGGTGCAGGTCGCCTGCGACAACGGCTGGCTGTGACGCCCGTTAGGGCGCGACGGCCGCGGCGAAGCGTTGGGCGACCGCTGCGACCGCGTCGCGCAGCTCGTCGCCCTGCTCGACGCGGAACGGGAACGGCACCACGGCAAGGAACTCCTGTGCGTACATGAGTGGATTGCTGGTGCTGCCGACGAGGACGCAGCCATCGCCCAGAGGTGCCAGCTTGCCCATCGCGGGCCGGATCCACGGCGTCACGTCGTCTAGGGCAGCGTCGAAGACGACGCGGGTCTGGTACTCCCATCCGGTGCCCAGGTTCGTCTCCAGCGTCGCAACCGGGTCGAGGCCCTCGGGCGGGGTGAACTCGTGCGGCGTCTGCGTGACAGTGCTGATCCGGTCGATGCGATAGGTGCGCACGGCGTTGGCCAGGTGCGAGTGGCACAGCAGGTACCAGCGACCATGCCGGACGACGACCGCCCACGGGTCGACCTCGGCGTCCCAATGCTTTCCCGACTCGCTGTGGTACGTGACCAGCACGCGCCGCCGGGCGGTGACGGCGGCGACAAGGGCGTTGGTGGTGCTGGGATCGGGCCGGGTCCGGAACCGGTTGGGCGCGCCGGACACGTGCTCGCGCAACGCCACCGCATGCTTGCCGACGGCTTCGGGCAGGGCCTGGACCACCTTGCCGAGGGCCGAGCCGACACTGTCGGCGGCGTCGGTAGCGGCCGGGTGCCCGTCGAGCACGGCCATGACCAGGCCCAGCGCCTCAGCCTGGGTGAACACGATCGGCGGCAGACGAGTCCCACGGCGCAGCCGGTATCCGCCGCCCGGGCCGCGGGCCGAATCCACCGCGATGCCGGCCTCGCGGAGGATCCCGACATAGCGGCGGGCCGCCCGCTCCGTGACGCCGAGCTGCTGCGCCAGCTCGTCGGCGGTCGTGCCGGGCCGGTTCTGCAGGATCTCGAGGGTGCGTAACGCTCGGGCGGTCGGGCTGATCTCGGACACGCACCAATTCTCAACCGGAAGCCGATCGTCCGGAACTGGCGTTAGCGTCCTGTCCCATGACCGAATTTCGCGAGCAGGACCTGAACGGGGCGCGCTTCGAGCGCGTGAGCCTGCGGGGCGCCACCTTCAACGACGTCTACCTCAACGACGCCCTCATCCACGACGTCGACCTCACCGGGGCGCAGTTCCGCCTCGTCTGGCTGAAGAACGTACGGATGCGCGGCGTCGAACTGCTCGACGTCGACATCTATGGCGAGGTCCGCAATCTCGTGATCAACGGCGTTGATGTCGTCCCGTTCATCGAGGCCGAGCTCAACCGGCGCATGCCCGAGCGGGCGAAGATGCGCCCTGACACCGCCGATGGCTTCCGCGAGGCGTGGGCGGTGCTCGAGCGGCTGTGGGACGACACCGTCGCGCGGGCCCGCACCCTTCCCGAGTCGGCGTTGCACCACAGTGTCGATGGCGAGTGGTCCTTCATCCAGACCTTGCGGCACCTCGCCTTCGCCAGCGCCTGCTGGGTCGACCGGATGGTCCTCGGCAACCCCTCGCCCTGGCGACCGCTGGAGCTGCCGTGGGACGAGGCGCCCACGGGCGACTGGTTCTCGTGGGACCGCGACGCGCGCCCATCGCTCGACGAGGCACTGGCGCTGCGCCGCGTGCGCCAGGAGACGGTCGGCGAGGTCATGGCGAAGCTGACCGACGACAAGCTCGCCGAGACGGTGACCCGCACCGAGCCGGGCCACCCCAAGGAGGTCGACATTCCGGTCAAGCAGTGCCTGCTCGTCCTGCTCAACGAGGAATGGGAACACCGCCTGTACGCCGACCGTGACCTCGCGGCGCTGGCGGCAAGCTCGAAATAGGCGAACACCATGTTCGTACCCGGCAGGAACGCCGAGCCCCGCGCCGCCACGTAGCTCTACCGATACCGCGCGGATGAGCTCCCTTCCGCAGAGGCAGACCTTGGGTCCTGGGAGGGCGGGCCCTACCGACCCGCGCCATCTGTGCGTGGCTTGTGCACTTTCATAGCCGCGATGAGTGCGTTCGCATTGTCCGGTAAGGGATTCATGGCTGCCTCACCAGCACCGTGACGAGGGGACTGATCGCGATCATGCCAGCCCGTCTTACGAAGGTCGAGGTCATTGAACACCGCCTGACCGTGTCCACAACGGAACCACCAACGGACGAAGTGGATCTCGGTCTCGCGGCCTTCCGCGTGCGGTGCCTTGAAGTTCGCCATCGCACGCACGTCGAGATAGAAGCTCGCATCCGAATGGGCAAGGGCAGCGGCTTCGGCCGGCTCCCGCGCCGTCACTTTGCGATCAACGCCGCGTGCCATCGCAGCAACTACTATTGACGCCGTGGTCAGGCTCGCGCCCTTGGTTGGCTACGTCGTGGTCCAAAATCTATGCCGTCCTCGGTGGCGCTCGGGTATTAGCCCCGGGGGTGGAACAGACTACGCTCTATGGATGTTCACGTGAGCGAGCTGACCGTGGTTCTTCAGGCCGAGGCCGATGCTTCACGCTGCAGGAGCCGCCGGATCCGACAGCCCCGCTGGTGTCGTCGAGCTCCAAACATTGCGCTAAGGCAAGCCTTTGGGCGTGGGAATATACGTCAAGCACTTGAGCACTGGTGAAGAGGCGTCGGTCCGTCCCCAGGGCCCCGGCAAAGTCACGACGGGTGTCTGGCGTGAGGTGATAGGTGTAGACACGCCGCTGCTGGAGGCAGCCGGGCGGGCATGACCGGGTCAGAAGATCATCGAGGTTCCTACGCCTTGTTGTTCGCTCCCGAAGGCAGTCATGCCCGTATCGCCATCATCGCTGATCGCCTCGTTGCCGGCCGTACCGGCCGGACTCGACCCGCCGCAGTTGCTGACCGGTCTGTCCACGGCGCTGGCCGTTGTGCCCGATCCACGCGCTCGCCGTGGCATCCGCCATCGTCTGAGTGATCCAGCGGCATTCTTTCGGTCACAAGACCGGTGACAGCCCGCCGTGGGATGCCAACGACATCGGCATTGTTTATTCGCGCAGCGGCCCCATCGTCATCGCGGTGTTCGCCAACGACCTTGGCGGCGACTACCAGGAGGAAGAAGACCGCATCGGCAACATCGGCCGAGTGATTGTCGACCACTTCGACAAAACCACCGATCCAAGCTGACGCAGCAACGATAGCTGTTCGAGGAATCGCGTACGCGGCAAGGGCGGCAAGGTCGTTCTCGTACCTTTGCCGCCGGCGGTCGGCCGCGCGATCGACGCCGCGGTTGCCGACCGAACCAGCGGGCCGATCCTGCTCAACACCCGCGGCGCTCGGATGGACCGCCATGCCGCGACCCGCCGGCTGCGGCACCTGGCCGCCACGGCCGGGGTGCGGATGCCGCGGAGGCACCGCACATGCTGCGCCACACCTTCGTCACCACCATGCTTGACGCCGGGGTACCGCTGCGCGATGTGCAGATCGCCGCCCGCCACGCTGATCCGCGCACCACGATGCGCTACGACCGGGCCCGCAAGAACCTCGACCGGCACGCCAACTACATCCTCGCCGCCTACATGACCGCCGGAACCTAGCCCATCCGACTCTGCCGATGGTCGCCAGAAGAGACCACCACCCACACTCGTCCATCCACATAGGATGTTTGATGGCGATTGATGTCGGCGGCTAAGGTTACTGGCCTCGGCCACCATGGGTTCGGCGTGGAGATGCTGCCGCACAACGGCAACACGCAACACCGCGGCCACGCGGCGACGCTCGATCAGATTGATCACCGTCGACAGAACAAGCCTCGGTTGGGCAATGGTTCGTGTGGCCCCTGGGACACGAACCAGATCCCAACGGGGTGTTCGCCAAGATCAATTGCGGCGTGCACCGTTTGTGTTTCTGCGGAATAGGCCAGCTTGAGCCGCAGGCTTCGGTACGGGTCCAGCTTGTGCTCCGGTGTGGCTTCCCCCAGGGCGGTCGCGATGTCGCCGAGTTCGGCGACCAGGCAGGCGATGTCTTCGGCGGTCATCGAGCCGGCGGCGTCGACGGTGCGTGTGACGGGACTGGCTGCCGTTGCTTCGTTGCGCTGCTGTTCGACCTCGGCGGTCCAGGCGGCCACGACGGCGTGGCTGGCTCCTTCGTCGAGGGCTTTGCGAAAGCCTGTGCCGCACAAGGCATCCAGCGCTCGATGGGCGTGGTCGGGTCAAGCACGGACAACGCGGTGGCCGAGGCGTGGTTCTCCTCGCTCAAGCGCGAACTGCCCTACGGGACTCGTTGGGCCACAAGAGAACGAGCCCGCCTGGACGTGTTCGGCTGGATCGCCTTCTACAACAACAGGCTGCACTCCGCCCTCGGCTACATCAGTCCAACAGCCTACGAGAAACGCAACACCCCAACCACCATGCTCGCTCTGGCGGCATGAAACCTGGTGTCCACTTCCCGGGGAAACCTCACTGGAGGCCACCGGCCTTCCCGGAGACGCCGCCGCTGCTCGACTCTGTCGCCTCGGGGAAGGCCTAGGGCCGCGGTCTAGTGGACGACGCGGATCTCGCGTTGGTCGGTGGCAGTCCTGCAGCCGTCGAAGTCGCAGACGGCGAATTGCGCGCTCGCGAACGCGGTGCCTTTGCGGAACGGCTTGTTCTCGGCGAAAACCACTACATCGATCGTGTTGAACCCGCCAGTACAGGAGACGTCGACGTCGGCGGTGCCGCTGGCGATGCCGCTGCCCACGGTTTCGACGACCTGCAGGAACACGTCCGTGAACGTTGCGCCTGG
>Ga0114129_10000290_pt1 | contig 58049 bp, 49 predicted proteins | sample RhiMetdeltSRZDD1_FD_80071 | JGI IMG/M metagenome (GOLD analysis project Ga0114129, IMG submission 80071) | Populus rhizosphere microbial communities from Tennessee, USA - Rhizosphere MetaG P. deltoides SRZDD1 (version 2) (version 2) | ecosystem: Host-associated > Plants > Roots > Rhizosphere >...
AAAGGTAGGCATGGAGACGACCGGGGTCGCGGACGCGACGACCTTCACCGCGCTCTACGACCGCTACGCGGCGACCATACTGCGCTACTGCGCTCGCCGGGTCGGGCCCGACACCGCCGAGGACGTCGTCGCGGCCACTTTTCTGGTGGCGTACGAGCGGTGGCGGACGTTCGACCCGGCGCGGGCGGAGGCTCTCCCGTGGCTTTACGGCATCGCCACGAACCTTCTGCGCCGCCATCGACGCAATGAGGTGCGGGCGTACCGGGCGCTGGCGCGTACGGGGGTCGATCCGCTGTCCAACGCGGCGGGCGTGGTCGACAGCCACGAACACCGCGCCGGGGAACAGGTCGACGCTGCTGCGCAGAGCCGGAAGGTCGCCGGGGTCCTGGCCCGCCTGCCCCGCCGGCAGCGCGACGTCCTGCTGCTGTACGCCCTCGCCGACCTCGGGTACGCCGAGATCGCGGCCGCGCTGGACATCCCGGTCGGCTCCGTACGCTCGGCACTGCATCGTGCCCGAGCAACGCTTCGTGCCGCGCTGGAGGAGAACGATGTCTGATAAGGAAATGCAGGCGCTCAAGGAGTTCCGCGCCGACCTTTCGTCCGATGTGGATGGTGCACGGGCGCGCGTACGCCATCGGATCACCCGGGCGATCGACGAGCCCGCACCGAAACGCCGGTGGTTGCCGGCGACAGTGACGGCGGCCGCGGCCGCTACCGTGCTCGTCGGAACGGTCGGGCTCTTGCGGCCCGGCCCGTGGGCCGACGGCGGCCGCCAGCAGCCGGCGGAAGCGAGGTCGGCCTCGCACAGCAGTGCCGAGCCGGATCGATCCGCCACGGCCAAACCGGTGATCGCTGAGAGCCCGGTGACCCTGCCGCGGGCGGAGCCGGGCCCGCTGACCGCCGACGGGCTGACCATCGGCGCCGGGCAGCTTCTCTACATCCGCGGCCGAGCTGCTGGCTACCAACACGAGCTGTGGGCCGAACCCGACGGTGTGATCATCATCGCGATCCAGCGCGAGGACGAGGGTCGCATCACCGTTGGCGTCGACGAAGCCGCGATGCACGATGAGGCGGCCAAACAGCGGGCGACGTTCGCCTTCGAGGGGCCGAGCGTGCGTTACCCGACGCGGGAGTACCTCGCGAGCCTGCCGACCAACCCGGCCGCGTTGCGGGCCAAGCTTTCGAGCGGTCTCGGTGCCGAGCGGAACGACCGCGAGTTCAAGGTCGTCGTCGAATGGCTCTACCGTGCCGAACCGATTCTCACCCCGGCGGTCCGAGCCGCGATCGTGCGGGCGCTCGACACCCTCCCGGGTACGCGGATCACCGACGGCGCGTACGCCTTCGGCCGTTCCGTCTCCGTCGTCGAGTACCACGGTGACCGAGGCACCGAAGGGCTGATCGTGGACACCGAGACCGGCCGGTTCCTGGGCGAGTTCGCCGCCGGTCCGGGCCTGGACCCCTTGAGCACCGCCACCCACTGGGAGTACGCCGTCGTCGACCGCTGAACACGACAGCGCCGTACGCTTCTCCACCGTAAAATCGCCACGTTGGCGGGCGGCACCTGCGCCGCCCGCCATGGCATGCGAGGAGCGGCATGAGGCCCTACGTGATCGACTTTCCGGCGTCGGGCCGGCTGGGTGTGATGTCCCGGCCGGAGGGCGGCAGCGGCCTGGCCGCTCATCTTCAGAAGCTGCGCGGCCGGGGCGTCGACACGCTGGTCTGCGCGCTGACGCCGGGCGAGCGGAACCTGCTGGGCCTGGACACCGAGCCGGAGGAGGCCCGCCAGGCGGGTCTGTCCTTCGTGGAGTTTCCGATCGCGGACTTCTCGGTGCCCGACGCCGCCGCGCTCAAGCGGCTGGCCAGGCAGATCGCCAAGGACGTCCGCAAGGGACACTTCGTCGTGGTCCACTGCCGCGGCGGGATCGGCCGCTCCGGCGTGGTCGCGGGGGCCGCCCTCATCGCGCTGGGCAGCGGTGCCGACGAAGCGATGCGGCTGGTGTCCGAGGCTCGGGGCGTACCGGCTCCGGAGACCGAGGAGCAGCGCAACCTGCTGCGGTCGCTGGAGAAGCGCCCGGCCCGCCGCAGCCCGAAAGGGGCCACCGGCCCGAAACGCCCGACGACCGGAACGTGAGACCCGTGGCAACCAGCGACGGCTGGCGCAGATTCAGATGGCGCTGCCGATGCGCATCGTCAGCAGATGTTCGAGCAGTCCAATGAGGACTTCCTTGACCGACTCGCGCCGCCGGGCGTCACACGTCACGACTGGCACGTGCTCGTCGAGGTTCAGCGCCGCCTTCACCTCCTCGACGGCGTACGCCCGGGTGCCGTCGAAGCAGTTGACGGCGACGAGGAACGGCGTACCGCGGCCCTCGAAGTAGTCGATGGAGTCGAACGAGTCCTCCAGCCGCCGGGTGTCGGCGACGACGACGGCACCGAGCGCCCCCTCGACCAGCTCGTCCCAGACGAACATGAACCGGTCCTGTCCGGGCGTGCCGAACAGGTAGAGCACCACCTCCTCGCCGATGGTGATGCGGCCGAAGTCCAGCGCGACCGTGGTCGTGGCCTTGGTCTGGACGTGGGTGGTGTCGTCGACGCCGACGCCGGTCTCGGTCAGCAGCTCCTCGGTGAGGAACGGCTGGATCTCGCTGACCGCGGCGACCAGCGTCGTCTTGCCCACGCCGAAGCCGCCCGCGATGACGATCTTGTACGCCGTCGGGATCGGCGGCTCAAAGGGATCGTATTCCATCGATGACCGCCCTGAAGGTGTCGTCGTCCGGCAGCGCCGGAAGGGAGGGTGGTACGCGGTCGCGGATCAGCCCGCGCTCGGCCAGGTCGGCCAGCAGTACCCGGACCACCCCGACGGGCAGTTCGAGCCGGGCGGACACGTCCACGACCGATTGCGGCGCCTGGCACAGCCACAGGATCTGGGAATGCTGCGTACCCAGGCCGGCGTCTTCGGCCGTCACCGGGCGGCAGGCCAGCACGACGGAGATCAGCGTGAACTCGGCCGGCGGCCGGGTACGCCCCGCGGTCAGCGCATAAGGGCGCACCACCGGCCCCGGCACGGCGGACGTGATCATTCCACGGCCAGCGAACGCGGGCCGCCGGACGTGCAGTCGGCCGGTGTCCGTGCCGGTGCCGACAAATAGTCACCGACCCGCGTCACCAGCATGGCCATCTCGTACGCGATGAGACCGACGTCGGCGTCAGACCCGGCGATCAGCGCCACACACGCACCGGCGCCACCCGCCGCGACGAACAGGTATCCGCCGCTCATCTCCACGATCGCCTGGCGTACCGAGCCCTTGCCGAACCGCTTGGCAGCGCCCCGGGACAGGCCGAAGAGGCTGGCCGCCACGGCCGACAGCTGCTCGGCCTCGGGCCGCGGTAGGCCGGTGGACGAGGCCATGAGCAGTCCGTCGGCGGACAGCACCACGGCCCGTTCGGCGAAGGGCGTGCGGCTCACCAGGTCGTCGATGAGCCAGGCCAGCTCAGCGGTCGCTCGCATTCCCTGCTCCATCCTCTGTCGCGCCGAAATCGGCCGCACTGAAATCGGTCGCACTGAAATCTGGTGCACTGAAAGCACTGAAATCGCCGAGGTCCGCCCCGGGACCTAGGGCGTTCGGCTCCGCATGCTGAGCCGCCGCCGCATCGCGCCCGCGCTGCGTACCGCGCTGGAACGCGGCCATCGACGTATCGCGCCCGGTACGCGCCCGCACCGGCAGCCCCGAGGGCGTACGCATCACCACCGCGGGCACGGTGATCGTCGGCAGCGGAACCTCCACAGTGTCCGGTTCGAGGGCCGACGGCGCCGACGTCATCCGGGCGTCGACGGCCACGTCGAGGGGCGGCGAGGCCGGCACCGATCGCGGCGATTCCGGGAAACCCGGCAGCCGCCCGTAGACGAGCACCTCGGGGATCAGCACGATCGCGGTCACCCCGCCGTACGCCGACCGCCGCAGCTTCACCTCGATGCCGTGCTTGGCAGCCAGCTTGGCCACCACGAAGTGACCCAGCCGGGCGGTGCTGGTCAGCTGGAACTCCGGCGGTGCGGCCAGGGCGGCGTTCGCCTCCTCCAGCGCCGGTTCGGCCATGCCCAGGCCCCGGTCCTCGACCTCGATCACCTGCCCGGTGCCGACCCGCAGCGTGCGTACGGTCACCACGGTGTCGGGCGGCGAGAACGTCAGTGCGTTCTCCACCAGCTCCGCCAGCAGGTGGATCACATCGCCGGCGACGCGCCCGGCCACCTGCGCCGGGTCGCCGGTGGCCACCACGACGCGGGCGTACCCCTCGACTTCGGCGGCCGCGGCGCGGGCGATGTCGACGATCGGGATCGGCTCCCGCCACGTACGCCCGGGTGTGGCGCCGGACAGCACGATGAGGTTCTCGGCGTTGCGGCGCATCCGGGTCGCGAGGTGGTCGATGCGAAACAGCTCGTCGAGTTCGGCCGGGTTGCCGGCCCGCAGCTCCATGCCGTCCAGCAGCCGCAGCTGGCTGTGGATGAGCGTCTGGTTACGCCGGGCCAGGTTCAGGAAGACGTCGCGGACGCCGCGGCGCAGCTCGGCCTGCTCGACGGCGACCCGGACCGCGGTCTCCTGCGCCTGGTTCAGCGCCTGCCCCACCTGGCCGATCTCGTCCTTCCCGAACGACGACAGCGGCGGTGCTTCGGCGGCCACGTCCACCTCCTCGCCGGCCGCCAGCCGTTCCACGACGCGCGGCAGGCGTACAACGGCAAGGTCACGGGCCTGGTCGCGGAGCAACCGCAACTGGCGCACGATCCGGCGGGCGGTGGTGACGGCGAGGATGATCGACGCGATGACAGCGATGAGCCCGAGGCCGCCGGCCAGGATCAGCCGCACGATGATGGCGACGGCGGCCGGCGTGGCCTGCGCGATCGTGGCTTCGGCGAGGTCGATGTCGAGCTGGTTCAGGCGGGCCATGGCCGGGTCGGCGGCGCCGCGCCAGGCGGCCTGGTCGACGGCGAGGCCGTCCGCGATGACCTGGTCCTCCACGGTTCGCAGGCGGGTCATCTCGGTGCCGGACAGCACCGGCTGGTAGATCGCCGCGTCCATCGGCAGGCCCGCGCTCCCCACCGTCCGCGTGAACCGCTGGGCGCCCACGAGCTGCGCGAACTGTGCGTCCTCCGCGCTGGTCATGCGGCCCTTGACGAGTACGCCCGACATGAGCGCGTCTTCTTGGGACAGCAGCTCGCGCCCGCGCGACAGGGTCAGCAGGTACGCCATCCGGCTGTTGATGTCGCGGTCGGCGAACGTGGCGATCGTCTCGAACACCTGGTACGCGATGCGCACCGTATCGGTGTAGAAGGCGGTGGCTCCCATGGTGTCCAGCCGGCGAGCATCCACATCGGACCGATGCTCGCCCAGACGGTCGACGGCGTGGGCCAGGTCGAGGACGCGGGCCGTCGCGGTGTCGTCGGCGGCCCAGGTCGCCCTGGCCGACGCGACCGAGACCCGGAACGCTTGCACCGCACCGTCGGTACGCCGCCGCGCCGCGTCCAGCGCCGGCTGCCCCTGGTCGCCGGCCACGCGGGCGGGGTTGACGTTCGCTGCGATGACCATCGCGGAGAGCCGCCGCTCGTCCTGCAACGCCGCCATGAGCGAGTTGGTCGGCCGGCCGACAGCCTGGTCCAGCGTGGAGATCCACAACAGCGACAGCCCGTCGCGGACTGTCACGAACGCCGCGAAGGCCCACAGCGCCGCCAGCGAGGCGAGCAGGAATGCGATCTTCGCACGCAGGCCCGAGGTCCGGGAACTCATCTCACCTCCGGTGCACACAGCGTCAGCCCAACGGTGTGCCACTAGACACTCGGACGCGCTCACCGCATCGCACCGGGTGTGCGACTCCGCCATCTCGTGTACTCCACGGTGTACGGACCTCGGTACCTAGACGGGGTCGGCCGAGAAGTTCCGTACTCGGCCTGAGGTGGCGTTCGCCCAGCTCTCCCTACCGTGAGATCACTAGAGCGCCGGCTCGACCCGGCCGGCGCCGCAAGGGGAAGGAGCGCACCGATGTCGCAGTTCGCCGATGCCGTCGCCCGACTCACCATCGACAAGGACTTCGCCCGCGCCACCCGCCGCGAACCCGACCGCGTCGCCGTCCTCTACGGCCTGAGCCGCGATGAGGCCGCGAAACTGCGCGAGCTGGCCGAGGCCGCGGTCACCGACCGAGCCGCCGCCCTCAGCGCCCTGCTCGCCGTGCCACCGGCCGCCGTCACCCCGGCCGTGGTGGCGACGCTGGGTATACCGATCTCCACGCCGACCCTGCTGACCGTCCCCTTGACTACACCCTCGGATGCGATCGCCTGATCTGCCGCGGCCGCGTACGCGGAGTTAGGGTGCGCGGCATGGACACCACCGAGCTGCGGGCGGCGTACGCCGCCTTCCTGGATCTGGCTCGTACGGGCACGTTCGGCTCACCGGACCAGGGATGGGACGCACGCCACGTCATCGCCCACGTGGCCGCCAACGACGAGATGCTCGCCGCGACCACCCAAGAGGTGATCGATCGGTCCACGGCCGAGCCGTACTACAACCACGACGCCATCGACACCGCCCGCCTCGCTGCCTTGATCGGGGACCGCGACGTGCCGGCACTGGCGGATTGGGCGCAGGCCACCGGCGAGCGGGTGTGCGATCTGGCCGACGCGCTGCCCGAAGACGACGGGGTGGTGGTACACACCCACATTCAGGACGGCGACGAGACCCGGCTCGACCAGCCCGTTCCCTGGCACCGGCTGATCGCCGCCCAGGCCCGCCGGCACTTGCCCGCGCACACCGAGCAGTTGCAGGCGCTCACGGTTGCACAGCCGCCGGCACCGTCACCGTGACGACGAGCGGATAGTGGTCCGACACCACGACGTCGCGGCGGATGGCGAAGTCGGCGAAGGTGATGTCGGGCGTACCCCAGATCCAGTCGACGCGGTTGTCGGCGGCCGGTACCGGCGACGTGAACTCGCCGCCGTGCCCGGTCACGTCCTGAGCCGAGACGAAACCGGCGCCCCGCAGCTTCTGCGTCTCTTCCCACTCCGGCCACATGTTCAGGTCGCCGGCGATAACGAGCGGCTTGGCGTTCCCCGCCGCCGCCAGCAGCTTGTCGATCTGGGCCAAGCGCGTACGCGTGTTCTCCTTGCGGTGTTGCAGGTGCGTACCGATCACGCGCAGGGTCCGCGCACCGTCGAGGACGAGCGTCGCGGCCACATAGGACCGTTGCTGCGGCGGCTGGATATAGGGCAGCCGGCCGGTTTCGACGTCCTTGAGCGGCAAGCGGGTCAGGAGCAGGTTGCCGAACTGGCCGTCGGCCGCCGGTGACCAGACCCAGTCCATCCGCAGCCGCCGGGCCAGCCACTGGGCCATGTCCGTGCCGCCGCCGAGCGGCCAGCCCCGGTTGACCTCCTCCAGCACGGCCACGTCGGCTCTCTGCGCCTCGATCGCCTTCGCGATGGCTTCGAGGTCCACCACGCCGTCATTGTTCGCGCCGTAAGCGACGTTCCACGTCATCAGGCGTACCTGGGTGCCTTGCTGCGCCGCGTCCGGTACGCTCGGCGCGGTGATCGCGGTCAGCGCCGGAATGGGAAGCAGCGCAACGATTACGGCCATGCTCGCGAGGCCCGACCCGGTCCGCTCGGACGCCACTCGCATCCCGATGAGGCCCAGCACCACCGCTGCGATCACGAGTACCCAGCGATTGTCGAACGGCAACGGCCGGTCGTAGTGGACCTGGAAGGCCAGCACTGGCAGCGCGTACCCGAGGCCCGCGGCCAGGGCGGCCAGGCTCAGCCCGTCCCACGCCGCCGGCCGCCGGGCCAATACCCGCGCCAGCAGCGTCGCGGCCATGACCAGTCCCGCGACGACGGCCGGGACCACCACCCAACCGGTCATCCAGTACGCGACCGCGACGGAACCGGCCAGCACCACGACGGCCGGCGGGCCGAACGCCGACGGCCAGTACCTCAGGACCACGATGGCGGCCACCGAGCCGGCCAGCAGGATGGCCGCCGCTGCGCTCAAGCCGATGTCCGCCTGGGAGGCCAGGAACGCCGGGCTGCCGAAGAAGAGCAGGAACAACGCCAGGTAGACCCCGATCACACCGACCGCCGGCGAGGTCACTGCGGGCTGCAGCCGGCGCCTTATCGTCAGCAGGAGGTTCACCGCGATGACGCACTCCGCGGCGGTGAAGATCCACGGCAACAGGCCGGGCCGCCAGATCGGATCCCAGGTGCCGAACGCCGTGCGTACGCCGATCTCCAGCGCGCCGCCGACGACGACCGCGGTCGCCGTCTGTACGCCGCCTCGCTCGGCAACGAGGTGCCCGGCCAGTGCGGTGACCGCTGCGATTGCGGCGACGGCACCGACGGCGACCGGTATCAGCGTCGGCTGCTCCTGCGCCTGTACGCCGATGCGCATCAGCACGAGGCCCAGCGTCGCCAGCAGCGTCGCGCGTACGCTGCCCAAAGCCCTCGCCAGTACGCCGATGAGTACGGGTGCGGCGTACACCAGAAGGGCTATCTCGGCGGCGCGGATGGTGCCGCCGCGGCTCGCCACGGCGTCGAGCAGCGGCCCGCTCGCCCGCAGAAACTCCAGCGTCATCAGCGTGACGAGGGCCAGGAGGGCGGGCTGCGCCGGCAGGGCGGACTGGCCGCGAGGGTTCGGCATGGCCGCAGAGTAATACCGGTGCGCTTCGCGGGGGTGCCTAGGCTGCGCCGATGGCCCCCTTCACCTTCGCGATAGCGGCCGTCTCGGACTCGGCCACACCCTTCGACGCGTTCGCGACGTGATCGCAGGCGGCCACGATGACCGCCTTGTACCCGTCCAGATCCTGCGGCGCCTTCGCCTGGAGGATCGCGACCGCCTGCTGCAACTGGGCCAGCACGGCCGTCTCGACCTCGGCCGGGCTGCCCTTGGGCACCGGCGGCATCCCGCCGCTCTTGAGCAGTTCCCGCAGGTCCGCCGGTGCGGCCGCGAGGGCTTTGGCACCGGCCATGCTCTCCTTGAACATCGCGAAGAAACCGGGGTCGGCCGCCGAGACCAGCATCATGGCGCCGAACGCCGCGCTGCGCAGGGTGGCCTTCTCTTCGTCGGTGTAGTCCGTCATGCCAGCGATCCTGCCGGACTTTGCCCTCATGCGCGGGCAAAACCGGCGGATGCCGAGCCGCGCCGCGCCGGGGTGGGACGATGAGATCATGGCTTGGTACTACTGCCTCAAGCACAAGCGCCCCGAGAACGGCAAGCAATGCGCCGGCGAGGACCGGCTCGGCCCGTACCCCGACGAGGCCAGCGCGGCGCGGGCGCTGGAGACGATCCGCGAACGCGAACGCATCAAGGAAGCGGAAGACCGCGCGTGGAGCGGTGACGAGTAGGTATCGCGTCCGATTCCCGCTCGTCGGCGCCGCCGGCCAGGGGTAGCTTTCTTCCTATGGCTGACATCGCATGGCGCGCGGTCGAGACCCCGATCGGCGGATTCACCGTCTCCACCACCGACGAGGGCGTCGTCAGCGTGGACTTCCGCGCCCATCGGCCGCGTGCCGTCGAAGGTGGCGCGGTACGCCCCGGCGGCCCGTCCGACACCGTCCTCGCCACCGCGGTCGACGAGATCGCGGCATGGGCGGGTGGCGAAGCGGTCGCGTTCTCGGTGCCGATCGACTGGCGGCTGACCTCCGGCGTCCAGCGCGACGTGCTTCAGCTGCTCTACGATACCGTCCACTATGGAGAGTCGATCGGCTACGGGCAGCTGGCCGACCGGGCCGGCCTGCCCGGCGGCGCCCGCCTGGTCGGGCAGATCATGGGATCCAACCCGATACCGGTCATCGTCCCGTGCCACCGCGTCCTGGCGGCCGACGGCATCGGCGGGTACGGCCCCGGCGTCGAGAAGAAGCGGCGGATCCTCGTCCTGGAGGGAATCCTCCAACCCTCCCTCTTCGACTAACCCTCCCACCCTTCCGCGTTGATCATGAACTAGCGGTGAGGGTTAGCCGCGTGTCACACCCCCAAAGTCCATGATCAACGCGCCGATCGGGCTCGCCACGCCGCCGGCTTCAGCCGCGGCCGGACGAGCGGCGGCCCTGGCGCGAAATCGAGTCGAGGATGACCGCGGCCAGCAGTACGGCCGCCGTGATCATGTAGCGGACCGACGAGTCGAGCTGGAGCAGGAACATGCCCGACGAGATCGATCCGAGGACAAGGCTGCCCAGCAGCGCACCCCAGGTCGAACCCCGCCCGCCGAACAGCGAGACGCCGCCGATGACGGCCGCTGCGATCGCCAGGAGGAGCACGTCACCGGCGCCGGTGGACTGGCCGGCGGCGTACCCGCGCGAGGCGATCAGGATGCCGCCGAACGCGGCCAGCATCGAGCACAGGGCGAACACGGTGATCCGGACCGCGGCCACGTTGATACCGGCTCGGCGCGCTGCTTCCACGTTGCCGCCGACCGCGTAGATGCTGCGGCCGTAGCGCGTACGCCGCAGGATCAGGTCGAAGACCGCCACGATGCCGACGAAGATGACCAACGCCAGCGGTACGCCCTGCCAGGCGTTGAGCACGGCGACGGTGACGGCGACGACGGCGGCGAGGCCGGCGATGCGCACGATGTCGACCCGTGACGACCGGGTCGGCAGGCCGGCGGCGCTGCGGCGGCCCCGGTCGACGAACACGGCGGCCGCGTACAGGACGACGACGAGGGCGCCGAGGATCCAGCCGACGATCTCGCTCAAATTCGTGTGGGTCAGCTCCGCGATGAAGCTGTCGTAGGGAATGTTGATCGTCCCTTGTGGAGCAAGCAGGTACAGCTGGAGACCTTGCCAACCCAGGTTTCCGGCCAGCGTCACGATGAACGCGGGTACGCCCAGCTTCGCGAAGATGGTGCCCTGGAAGGCGCCGATGAGCGCACCGATGACGAGCGCGACGGCGATGGCCGCGATGTCGCCCCAGCCCTGGCGTACGGTCAGCACCGCAAGGACGGCCGCGGCGAGACCGGCGACCGAGCCAGCCGACAGGTCGATCTCGCCCAGCAGCAGGACCAGCACGATGCCGACGCTGATGCAGCCGGTCGCGGCGATCTGCAGCGTCAGGTTGGACAGGTTCTGCGCGCTCAGGAAGCGGTCGTTGAGGATCTGGAAGACGATCCAGATGACCACCAGCCCGATGAGGACCGGCCAGGCACCCAGCTCACCACCGCGTATCCGGCTCTTGATCTTCTCCCAGATCGAGCCGTCGTGCTCGGCGAGCGGCCCGGCGGCGGGCGGAGCGGGAGCGGGTTGCGTGGTCACAGGTCGCCCTCCTCGTTCTCGGTGTGGCGGGCCCTGCGCCGGGTGACCGCGTTGTCCAGGGCGCCGGTGATGGCCTGGACGATCTCCTCCTGCGTGGTGCGATCGGGGTCGAAGGCGCCGGCGTTGCGGCCCAGGCGCAAGACGGCGACGCGATCGGCGACCGCCTTGACGTCGGCGAGGTTGTGGCTGATGAGGATCACGCCTAGGCCCCGGTGCTTGAGCCGCTCGACGAGGTCGAGCACTTCGGCGGTCTGCGCGACGCCGAGGGCGGCGGTCGGCTCGTCGAGCAGGACGACCTTCGGCTCACCGAGCAGCGAACGCGCGATGGCGACCGACTGCCGCTGGCCGCCGCTGAGCCCCGCCACCGGTACGCGCACGCTCGGCAGGCGTACCGAGAGACTGGCCAGCAGCTCCCGCGAGCGCTTCTCCATGGCGATCTCGTCGATGACGCCCGACCGGGTCAGCTCACGGCCGAGGAACAGGTTCCCGACGACGTCGAGGTTGTCGCAGAGCGCGAGGTCCTGGTAGACCGTCGCGATACCGAGATGGGTGGCGTCGGCCGGGCGCGTGATCTGCACCGGCCGGCCCTCCCAGCGGATCTCGCCGGAGTCGGCCGGGCCGACTCCGGCGATCACCTTGATGAGCGTGGACTTCCCGGCACCGTTGTCGCCGACGAGCGCGACGACCTCGCCGGGGTACACCTCCAGCTGGGCGTCGGTCAGCGCCTGCACGGCACCGAACCGCTTCGAGATGCCCGACAGCGCGAGCACCGGTCCGTCCCCGGTCATTTGATCCCCGCCGCCTGACAGGCCGAGGCGAACTGCGACGTGCAGATCTGCGCCGGGGTGTAGAACCCGTCCTTGACGACGGTGTCCATGATGTTGTCCTTCATGACCGGCTGCGGCGGCAGCAGCACCGAGGTGACGTCCTTGGTGCCGTTGTTCTTGGTCGTCGTCGCCTGGCCTTCGAACGGCTTTCCGGTCGCCGCGGCGATGGCCATCGCGGCGGCGGTCTCGGCCTCCGGCTTGATCGCCTTGTAGACGGTCATGTACTGGTCGTCCGAGACGATGCGCTGGATCGCCGCCAGCTCAGCGTCCTGGCCCGTGGTCGGCGGGATCGTGGTGAATCCGCCGCCCTTCATCGCTGCGATCGCGCCACCGGCGGTGCCGTCGTTGGCGGCGTACACGCCGGTGATCTTGTCCTTGCCCAGCGCCGTGATCGCCTGCTCCATCTCCTGCTGAGCCTTGTCCGGCGACCAGTCCGGCGTGTCGAACTCCTTGCCGATGTTGACCTTGCCGTCGAGGACCGAGTGCGCGCCCTTCTTGAAGTCGGCGGCGTTCGGGTCGGTCGGCGAGCCGTTGATCATGACGACGTCGCCCCGCTTCGGGTCACCGCCCCGGGTCAGGGCGTCGAGCAGGGCCTGGCCCTGAACCTCGCCGACCTTCTGGTTGTCGAAGGACACGTAGTAGGAGACCGGACCCTGCGCGAGCCGGTCGTACGCCACCACCGGAACGCCCTGACCGTCGGCATTGGACACGATGCTGCCGGCCGCCGCGGCGTCGACCGCGTCGAGGATGAGCACCTTGGCGCCCTGGGTCAGCATCGCTTCGGCCTGCGACTGCTGCTTAGCGCTGTCCTGATCGGCGTTCTGGTAGAGCACTTCGCACTTCGGGCACAGCTCCTTGAGCTTGGCCTCCATGTACGGCTTGTCGAACGTCTCGTACCGGGTCGTCTTCGACTCGGGCAGAAGCATACCGATCTTGAAACCGTTATCCACGCTCTCCGAACCGGAGGTGGTACTGCCGCTGTTGTCGTCGTTGTTGCTGCATGCGGTGGCGACCAGGGCGAGCGCGAGCCCGCCCGCGGCCAGTATCCGCCGCCACTGTGAGGTCATCATATAGGGAAGTTAACCCTTTTTGCCCAGTTAAATCACTTATTTGCGAGATATGGCGAGCGCTCGACCACCACCGGGGCCGCTCCACGCGGGCATTCGCCGGCAATCCCGCCTAGGCTCTGCTTCAGAAGACCGGCACCGCAGGGGGAGTTGACGACACGGCGATGGTGGACAGCGCGGTCGAGGACTGGCCCGCCCGGGTACAGCGCCTCGAACAGGAGGTCAACGGCCTGCGCCGGGCGATGCGTACGCGCGGCCTGATCGAGCAGGCCAAGGGGGTGCTCGCCGAGCGGCTGCACTGCGACCCGGAGACGGCGTTCGCTCACCTGTCCCGGCTGTCGCAGGACACGAACACCCCGCTGGTCGACGTCGCCGCCGACATCGTCGACACCGCCGCACCACACGTGCCCATACGCGAGCCGGAGCGGCCCGCCGACCCGGGGAACGCCGCAAAGCTCACTAAAACGGATGAAACGCTCACGGTGGTCGCCGACCTCGGCGGATCGGCCACACCGTCGTGGCCGCCGCGGACCAGCCGGACCCTGCGGCGCGCGGTGTCCGCCCTGAGCGCGGCCGAAGACCTCGCCGCCGTCACCGCCGCCGCCACGGCCGGCCTGACCGAACTGGCGTGCGTCGGCACCGCGGTCTTCGCGGTCGATCCCAACGGGGCATTGAGCCTGCTCGCCAGCGACGGCTGGACGTCGCAGCAGGCGACCGATGCGCGACGCATCCCGTCGCTCATCACCACGCCGATGACCGACGTTGTGCACTCCGGCCACCCGAGCTTGATCGACGGGCTGACCGAGCACGGCCTGGCGATGGTGGGACCCGGCGGCGCCGTGGCCGCCTACCCGGTCACGTCCGGCACCCGGGTCGTGGGCGTACTGCTGTTCTCGTGGCGGCATCCCCGGCGCTTCTCCACCTTCGACCGGGCGTACCTGGACCAGATCGCACGGACCGCCGGACGCTCGCTGGAGCGGCTGTGGTCGACCGGTGTCGCCGAGACCGCCTCGGCCATCAGCGCCGATCTCAGCTGGATCCAACGCGTCATCGAGGGCACCTCCGGGCGTACGCAATTGCTGATCCCGATCCGCGATGACACCGGCGCGGTCGTCGACTTCACCATCCAGGCGATGAGCGAGTACGCCCTCGCCGACAACCCCGACGCGGTGGGGCGCCGGCTGCTGGACGTCTACCCCCAACTGCTGGAGAACGGCGTTTTCGCCGCGTACGTCAAGGCCCTAACGGACGGCGTGGCCTGGGAGCGCCCGGCTCAGGCCGAGCAGGCCCAGGTCGCCGGGGCCTGGCAGCGCGTGGTCAAAGCTCGCCGGGCGGCACCCGTCGGCGGCGCGCTGATCGCCTCGTGGCGCCGGCTCGACGAATTCGAGCGCCTGCAGCAACAGGTCGAGCACATGGAGCACCTCGGCCGGTTCGGCTGGTGCGAGTGGAACCCGGACAGCAAGCGCATGTGGTGGTCGCCGGGGGCGTACCGGCTGCTCGGCCGCGATCCGCGCAAGGGGCCGCTGTCGCGCCGGGCCCTGGTCGAGCTGGCCGAGCCGCCTTACCGGCCGGCGTTCGCCGAGGCGCTGCGGACGGCTGCCCAAGGTGGACAATCCACACTGGACATCGACCTGCGGCCGCTGACCGCCGACCCGATCGAGGAGCCGCTGCGCGTGCGGGTCTTCGCCGAACACGACTCGGCCGATCAGGGCATACCGGGGCAGGCCAGCTCGGCCGTCCGGATCGTGCTCCAGGACGTCTCCGGCTTGCAGCAGCTCGACGAGCAGTTACGGCGTACGCAGGCGCAAGCGTCAGCCCAGCGGATGCGGCTGGCCGCCGAGCTTGAGCTGACCCGGGAACTGATGGACCTGGTGTACCCGGCCCGGACTGTCGACGTCAGCGTGAACGGCCTGCGCGTCCTCGGCCGGCATGTGGCCACCGACCTCTCGGCTCCGCTGCGGGGCGACTTCTGCGACGCGTACGCCCTCCCCGACGGCGACCTGCTGATCGTGGTCGGAGACGTGGCGGGACAAGGGATGACGGCCGCAGCGACGGTCGCCAGGCTGCTGCCGCCGGTGCCCGTCCTGGGCACGGCCGGCCTGGCCCCGGACGCGATCCTGAGGATGATCAACGCCGAGCTGCACCGTACGCCCAACCCACCGCTGGCGGGCATGGTGCTGGCTCGGGTGGACCACGACACGAAGGTGCTGACCTGGGCACAGGCCGGGCAGTACCCGCCGATTCTCATTCGCGGACGGTCCAAGACGATGACGGCTGCACCGATGAAGTCCACACAGGACCCGGCGCTGGGCATCCTGCCGGATGCGGCGTACACGAGTGGTTCGGAGCAGCTGCGCCCGGGTGACCTGGTGGTCTTCTACACCGACGGCGTCTTCGACCGCAAGGCCCGCGACCCGTTGCGGAACCTGAGCAACCGGCTCGGGCGGCTGGCCGTGAACGGTGAGCCGGAGTCGGCACTCAGGTTGCCGACCCCGGCTCAGGCCGACGAGGCGTGCCTCGTCGTCCTGTCCTGCCCGGAGTAGACCGGGCAGGACACAGGAGGCTTAGTCCTCCGCCAGCACGTGACGCAGCTTGTGCAGCGACTGGTTGAGCAGTCGCGACACGTGCATCTGCGAGACACCGACGTTCTTGGCGATCTCGGACTGCGTCATGTTGCCGAAGTACCGCAGGATCAGGATCTTCTGCTCGCGGGCGGGCAGCCCGGAGACCGCCTGCCACAGCGCCTGGCGCTCGGGGACGAGCTCCAGGTCGCGATCGACGCCGCCGACCAGGTCACCCAGTTCGACGTCGACGTCCGCGCTGCCGCGCACGGGCGCGTTGAGCGAGTACGCACGGTAGGCCCGCGCGACATCCATGCCGGCGCTCACTTGATCCGTGCTGATCTTGAGGTGTTCGGCGAGATCGGCGACGGTCGGTACGCGGCGCAGAGTCTGGCTCAGCGTCGGTACCGCTCGGCTGATCTCCATGTGCGTTTCCTGCAGCTGGCGGCGCACCCGGATCATCCAGCCGCGATCCCGGAAGTGCCGCTTGAGCTCGCCGACCATCGTCGGCAGGACGTAGTGCAGGAAGGACTCCCCACGTTCGGCGTCGAAGCGGTCGACCGCCTTGATCGCCGCGACCAGCGCGACCTGGGTCAGGTCGTCGAGGTCTTCGCCGCGGTTGGCGAAACGCATCGCCGTGCGGCGGGCGAGGGGGAGGCAGCCCTCGATGACCTGATCGCGAAGTCGCGAACGCTCGCGGTCACCGTCGGGCAGTTGGCGCATGCGCGCAAGATTCCGAGTGGCCGTCGTGTCGTAGTCCGACGAGGCATTATCGGTGTCCTGCTGCGTGCTGGGGTGGAGCCGGTCGTGGATCTTCTCCTGTGTCGTGGACATGACTACTGTCACCTGCGCCAGCCCGCGTGATCAGCCCTTGGCTTCACACCGGACCTTCGGTGTATCAGGTACTGGCACCCGTCTGCTTGAGTGCCGCACGGTCCGCCTCGAAATTTCGTAGCGGTTCCCGTCACGTCAGGCGTTGACGCACACCCGAGTGTAGTCATCCTTCCGGCCAGCGCAACCCCGCCGATCAGCGCAGCGTAACCTCGGACACACCGGCCGGCGCAATCCTGCCCATCAGCGCAGCGTAACCTCGGACAAATCCCGACTAATCCGGAGTGGACTCTCCGACCTCGGCGTTGGGCATCGTGAGCAGCCGCGCAACCCCGGTGACCTCCAAAACGCGGGCGACCCAGTGCCGCGCACCCCGGACGTACAGCGCTCCACCGCTGCGCTGAGCCGACCGGTACGCCTCCACCAGCACGCGTACGCCCGTCGAGTCGAGGAACGTCACGTCCGTCATGTCGATGACGACCTGGCGACCCTCGCGCGTCGCCTGGTCCAGGGCCTGGCTGAGGGCGTCGACGGTACCCAGATCCACATCACCACGCACGGTGACGGTAATGCGGTCCTCCCCGTCCGTCCGTTCTACCGCGAATTCCTGCCTGTCCATCCCCCAGCCTTCCCGTTCGCTGCGCCTAGCATGCCTCATCGAGGTGGAAGACGCTGTACGCCTGCCGGATAACCGGGTGTGCGACGTTGCGTACGCGCACCCCGCCGGGCGTCATACCGCGTTCGCATCCGGCGTGCGCGTGCCCATGGATCGCCAGCTGCGTGCGTACCGCGTCGATCGCCTCACCGAGCAGGTAAGAACCGAGGAACGGGTAGATCTCCAGCGGCTCGCCGGACAGCGTGTCGGGCACCGGCGCGTAGTGGGTCAGCGCGATCCGCACATCGCACTCCAACTCCGCCAGTGCCTTCGCCAGCTTGGCCGCGCTGGCCTCGGAGTGCTCCACGAACGCCTTCATCTCGGGCTCGCCGAACGCCGTCGCGCACCGGCCGGCGAACCCACCGCCGAAACCCTTCGCACCCGCGACACCGATGCGCCCGCTGGCCGTCTCGACCGTCGTACCCTCGCCCTCCAGGACCGTGATTCCGGCCTCCTGCAACGTTTTCGTCACGCCCGCGACCTCGTCGCTGTGGTAGTCGTGGTTGCCGAGAACCGCGACCACCGGCACGTCCAGGCCGCCGAACTCCTGCGCCACGCACGCGGCCTCGTCGACCGTCCCGTGCCGGGTGAGATCCCCGGCCAGCAGCAGGACGTCTGCGCACTCGCCCAGCTCATCCAGCGCCGGCCGGTACCGGCCGAGCACGTCGGCGCCCATGTGCACGTCGCCCACCGCGGCTACGCGAACGGCCATGTCACTCACCCCCGTTCACGTGTACGCGCGGCGTCAGCTCCTCCGGCTCGGCCGGCCTGGTCACTCTGGTCAGCCGGATTTCATTGCGTACGCGCGCCTCCGGCACGTGTTCGGCGACCCGGCGCTCGACGTCGAGGCGGCGTTGCTCGCTTTCGACCTCACCGGTGAGCACGAACTCCTCGTCCCGGCGGGCGACGTCGATGCCGAGTTCGCTGCCGTCCTCGGCCAGCACACGCTGGAGCTTGGCCAGCAGGTACTCGTCTTTCATCGCAGATCCGCCTCCTCCGGCCGCACGATGTCCAGCTGCTCCACCAGGTGCAGGAAGCTCATGGCGTACGGCGATTCCTTCGTCTCCGCGCGTACGCGGGCCCAGTCGATGCGTTCGCGCAACGACCGCGCCAGCGGCAGCCCCTTGGAGAAGTCGCAGTAGTGCTCGTTGAACGTCAGCAGCTTGTAAACCATCAGCGTGGTCGCCGACATGACCGGCATGCCCAACGCGGCCACCTTCATGACCGTCGCGTCGGCGAGCGTCTCGTCCGTCACCGGCCGGTCCACGGGCCGGAAGATGAGATCCACGAGTACGCCCTCGTGGAACGCCTTCACCAGCCAGTCCTCGGGCGGACGAGCGACCTTCAGGCCGGCGTCCAGCATGGCGTCCAGGGCCCGGCCGACATCCTCCTCCTTGATGAGGAAGTCGACGTCGTGATCGCTGGATGCGCCGCCGTGCGCGTACACGGCGTATCCGCCCGCCAGGGCGAACGGGATTTCCGCGCTCTTCAGCGCGCTGGCGGCATGCTTCAACGCCGCCAGCATCGGGTCGTGACCTTCGCTCACGCAGGGCGCTTACCCGCCGCCTGCGGATGTATAACCCATCGCGAATCATTGCCGGCCGGCATAAAGATCCGCTCGGCCGGATGCAATGATCTTCGTCGCTGGGTAGCCTGCCTGCGTGACCCAGCTGAAGTCGCCACCCGTGCCGGCTCGCATCGAGACCTACCCCGGCCCGGTCCACCTCCCGCCGCGCGGCTCCGCCATGGCCCGGCTCATCCGGACCACGGACGCCAAGCAGATCGGCATCCTGTACCTGGTCACGTCGTTCGCCTTCTTCATGATCGGCGGCCTGATGGCGCTGCTCATGCGGGGCGAACTGGCCCGGCCGGGGCTGCAGTTCCTCTCGCCGACGCAGTACAACCAGCTCTTCACCGCGCACGGCACGATCATGCTGCTGCTGTTCGCTACGCCGATCCTGTTCGCCTTCGCCAACATGGTCGTGCCACTGCAGATCGGCGCGCCCGACGTCGCCTTCCCGCGCTTGAACGCGCTCGCGTACTGGCTGTACCTGTTCGGCGGCCTCATCGTCGTCGGCAGCTTCGTGTTCCCCGAAGGCGGCGCCGACTTCGGCTGGACGGCGTACCACCCGCTCGGCAACGAGCAGAACAGCCCCGGCCCCGGCAGCAACGCCTGGTACGTCGGCCTGGTCATCTCCGGCCTCGGCACGATTCTGGGCGGCGTCAACATGATGACGACCATCCTGACGCTGCGGGCGCCGGGCATGACGATGTGGCGGATGCCCATCTTCACCTGGAACATCATGGTCACGTCGCTGCTCGTCCTGCTGGTCTTCCCGATCCTCGCGGCCGCCCTGCTGGCGGCGATGGCCGACCGGGTCCTCGGCGCCCACGTGTACGACCCGGCGACCAACGGCCCGATGCTGTGGCAGCACCTGTTCTGGTTCTTCGGCCACCCCGAGGTCTACATCGTGGCGCTGCCGTTCTTCGGCATCATCACCGAGGTCATCCCGGTCTTCAGCCGCAAGCCGATCTTCGGCTACAAGGGAATGGTCGGCGCCACGATCGCCATCGCCGGCCTGTCGATGAGCGTATGGGCGCACCACATGTTCGCCACCGGCCAGGTGCTGTTGCCGTTCTTCTCGTTCCTCAGCTTCATGATCGCCGTACCGACCGGTATGAAGTTCTTCAACTGGATCGGCACGATGTGGCGCGGCACGCTCACCTTCGAAACACCGATGCTGTTCGCGCTCGGCTTCCTGGTGACCTTCCTGCTCGGCGGCCTGTCCGGCGTCATCCTGGCCAGCCCGCCCGCCGACTTCCACGTCACCGACTCGTACTTCGTGGTGGCGCACTTCCACTACGTCCTGTTCGGAACGATCGTGTTCGCGGTGTTCGCGGGCGTCTACTTCTGGTTCCCGAAGATGTTCGGCCGCATGCTCGACGACCGCCTCGGCAAGTTCCACTTCTGGCTGACCTTCATCGGATTCCACACCACGTTCCTGGTCCAGCACTGGCTCGGCAACGAAGGCATGCCCCGCCGGTACGCCGACTACCTGCCGTCGGACGGCTTCACGGCGCTGAACATGGTCTCGACGGTCGGCTCGTTCATCCTCGGCTTCTCGATGCTTCCGTTCCTGTGGAACGTGTGGAAGTCCTACCGCTTCGGAACTCTCGTCACCGTCAACGACCCCTGGGGCTACGGCAACTCGCTGGAGTGGGCGACCTCGTGCCCGCCGCCGCTGCGCAACTTCGACTCGATGCCGCGCATCCGGTCCGAGCGCCCGGCGTTCGACGCCCGGCACCTGCACCCGGTCCAGGATCCGATGCCGTCGTTCCAGGAGCCGCCGGACGCCCAGGACAACGAGGAGCTACCGTCCAATCCCCCGCACCCACCGGAGAAACTCGCCGAGTGATCTTCGCCGGCGACGGGATGCCCGAGTTCACCCCAACACCTCGACCCGCTACAACGACCACGCCGCACCATCCTCCACCGAAGAACGTGATCATCGTGGGGCATCATGGTGCGGTGGACGCCGACCTTTCCCTGCGGGCGCTGGCGGAGCCGGACGTACTCGCGATCGCGGCGGCGTTCGCCGAACTCGGTCCGGATCGACGACGACGCCTGCCTGATGTATACGCGAGACCTGAAGAAAGGGCCGGCGCGCGGTGCACCGGCCCCTTCGGATCGACCTCCCCAGGTCGAGAACGGGGTTACGCCACGGCTGCCTCGGTCGGGGTGAGCGCGCCACGCGGCTCGTCCTCGTCCGCGAAGTAGTCCGGCTCGGAGGTGCGGTCGCGGCCGTCGGCGACCTTGGCCGCGCGCAGGATCAGCGTGCCGATGGCGGCCACGAGGATGTTGGTCACGACGGCCACGAGGCCGGCGTAGATCGTCATCTTCGTGTCGAAGCCCAGCTTGCTCAGCGGGAACGCCGAACCGGCGAAGTGCGGCCGGGCGGCGCTGCTGATGTTGTACAGCATCCACATGCCGAACGCCATCCCGGCCAGCCAGCCGGCGATCAGCGCTCCCTTGTGGAACCACCGGGTGAACAGGCCGATGGCCACCGAGGGCAGGGTCTGCAGGATGATGACGCCGCCGATGAGCTGCAGGTCGATGGAGAACTGCGGGTCGAGCAGGATGATGCAAAGCAGCGCGCCGACCTTCACGACCAGCGAGGTGATCTTGCTGACCTTGGCTTCCTGGGCCGGGGTGGCGTTCTTGTTCACGTACTCCCGGTAGACGTTGCGGGTGAACAGGTTCGCGGCCGCGATCGACATGATGGCCGCCGGTACGAGGGCGCCGATGCCGATGGCCGCGAACGCCACGCCCGCGAACCAGCTCGGGAACTGGCCCTGGAACAGCAGCGGCACGACGGTGTTGTTGTCGACGCTGCCGGTCGTGGCGCCGGGCAGCGGCTTGACGCCGGCCGCGATGGCGGCGTACCCGAGCAGGGCGAGCAGACCCAGCAGCAGCGAGTACAGCGGCAGGGCCGACATGTTCCGCTTGATGACGCCGCGGTTCTTCGACGCGAGTACGCCGGTCACCGAGTGCGGGTAGAGGAACAGGGCCAGCGCCGAGCCGAACGCCAACGTTATGTACTGCAACTGATTGTTGGCATTGAGCAGGATCCCGTCGGTCGTGGCCGGTGAGGCGTTGAACTTGGCCTCGGCCGCGCCGAAGATATTGCCCCAGCCGCCCAGCTTGCTCGGCAGGATGAGGATCGCGGCCAGGATCACGACGTAGATCAGCGTGTCCTTGACGAACGCGATCAGGGCCGGTGCCCGCAGGCCCGACTGGTACGTGTACGCCGCCAGGATGGCGAACGCGATGATGATCGGCAGGTGCCGGGCGAGGGTCGACTCACCGGTCAGGCCGATCGTCTTGAGAACCGCCTCGATGCCGACCAGCTGCAGCGCGATGTAGGGCATCGTGGCGGCGATGCCGGTGATCGCGACGAGCAGGGCCAGGGTCGGCGAGCCGAACCGGGCGCGGACGAAGTCGGCCGGTGTGACCAGGCCGTGCTTGTGCGATACCGACCACAGGCGCACCATCACCAGGAACACCATCGGGTAGATGATGACGGTGTAGGGGACGGCGAAGAAGCCGGTGGCGCCGGCGCCGAACATGAGAGCGGGCACGGCGACGAACGTGTACGCCGTATAGAGGTCGCCGCCGATGAGGAACCAGGTGATCCAGGAGCCGAAGTTGCGCCCGCCCAGCCCCCACTCGTCGAGGTGTTCCATGGTGGTGGGGCGGCGCCAGCGGGCGGCGACGAAGCCCATGGCGCTGACGGCGAGGAACAGGACCGCAAAGATGATCAGCTCGGTGACGTGGATGTTCTGCCACATGTCAGCTCACCCCGTCCTCAGTGGACTTCGCCGGGCCGCTCGGCGCGGGCGATACCGGTGCGGACGCCGGTGCCGGTGTGGCCGGCGGACGCTTGGTCATCTGGTAGACGACGGTCGTCGTGGCCACGCCGAGGGCGATGAACGCCAGTTGCAGCCAGTAGAAGAGCGGGAAGCCGAACAGCCTGGGCTCGATCGCGTTGAACAGCGCCGGGATGATCGGCACGACGATCGGGATCAGCAGCAGCCAGTTCCACGGGCTGCGATCTCCGTTCGGACGCGGAGCGGGTTCACCCATTTGTGCCTCCTTGCACGTGACACCCGGCATTCGGCGAGAGGGGCCGACGCCGCGCGCGAAGGAGACCATTTGTGATCGAGCAGTGACCAGCCCGGCGGGGCCCGTCGAGCGCCGAACGGTCATCGTCGTGCGCCGAACGGTCAGCGTACGTTCAGGCAGGTGTCAGGTGGCCGGTCTCGTTGACCGATCGGACGGCCACGCCACCATCCGGGTACGCATCGACGATGCTGATTCCTGCCGGATCGAGGTACAGCCGGTGCAGCAACGCATCCCCGGCCGCGAGAGCGTCGCGCAGCATGAGTTTGATCGGCGACACGTGCGACACGATCACCAGTGTCTGCGCGGGATGCGCCGAACGAAGCCGGCCGATGACGCGCCGGACGCGGGTGGCCACCTGCTCGAAGGATTCGCCGCCGGGTGGTGCCATCGAGGTCGACGCCAGCCATGAGTTGAGTGCTGCGGCGCTCTTCTGGCGTACCTCGGCGAAGGTCAGCCCTTCCCAGTCGCCGAAATCACACTCGATCAGGTCCGGCTCGGCGATGACGTCCGGCTGCGGATCCAGCCGTGCGGATACGACCGCTGCGGTGCGCGTACAACGGGAAAGGGGTGAGGAGTAGACGGCCGCGACCGGCCCGAGAGCCGAAACGCGGCCCGCCGCCGAAGCGACCTGAGCCTCGCCCGCGTCGGAGAGCGGGATGTCGCCGCGGCCGCTGTAGCGACCCTCGGCGGTGTACGCGGTCTGGCCGTGGCGGATGAGGACGAAGCGCGTGGCGGGTTCGGACGGCGGGTCCCAGCGCGGCTGTGCGGTGTCCATTGCCTTGTTGGCCAAGGCATCCGCGGCCTGATTGCGATCACGCGGCACCCACTGGAAGGTGACCGACGTGAACTCGCCGACGAGCGCGGCCGCCTGGGCGGCGAGCGGGCGCAGGCCCGGATGTTTGATCTGCCAGCGGCCCGTCATCTGCTCGATGACGAGCTTGGAATCCATGCGGACGTCGACCTCGGTGGCGCCGAGTTCGCGCGCGGCGCGCAGGCCCGCGATCAGGCCGGCGTACTCGGCCGCGTTGTTGGTTGCCGTGCCGAGCGATTCCCACCGTTCGGCCAGAACCGCACCGGTGCCCGCGTCGCGGATGACCGCGCCATAGCCGGCCGGGCCCGGATTGCCGCGCGCTCCCCCGTCGGCCTCCAGGACGACCTTCACAAGCCGCTCTCCTCGGTACGCACCATGATGCAGCGACACTCCTCGCAGCGTACGACCTCGTCGGGTGGGCTCGACTTCACCCGGGCGCGATCGGCACCGGCCAGCTCGATGCGGCAGCCGCCACAGCGGCCGTGGCGGACCAGCGCGGCACCGACGCCACCGGACTCGCGGATCTTCTCGTAAAGGGCGACCAGATCGGCCGGGAGATCGGCGACGAGCGGCCGGCGGGCGTTCGTCTTCCAGTCCTCGTCGCGGGAGATCTCGGTGAGCTTGTCCGACTTGGCGGTCTCCATCTCGTCGCGTTCGCGAATCGCGGCCTGCAGGCGCGCCTCGATGCCGTCCAGGGTCGCCTGGGCCGCCTCGCGGCGCTCCATCAGCTCGATCTCGACGTCCTCCAGATCCGACTGGCGCCGTTGCAGGGCACCGATCTCGTGCTCGATCGCGGTCAGCTCCCGGGCCGGCAGCCGGCCATCGTCGAGGCGCTGGCGGTCCTTGGCCAGGCGCTGGCGTACGGTGTCGACTTCGCGCTCCTGCTTGGCGATGTCGCGGTCGAGGTCGTCGACGTCGACCTGGGCGCGTACGCGCTCGTCGGACTGCGCCGAGATCTGTCGGGCCAGCTTGTCCAGCCCCGCCAACTCTGGCAGGTTCTTGCGCTTGTGCGCGAGCTGGGCCAGGGTCGTGTCGATCGCCTGCAGGTCCAGCAGGCGGCGCTGGGCTTCCGGATCGGCCTTCACTGTTCCTCCTGGCTCACTATTCGCTTCGGCCCGCGGTGCGCCGGTTCGGTCCGGCGGTGCGCCGGTCCAGTTCCGCGCTGCGGGTGGTGCTCATTCTGGCGCGTGGACGTGCAGGGTCCACGGGTCGGTCGACAGCTGCGAGACGATCGTCTCAACTCCGAGCCGGTCGTGCAGCAGCGCGGCGATCCGCGGCAGCCACGGCCACTCCGTCGCCCAGTGCGCGGCCTCGATGATGGCCGGACCGCCCGACGCCATCACGTCGCTGGCGTAGTGGTGCTTGATGTCGCTGGTGAGAATGGCGTGCGCGCCGGCGGCCTGGGCATGCGGGAGCGCTTCGGCTCCGGAGCCGCCCATCACGGCCAGCGTCGTGATCTCGCGATCCGGATCGCCGGCCGCGCGTACGCCCCAGGGAGTGCTCGGCAGCACCTTCGACGCCTGGTGGGCGACCTCTCGCAGGGACATCGGCTGCGGCAGCGTACCGATGCGGCCGAACCCGTCCGGGCTGACCGGCCGGCGGTCGTGGAGATCGAACAGGTCCGCCAGCGCTTCGTTGACGCCTTCCGGCGCGATGTCGGCGTTGGTGTGCGCGACGTGCAGGGCGACGCCGGCCCGGATGAGGTCGTGCACGATCCGCCCGGTGAAGGTGGTCGGCGCCACCGATGAGACACCGCGCAGCATCAGGGGATGGTGGGCCACGATCATCTGCGCGCCGATCTCGACGGCCTGCCGGGCGGTCTGCGGCACGACGTCCACCGCGAACAGGATCCGGCGTACCTCGGCGCCCGGCTCGCCCATCACCAGGCCGACCCGGTCCCACGCGGCCGCGGTCGCGGTCGGGTACAGCTCGTCCATCACGGCGATCACGTCGGCCACGTCCATCCCGCCGACGCTACCCGAGCCGGCTCGCCACGTCTGCGAGGCGGTGCGCGAAACCCCACTCGTTGTCGTACCAGGCGATCACGCGTACCTGGCCGCCCGGCGGGCCACCGCCGACCGGATGGGCCGGAGTGACGGAGGTGAACTGGCCGTCCACGATACTCGACTCGGGCGCGCCGACGACGTCGGACGAAACGATGGGCTCCTCGGTGTAGCCGAGCACACCTTTGAAATGACCGCCGGCCGCGGTGGCCAGCGCGGCGTTGATCGCCTCGACCGAGGGCGGATCGGGCATGCCCACGATGATCTCGACGACGCAGCCGATGATCGCAGGTACGCGTACGTGCAGCCCGTCGATGCGCCCGGTCAGCTCCGGGAAGGCACCGGTCAACGCGCCGAGAGTGGCGGGCTTGAAGCGCGCGGGAACCAGGTTCGTGGCCGCCGCCCGGCCCATCCGCGGGTTCCAGTGCGGCGAGTCGAGCAGGACGCTTTTGGTCGCGTCGTACGCATGCACCGTCGTCATCGCACCGCTCGTAATCCGGCCCAGCTCCCGCAGCACGGCGACAACGGGCGCGATGGCGCTGCTGGTACAGCAGGCCGGCGACACGACGCGGGCGTCGTCCACATCCTCGTTGATTCCGATGAGGACGGTCCGGTCGGCGTCCACCGTGGCCGTGGAGACCAGGATGTGCGGCGCCTCGTGCCGGGAAACCTCGGCGTTCGCGAAGAACTGGCCGGTGGCCTCCAGCACCACCTCGACGCCGTGATCCGGCCACGGTACGTCCTCCGGCCGCTCATACCGGTACGCCGCAATCGGCTCGCCGTCGACTGCGATGGCCGTCCGGCTGCCCTGGGTCACCGTGTCCACCCGGGCCGGCAGGCGGCCGCGTACGGAGTCGTATTTCATGAGGTATGCCAGTGATTCCGCGGGCGCCACGTCGTTGATCGCCACGACGTGGATCTCCGGCCGGGATCGGGTCGCCCGCCAGAAGGTCCGCCCGATGCGGCCCATGCCGTTGATGCCGATCCTCACTGGCTTCCCCCTCGTCCCCGGATTACCAGATCCTCGACTCAGGGGGCGCGGTCCGGGCCGGCTCGCCGTCCCGCCTTCTGTCAGAACCGACGGAATCTACAGTATCCGAGGCCGGATCTTACTCGGGATAGAGACGTATGCGAATCTCTTGCACGGCGAGATCCCAGGGAAATATGTCAACGTATTCATCGCCGCCGCCGGGCGGGAACTCCGGCATCACGTCCGGGCCCCACAGCACCGTCACACCCCACCGGCGCAGCTTCTCGATCGACTCGCCGAACGCCGGGTGCGCGGCCATCCCCCGGTTCGTGAACGGCACCGCCACGAGCGGAAGCCCGTTGCCCACGGCCTCCACGATCATGCCCAGGGCCAGCGTGTCGGCGATGCCCGCGGCCCACTTGTTGATGGTGTTCACCGTCGCCGGCGCGACCACCATGGCGTCCGCGGGCGGCAGCAGGTCCGGGTCGCCCGGATTCTTGTACGCGCTGCGCACGGCGTACCCGGTCTGCTCGGCGAGGGCGGCGGAGTCGATGAACTTCCGCCCGTCGGGAGTGGTGACCACGCAAGCGGTCCAGCCCAGTTCCTGCACAGAGGTGACCATCCGGCCGACGCCACGGGCGGCCGGCGAGCCGCAGGTGACGACGTAAAGGACGGTCAAACACCGACTCCCATGTGTTCGGCCAGCTCGCTGATGGGCGTGGAGGGCGTACCTTTGGTACGCCGCAACACATCGGACAGTACCTCATGGGCGATGGGCCGGCAGCGGATCTCCGCCGACGCCAGCCGGTCGCCCTCCAGGAGCATCTCGGCCGCCCGGTCGATGTCGCCCACCTGGGCGCAGCCGCGGGCCAGGTCGAGGTAGTGGTGGGCGCGGCGCTCGGGCATCATCGAGTTGAACGCGGCCATGTTGATCTCTTGCTCGTGCACGGACAGCGCCAAGCCGCCCTCACCCAGCTCGACCGCGGCGGCGGCCTTGTGCAGCAACACATTCGTGGGGCCGAACGAACTCCAGTAGTGGTTCTGGTCCTCGCCCACGAACTCGCCCGCCTCGCGCGCACCGTCCAGCAGATCGCGCATGGTGGCGCTGTCGCCGATCCGCGACGCCGCCATGGCGCCTTGCAGCAACAGCATGCCGTAGACCGACATCTGCTCGGGGCTCACGTCGTTGCCGGTCGGCGCGAGCCGGTTGGCCACGTTGACGTTGATCTCCAACGCCGGCCGGGCGCGCCCGAGGGCCAGCAGAGCCGAACCGACGCGATAGGTGGCGGTGCCGACGAGCAGGGGATCGGCCGACCGCTGCGCGACCGCGATGGACCGGTCGGCGGCCAGCCAGGCCAGCTCCAGCTCGCCGAGCTTGCGCAGCACCGATGACGAGATCTGGTATACCTGCGCCAGCAGAGCGGCGATCTCCCGGGTGTGGTCGGAGGCGGCGTACGCGGTGTCGGCGGCCTGGCCGTCGCGCAACAGCTTGGGGAGGCTGCGGGCGAGGACGCCGTAGCGCGCGTGCTGGAAGGTCAGCCAGGCGTGGTTGACCGCCTTGTGCATCTCCACCAGGTGGGGAGGGTCGGTGGGCGGGGCGAAGAACGTGCTGAACGCCTCGTAGCGCTCCAGCGCGCACCGGATCTCGGCGACCTCGACGGCGTCCACGCAGTTGACCGAGTCCGGCCGCCGCTCGGGCTCCTTGCCCAGCAACAGTTGCACGTCGACCTGCAAGACGTCGGCGATCTCGTAGACCACCGAGAATTTGTCGAGCCGGCGTACGCCGCGCTCGACCTTGTCCACCCAGCTCTTCGACTTGCCGAGACGGTCGGCGAAGACCTGCTGCGACATCTTTCGGCGGTTACGCCAGTACGCGACCCGCCGGCCTATCGGCAACTCGTCCACGTGCTCGACCTCCCCTGAAGCCAGTCGCACACCATGTGCGCTGAGGCTACCGCCGACGCTCACATTTTTCGATGCAAGTTGCACTGCCTGGTCCCTCGGCGAACGAGATGTACGCCGTACCGGTGACGGCCGTACCACATTTCGGGTTGGCGTTGTGTTGCACCGGCCGACGTGGGCCTTCTTCACCGAGCCGCCTGAGTGGACAGTCCTTCGCGCCCGAGCAGCCAGACATTCCGCGGATATGTCCGCTTACTAGGTATAAGCCAGTTTCCCTCGGGCTCTACGGTCGTTGGTCGGGGTATCGAAGGAGTTTGACATGGCACCAGAACTCTCCCCCGACCGATCACGGTCCTGGGCCGGCACCCGGCCAGCGGGTTCGCGCCCGGTCGGCTCCCGCCCATCGGGAACACGGCCCATCTCCTCGGGCCCAACCCGCAGATAATCCGGCTCGCCCTGCGGGCGATGCCGGTCCGCGGGCAGTGATCCGCTGGCCCACGGACATGGCAGGCCCGGACGCCCCCAGGGCGGCCGGGCCGGTCTCCGACGTGAGCAACGGATCGCTGGGCCCACGGACCTTGGAAATAGAGCCCTTGATCTTGATCTTTAGCTCAAGCGAGTCACCCAGGCGAACGGGTCGGATGCTCGTCCCCACTGGATGTCCATCAGCGCCGTCCGCAGCTTCTGCGTGACCGGGCCGGTTCCGCCGCCGGCGATGGAGAACTCGCCATCGACAGACTTGATGGTTCCGATCGGGGTGAGCACCGCCGCGGTGCCGCAGGCGAACGACTCGGCCACGCGGCCGCTGAGAGCGCCCTCGCGCCACTCGGCAATGCTGATCGGGCGCTCCTCGACCGGCCGGCCCTCGGCAGCGGCCATGGTGAGCAGCGAGTCGCGCGTAATGCCGGGCAGGATCGTGCCGGTCAGCGGCGGGGTCACCAGCGTGCCGTCGTCGAGGACCAGGAAGACGTTCATGCCGCCCAGCTCGTCGACGTACTTGCGCTCGGTGGTGTCGAGGAAGATGACCTGGTCGCAGTCGTTCTCCATCGCCTGCGCCTGGGCGACCAGCGAGGAGGCGTAGTTGCCGCCGCACTTGGCCGCGCCCGTGCCGCCCGGCGCCGCTCGGGTGTACTCGTCGGAGACCCATAGCGACACCGGCTTCACCCCGCCGGAGAAGTACGCACCGACCGGCGAGGCGATCAGGACGTACAAGTACTCCTTCGCCGGGCGTACGCCGAGGAATGCCTCGCTGGCGAACTGGAACGGCCGCAGGTAGAGGCTGCCTTCCGCGTCGGTGGGTATCCACTCGCGATCGACGGCGACGATCTGCTGAATGGATTCGACGAACAGTTCGGGCGGCAGCGGGGGCATCGCCATGCGCTTGGCCGACTCGACGAAGCGGTTGGCGTTGGCGTCCACGCGGAACAGGCTCACCGTCCCGTCGGCCCAGCGGTACGCCTTCAGACCTTCGAAGATCTCCTGCGCGTAGTGCAGGACGGCGGTCGCGGGATCCATGGGGATCGGCGCGCGTGCCTCCACCCGGGCGTCGTACCAGCCTTTGCCCTCGGCGTACTTGATAGTCACCATGTGGTCGGTGAATACGCGGCCGAAGCCGGGGTTGGTCAGCAGCGCGGCGCGCTCGGCCGGGGTGACCGGCGTCGGGTGGCGGCGGATCTCGAACTGGTCTTCCATGGCGGCGTGCCCTCCATCTGACTGGGGCGACAGCGCTCGCATGAGCGGGCCGCGCGTCACCGTGGTCTGGCTGAAATCTACCTCTAACGAGCGTTAAGCAGCAGACCCGGCCCGCAACCGGCCGTGGTTAAGGCACCCCCGGCCCGCACGGCCGGGGCCGCACTCGGGGAAAGGCGTAACGGCGGCGCGAGACCGATTCTGTGGCCTACCGCTGCCCGGTGCTGGCAGCTGGCATCGTGAGTCAGGCGCCTACTACGGCGCCGCCGGATACGAGGTCGACCACGCGGTCGCCGACCTCGGCCGTGACGATCTTGGTGCCGGTACGCTGCGTCAGCTCCACGGCCACCGCGTCGTTGATCTTGTTGGCCAGCTCGGGGTGGCCGAGGTGGTCCAGGCAGAGCGCGACGGACAGGATCGCGGCCACCGGGTCCGCGACACCGCGGCCGGCGATGTCCGGCGCCGAGCCGTGCACCGGTTCGAACATCGACGGGTACGCCCGCTGCGGGTTGATGCAGCCGCTGGCCGCCAGCCCGATGCCCCCGGTGACCGCCGCGGCGACGTCGGTGAGGATGTCGCCGAAGAGGTTGTCCGTCACGATCACGTCATAGCGCTGCGGCTGCGTCACCATGTACATGGCGGCCGCGTCGACGTGCTGGTACTCCGTGGTGACCGGTGGGTACTCCGGCGCCACGGCCGCGAAGGTACGCGCCCACAGCCCACCCGCGTGGGTCAGGACGTTGGTCTTGTGCACCATGGTGAGCTTCTTGCGTTCCCGCCGCGCCGCGCGCTCGAAGGCGTCGCGGATGACCCGTTCGACGCCGTGGCGCGTGTTGAGGCTCTCCTCGGTTGCGATCTCGGCCGGCGTACCGCGGTGCATCGTGCCGCCGGCGCCGGCGTACAGGCCCTCGGTGCCCTCGCGGACCACCACGAAGTCGATCTCGCCGGGCTTGATCCCGGCCAGCGGGCCGGCCGTACCGGGCCACAGCTTGCTCGGGCGCAGGTTGACGTACTGGTCGAAGTCGAACCGCAGCTTCAGCAGCAGCCCGCGCTCCAGTACGCCGGGCGGCACGCTCGGATCGCCGACCGCGCCCAGCAGGATCGCATCGTGCTGAGCCAGCTCGTCGCGCACGCTGTCGGGCAGCACCTCGCCGGTGCGGTGGTAGCGTGCGGCGCCGAGGTCGTACTCGGTCGTCTCGACCTCTGGGACGAGCGCGCGGAGCACCCGGAGGCCCTCGTTGACCACCTCGGTACCGATGCCGTCACCGGCCACGACTGCGATTCGCACGCCCTGCTCCCTTCGCCTTCACGAACCTTAAGGCGGGCGTCCTACCTTCCGGTACTCGCGTCTCAAGATCTGGAATTATCGCCACCAGGGCGTGCGGCCACGTCGACTTGCCGACACACTGGCTTGTGCTGCGAGACAGGGGATCCGGGCTATAGGATGGGAATCCGCCGCCGAAGGCCCTCGAAGGGTGGAAATATCCCCTGCGACGTGGTCTTATTCTTATATCGACAAGACTTGAACTCTCGGGCAGCGGCGACCGGGAGCTTCGGTCCAGGCGGGGCTCGGTTGTCAGGAGGACATGGGTGTCCCAACGACGTGGAGCCACACTCGAAGTCAAGGTCGAAGACCGGCTAGTCACCGCCGACGTGAGCGGCGCCGATGACGGGCGCCCGGTCTTCCTCTTGCACGGGACTCCTGGCAGCCGTACCGGGCCCAAGCCCCGCGGCAGCGCCCTGCATCGCCTCGGCGTGAAACTCATCACCTACGACCGTCCCGGCTACGGCGGATCGAGCCGCAAATCCGGCCGGTCCGTGGCCGACGCGGCCGCCGATGTGGACGCGATCGCCCGCGAACTCGGCATCACCCGCTACTCGGTCGTCGGGCGCTCCGGCGGCGGCCCGCATGCCCTGGCCTGTGCCGCCCTGCTGCCCGACCGCGTCACCCGGACGGCGGTGCTGGTCAGCGTCGCTCCGTCGAACGCGCAGGGCTTGGATTGGTTCGGTGGGATGGCCGACGGCAACGTGGAGGACTACAACGTCGCCGAGAACGACCGCACCATGCTGGCCGAGCGGATGCGGCTGCGTGCGACGCGTACGCTCAACGACCCGGTGGGCTTCCTCAATGTCCTGCAAGAGGAGATGACCGAGGCCGATCGCCGGGTCGTCAACAGCGTCGCCATCCGCCGGCAACTGGCCGACGCGTACACCGAAGCGCTGCGGACCGGCCCGTTCGGCTGGATCGACGACATCTTCGCCCTGCGCGGCGACTGGGGGTTCAACCTGGCCGCGATCCGTTCGAAGGTGCGGATCTGGCACGGCGTGGACGACACCTTCGCCCCGGTGAACCACGCGCGCTGGCTGGCCAATCGGATCCCGGACGCGGAGTTGCAGTTGCAGGCGGTGACCGCCCACTTTGGAGCGGTTGAGGCCCTGCCGGACATGCTGACCTGGCTGGCGGCGTGGCGCGAGGAGCCGCCGCACCCGTACGGCTCCGCCAGCTACTCGCTGGCGGAGCCGGCCCTGACCGTCGCTAAAACGGCTGCGGGTCGATGATCCGGTGTAGGTAGCGGCCCTCGCGGAGGGCGGCGACCGCCGGGTGGCCCTCGCCGATGCGTGCGCCCAGCCGCTGACGCAGATCCTCCACCGCGGTGTCGGCCTTCGGCCGGTGCAGCTGGCGCTCGATGAGCGCCTGATTGGCCAGGCACCGCAGGGTGTCGGGGTGGTTCTCGCCGAGAACGGTACGGATCCGGGCGAGCGTGTCGTCGATGATCACCGACGCCTCGTCTGCCCAGCCGCCCTCGGCCGAGCAGACCGCGAGATTCGTCTGCGCCGCGAGCGTGTACGGATGGTCGGAGCCGAGCACCTCGCGCAGCTGCCGAGCCGCCTCCGCGGCCAGGCGCCGAGCCTCGGCGTAATCCTTCTTCGACCGGATCACCATCGCGAGGTTGTTGATGCACACGAGGGTGTGCGGATGGCGAGCGCCATAACGGTCCCGGTAGATCCGGTGCACCTCGCGCAGCTCCTGCTCGGCCCGCTGCAGCGGCTCCTCCACCTCGTGCGCCCGGTGCTCGGCCCGCTTCAGCTCGGCCAGCGACAGGTAGGTAGCCGACAGGCTCAGCCGGCACGCCAGCGTCTCCGGGCTGGTCGGGTGGATGCTGCTAAGCCGGTCGTACGCGTGCGCCAGCACCTCGATCGCTTCGGCTGAGCGGCCGACGCTGCGCAGCGAGATCGCCCAGTTCGAGCGGGCGTTGAGCGTCGCACGGTCCTCCGGGCCGTAGGTCCGCTCGTAGCTGCTGGCCAGGTTGCGCAGCAACGACTCGGACTGCTCGTACTCGCCGGCCTCGCGAAGATCGCGGCCGATGAGCCCCTCCGACCACAGCGTACGCAGAGCGGTGTCGCCGAGGATCTCCCGCAGTCCACGCCGGACGGAGTGGTCGCGGTCCAGCGCCGCCTCGAAGTCGCCCATCAGCCGCAACGACGTGGCCAGGTTGTTCAAGGCGGTCAGCGTACGCAGGTTGCCCTCGCCGTACTTCTCCACCCAGGCGGCCCACGTGGTCCGGTCCATTTCGAGGGCTTCGGGGTACTGGCCGAGACCGCGCAGATCCGCAGCGAGGCCGCCCGCCGTCATCAGCGTGTGCGGATGGTCGGTGCCGAGCAGGGCGCGCTGCTGGTGGAGGACGTCTTCGTTGAGCGCCCGGGACTCCTCGAACCGGCCCAGGTCCCGCAGGATGTTGCCCTTGTTGAAGCGCAAGTGCAGCAGCTGGCGCAGCAGATCGGCGCGCTGGGCGGCGGCCGGCGTACCCGGTTCGCCCGGCGGCATCGTGGCCAGCGCCTCGGTCCAGACCTGCTCGGTCTGCTCGGCGCGCTCCAGCCCGCGTACGTTGTCGCCGACGGTGTACAGATACCGGACCCGGTCGATGAGCAGCCGCCGGACCTTCTCGTCCAGGCTGCGTACCGCGTCGGACATCTCCAGGTGCGGCCAGATCTGGCGGAACCGCGGCCAGGTGGCCGGGTCGTCGACCTCGCTCTCCGGCCGCGACGCGGCCAGCACCAGGTGCACCTGGTGCTGCGTATCTTGCAGTTCCGCGTCGGTCATCCGGGTACGCACGACGGCCTGCAGCACGCGGTGCACGATGACCTGACCGGTCGCCTCGCCCAGCCGCCGGCGGTCGGTCCGCTGGTCGAGTTTGAGCAGTGCGAGGCGGTTGATCTGCTGGATGAGCGATCCCCGCACCAGCGGCTCGGCCACCGACGGATCGATCGGCTTAAGCACCTCCGCCAGCTGATCGCTGTAGACGAGGTCGAGCGAGACCTCCGGAGCCATGACCGAGAACAGCTGCAGCAGCCGGTACGCGGCCTGCGACCGCTCCCGCAGCCGTTCCAGTGACACATCCCAGGTCGCCGCGACGACCTGCTCGCTGACCGGCGAGTCGATCGCCTTCGGGCCGGTGCGGTCGATCTCCTGCAGGTAGTCGGTGACCTTGCGGCCGGTCTCCGACAGCAGCGCGCCCGCGGCGGCGATCGCGGCCGGCAGGTCGCCCAGCCGCTCGGCCACCACACCGGCCTCGTCGCCGGTCAGGCTAGGCACCCGTTTCACCAGGTGGTCGACGCTCTCGCGGCGCTTGAAGACGTCGATCGTCAGCGCCGACGCCCGATCGGCCCAGGCCGGGTTGCGCGAGGTGATGAGCACATGGCCGGTGCCCTGCGGCAGGAAACCGGCCACCTTCTCCGGGTCCTCGGCGTTGTCGAGGATCAGCAGCCAGCGCTTGTACGGCTCGCCCCGGCTTAGCGATTGCCGGATGATGCGCGCGTTCTCCGCCGCGTTGGTCCGCGCGGGCATGGACAGGGCCACGCCCAGGTCACCCAGCCGGACGTCGATGAACGCCACCTGGTCCGCCACGATCCACCAGACGATGTCGTACGCGCTGCGGAAGCGGTGGGCGTACTCCATGGCCACCTGGGTCTTGCCGATGCCGCCCATGCCCTGCAAGGCGACCAGGCGCATGCCGGTCGGGCCGCCGCCGAGCAGCCGGCTGCGCAGCTCGCGCAGGTTCGCCTCGCGGCCGGTGAAGCGCTGGTTGCGCCCGGGGACGTTGAAGACCACCGGTTCGCTGCCGGGGAACCGGGGCCGGATGCTGACCGACAGGACGCCCGACTTCGCGTCGGAGCGGCCGACCAGCTTCAGCAGCAGATCGATCGCGGCCTCCTCGCGCACGCCGGCGATGCGAGCCGCGTTCGACGACGCCAGGCGCTGCACCTCGGGCACTTCGGCGACGTATACCGCCAGTGGTGCCGGCGCCCCCGCCGGCCAGTTCTCGCGGCCCTGGCCCGCGGCGTACGCCGCAGACACGATCATCAACTCGCGGCCGGGCTGCTCGGGGGCGGCTGGCCCGCCGTCGGTCGGCAGGTGGTGCACGAGTACGCCCGACGTGGCCAGCACGTAGGCGATCCACTCGGCCCAGACCATGTCCTCGGGCTCATATCGCAGCGTGACCGCGTCCTCGGTCGGCACGACCTTGCGCTCGAACCGATCCCGGATTCGCAGCCGCACGTTGTCGTCCATCGGCGGCAGCGCGGTGATCTCGGCGTCGGTGATGTGCCCGGCCAGGTCCTCGTACGCGGCCAGCAGGGTTCCCGGCGCGCCGGGCGCGTCGCCGAACGTCGCCAGTACCTCCTCGTACGCGTAGAACGCTTGGTACGGAACCTGTGTCGCGGCCCAGTAGCGGTCGCGCGCCGCGGCGTCGAAGCCGGCGGGCAGCCCGGCGAAGCGCTGCTTGGCGACCTGGCGGCCGGCGTCGGCCTTGTTCTTCTCGGCCGGGTCGACGCGCATGGGTACCGGGAGGATGCGGATGTCTCGCCGCTCGAACTGGGCGACCGCCTGCGCAACCTGAGCGGCACCGGTGATCCCCTGCTCGCTGAAGGTGAAGCAGTCCACCAGGATGTCCGGCAGCAGCATCGTGCAGACGTCGGCCACGTCGCTCAGGCCGGTCCGGCTGTCGATGAGCGCGTAGTCGTAGTGGTACTGCAACTGCGATCGCAGCGCCTCCAGGAACTGCCCGCCGCCGAGGCGCTCGTAGAAGTCGTCCCAGTTCATGCCGGCCAGAGCGGCGGCGTAGTCGCGGTCGAGCTTGCCCGCCGCGAGGAAGTCCAGAGCCGCGCCGGCGGGAAACTCCGACCATCGCAGGGACAGCACGTGGCGCCGGACGTCGGCGTAGTACGCGAACCACTTGGTGTCCCGGCGCGACTCTCGCGTCGCGGCCCACTCGTAGTCGCGGACGATGTCGATGACCCCGGTGGTCGAGTCCAGCTTCTTGGCGTCCAGGAACGGGCTGAAGAAGCGGTGCAGGCCGGGCGACTCCAGATCCCAGTCCGCGACCAGCACCCGCTTGCCGTTGGCCGCCAGGATCCACGCCACGTTCGCCAGGGCCATCGTCCGGCCGGTGCCGCCCTTGTAGGAGTAGAACGTCACAACCTTGCCGTTGCGGTTCTCGCTTGGGCTCTCACTCATCGGTCATCGGCTCCTGGCGTCGGGGGAACCGAAGGTCCGGATCCCCGGGTGTCGGGGTCGGCGAGGCGAGGGCGCCTTTCACCGGTGCGCGGCCGGCTGCGCAGGAACCGCCGCCGGGCCTGCATGACCAGCAACGGCATGGCCTTGGTGAGATCGACCGCGGCCCGAGCGTCCTGAGGGGCGCGATGCGTACCGACGTCTGCCAGCATACCGAGGACCGCCTCGTAGAGGTCCCGGCCGCGCTCGTCGTACTGAGGATCGGCGAGGTCGCCGACCACCATCGGGGTGACCCAGTCGGCCAGTTCGCGCAGGGTGTCCTCCAACGTGGACCGTCCGTCGTTGACGGTCAGGATCCACGGGTCGATCAGGAGTACGGCCGGCGTCTTGTCGTACGCCTTCGCCAAGTCGGCCACGTCGGCGATGGCGGTCGGCAGTCCGAGGCGCTCGGAGACGTTCGCGGCCAGACGCGCAGCGGTCTGCGTACGCCCGTCGGTGAACGGCTTCCAGTCGGCCGCCCGATCTCCGTACATTTCGGACGGGCGTTCGGGTGGTGCCGTACCGGACGTGGGCGCCATGACGGCGACGACGAACTGTGCGGTGCCGGGGGCCGGGTTCGACTCGGAGAACACGAGGTCGGGCGACTCGGCGATGAAGGAGTCCCGGGCGACGGCCACGATCCGCTCGCCGAGGCGCCGCACGATGGTGTCGTACTGGGACCGGTAGATGCTCAGCTCGCGCAGCATCCGCAGGCCGTTGGTGGCGTAGTCCGGGCAGTCGCGGCCGAGGTCGTCCAGGTCGGTGCCGTCGGGCAGCGGCTCGCCGGGCGGCAGCGGCACCCACAGCACCGGCTGGATATGGCCGGCGGCCGGGCCGCCGACGCGATTGAGGCGGTCGCGAAACGCCCGGTGCTCGCTCATCGGCCAGGCGCCGCCGAGATAGCGCGGCGAGTAGAGCGGTACGAGCACCTGAGCCCGGCCGAGGCCGCGGGCCACCGCGGTTCGCGAATCCTCACCGCTGGGCACCGCCCGGTCGTAGGCGCCGATGTCCCATCCGGGCGCGGCCTGCGCACGGATCTCCGCCGACAGGTCGTTGAAGAAGTCGGTGACCACCGGATCGTCGGCCTCGTCGGCGTCGTCGACCGGCGGCAGGTGTGCGTAACTGACGAAGAAGTACAGCCCCTCAGCCATCGCTAGACCCCCCGGAACGTGCGCCGCAGCTCGTCGGACTTCAGCAGGCGGATCGGCTTGACGGCGTACGTCGCCACCGCCTTCTGCACCTCCAGCGCGAGTTTCCAGGTGATCGCCTGGTACGCGTCCGGATGGACCCGCATCGCGCCGAGCAGGCCGTCGCTGAGGTACAGCTGCACGTAGTCGTCGGGCAGGCCGCCGGGGATGAACCGCTGGACCTCGTTGACCCGGAACGGGATCTTCCTGGTGATGGGTGCCCAGATCACCGGCAGGATGGCCTGGCTGAAGGCGCTGCTGCCGCTGGTGCGCCGGCGCGGCGTTACCTGGCGTCGGCTGAACAGATCCCACTCCATCGCGCACCACGCACTGCCGTAGAGGTAGGGGTCCGACAGCAGCGCGATGAAGACCCGGCACGTCCCGACCATCTTCAGCAGCTCGGGTTCCCATTGCGTACCCGCCTCCAGACTGCGGTCCATGAAACCGATCTGATCGCCCGGTTTCCGGTCGAGCAGGTGGCTCACGTCCCTGCGGAGGTCGTGGAAGAACCGCTCGACGAACTTGTTGGCGTCTGCGATGGGCGCGCGGGCGTAGCTCAGGAAGAAGGCCGGCGCTTTGCCATCGCTCACGGTCGTTCTCCAGCCTCACTGTCCATATTCACGCCAGGCTAAATGGATCTTCATCGGTCCGCCAGCGCCGAGTCGGCTCCCGGTGCTTATCCATCCACCCGATGGCGAAATCGACGGCCGCTTTCATGGTGAAGACCGCCGCCTCGGCCGTGCCCACCCGCCCGGTCCGCACCCGGCCCTCCCGCGCCAGGTCCGCGCCCAGTTCAGCGAAGTCATCATCATAGATGTCCTCGGCCTGGAACTCGACTCGCTCCCGTCGCCCCTCACGCATCACAAAACATGTGTACGCCCGCCGCGCAACCGGATGCGAAAGGCGGTACTCCCCAAGATGGAAAGCAATGCACACGTCGTACCCGACGCCGAGCAGCAACACCTGCGCATCGGCTTCGTACAGCGCCGCCATCGGCGAGCGTTCGCCGAGGTGACACTCAAGATCGTGGATCACCATCAGCTCCTCGGCCCGCGGCCCGACGGCGGCGAACGAGGTCTGCGGATGGCCGGACCGCACGGCCAGCGGGTGCCGGCGCACGAACTCGGCCAGCGCTCCCATGTCCTGCGACGGCGTGTCGCGATCGAACCCGGCGATCTGCTGCTCGTACGCCGCCCGCTCGGTAGCGTCCATCCCCTTCGTGGCATGCCGGTACGCCCGGCTCGTAGTGGAGTTGCCGGCGGTCTGCGTCGGCACCACGAGCGTCGCCGCGGGGCCGATGACGTCCCGGATCGCCGCCGTCACCGCCGCCGCACCGCCCTGAACCCGGCCGAGCTGGCGCAGCGATGCCTGCACCAGGACGTCGCGACCCTCGGACAGGCCGAGCCGGACGAGATCGGCACGGATGGCGGAGCGGCCGGGCATCAGCGCCATGAGGCCACGGTCTCCGCCGTCCGGCGAAGGAAGTCCACACCGGACGGGGTCAGCGCGCCGGAGTCCAGCAACGCGTCGATCGCTTCCGACGTCCACTGCCGATAGGTCTGGAACGCCTGTGCCGCTTCGGGTACGCCCCGTTCGGCCCGCCGCCGCCACACGTCGGCCACCGCCAGGTGCGCGTACGCGCCCTGAAAGGCGCCCTCGATCGGGCGGGAGTCGGGCCGCCAGCCGACCGTCAGCCGCCCGGTGAACGTCCGATCGAACATATCGCACAGGTCGAACACAGCGCCGAGCTTACTGTGCTGGAACTCGTGGACGATCATGACAGCGAGCGCTTCGGGATCGGTCAGCGCGACACCGGCCGCGCCGAACGCGTCCCGCGCGGTCGAGCTGCGCAGCAGCCCCAACGGATCGGGCATCAGCGGTGTGACGGCTCGCAATCCGGCTCGCACACCGGGTGCGTAGTCCGGTGCGTCGGACTGCACGATCCGCCACGCCGCCGACAGGGCCACCCACCAGCGCCGTACCTCGATCGGGTCGAGATGCCCGGCGGTACGCCAATCGTGTTGATCGCGATTCGGATCGGCGTCTTCGAGCACGACCTCCAGGCCGTCCTCGCGGAACCACTGCGCCGGGCGCCACCCCGGGCGGCGGGCGTACACGCGGTCGGGGACGGTGACGATCTGCGGGCCGCAGCGCAGCTGGAACCCGCCGGCCGACACCGAGATCGTCGCGGTGAGGCCGGCCGGTGGCACCGCGACCGATCCGACGGTCGGCAGGAACACCGCGCCGCTGTGCACGGGGACCGTGACGTCGACGGCGGCGCCGGCCCGGATCGCCGCGGCCGCCGCCAGGCTGCCCAGAAACGACCGCCCGATCGGGCCGGGCCGCTTCGGGTTGAGGCAGCCGACCGCCCACGGGCGTACGTAGGGGTGGGCCAGGACGGAACTGACCGCCCACCGGGCCGCCGGATCATGGTCCAATGCGGACAGTGCCCGCCAGCCCTCCTCGGCCGGCAGGTCGCCGGACCGTTGCTCCGCGGCCGCCACAACCAGCGCGCGGGTGATCGACAGCTGCGCCTCGGCGAGGTGGCGGACGGCGTCGCGGTCCCCATACCCGGTGGCGAGCTGATCGAGCACGCCCGCGGGGAGGGCCCGGACACTCGCTGCGGGCGCGGGTCGGTTGTTCATGAAGCCGATGAGCTCCTTCAGATCGGTGCAGTAGACGGAGGGGTTGTCGAATCCGGCACCGGTGCGGTAGCGGTGGGCGTACAGGCCGCCGCCGCACTGGCGGACGACCGAGCAGGCGCGGCAGGTGTCGCTGAGCCCGGCCAGCCCGGCCTGGCGGGCAGCGATGCCGGGCAACACGGCGACGGCGTCGACCGGATCGGTGAACACGTCCAGCCCCGTGGCCGGGGCCCCGTCGTAGGACGTCTTCAGCGAGTCGGCCTGCTCCCAGGCGCCGTCGGTCTCGATGACGACCAGGTCGGCCGGGGCGAGCCCGACCGCCTCGCTGCCGCTGGGCCGGCCCGAGCCGGTCGCGATCAGCGAGTCGAACAACCGTACGCCCATCGGCCGGCCGTCGGCGATCCACCGTTCGTAGATGCGCCCGAGCCACTGTGCATAGGGCGCCGGGCCGGTACGCGGCGGCGGCGCATCCCAGGTCGCATGGGGCAGAAGGAAGTCGACCCGGGGCGGCCGCTGCGCGACCAGCGCTTCGTAGACGGCGATGGGGTCGTTGGCGATGTCCACGGTGCACAGGAGGCCGGCGTAGAGCCGGCGGTATTCGGGCCGCCGCAACAGTTCGAGCCCGCGCAGGACCCGGTCGTAGCTGCTGCGGCCGTCGGCGAACCGGCGGTGGCGGTCGTTGGCGGCCCGGCCGCCGTCCAGCGATACGCCCACCCGGACGTCGTAGCGGGCCAGAACGTCGCACACGGCCTCGGACAGCAGCACGCCATTGGTCTGCATCCGCAGGTCGAGGTGCGTCGCCGGGGTGATCGCACCGGCCAGTTCGGACAGGATCCGGTCGAGCCCGTCCGGGCCGAGCAGGAGCGGCTCGCCACCGTGTACCACCACGCGTACGCGCGGCAGCCGGTGCGCGGTGGCATGATCGGCGATACGCCCAGCGGCGGCGCGTACGGTCGCCAGCGACATGGCCCGGGGCTGCCGGCGCCAGCCCTGATCGGCGTGCTCGTAGACGTAGCAGTGATCGCAGGCCAGGTCACACCGGCTGTGCACCTTCAGCACGTATTGGCTCAAGGGCACCGACACCGCCGGGGCCACCATGGCTTCTCAGATCGCGGACTGGAAAGGTGCGGTTTCGACTGTCAACTCATTGGGCTCGCGGACGACGCGCTGGACGACGTCTTCGACCCAATCGGGCCGCAGGTTGTCCATCGGCTCGTGACCGATGGCCTCCAGCGACGCCTTGAGGTGGTCAACGCTTGCGGATGCGGTCTGCACGACTGTCTCCCCACCGTCGATGCACAGCGGTCGCGAGCGCGCCGTCGGGCCGCGGCTGCCGTGCTCTACCGTCACTAAGAATAGGGAGCGCGGTGGCAAATTGTCACCATCGTTTTGATGTGCGTCTATCGGACACCCGGCTCGCCGCCACCCGGCGAATACGCACAGCAACGACGCCCCGCGCGAATGGACAACGGGAAACAGACCGGCCGGGACGCGGCAAGACGTCCCGGCCAATCCGCAATTGGAGCCGCATCACCCGAAGATGCGCCCGAAGTCCACTGGGGACTTTAGCAGGTTATCGGGCGATGCAACGCATTGCAAGCAAGCGGTCACTCTTCGGTGAGATCGACGGTCGCGGCCGCCGTCGCGCCGATCGACGCGGCGGCCTGCTGCAGCAGCTCACCGTTGATTCCATTGTCGACGGTCAGGGTCATGAGCGCCTCACCGCCGGCCGCCCGCCGGGCCACCTGCATCGCCGCGATGTTGACGCCGGCCTGGCCGAGGAACGTACCGATGGTGCCGACGATGCCGGGGCGGTCGGCGTACCGGAAGAACAGCAGCACACCGTCGGCGTCGAGTTCCAGGTCGAAATCGTCCAGCGCGGTCAGCTTCACCGCGTCGCGCGTACCCGTCGAGACCACCGTGCCGGAGACCGTCACCACGCGGCCGCTCGGCTTCGCTCCGCGTACCGTGATGAGGTTCTTGTGGCCCACGACCTCGGACGCCGTGACCAGCTCGACCTCGACGCCGCGGTCGGCCGCCAGCAGCGGCGCGTTGACGTAGGTGACCTGCTCCTCCACGACGGCGCTGAACAGGCCCTTGGTCGCGGCGAGCTTGAGGACCGACACGTCGTGGGCGATGATCTCGCCCCGGACCTCGACGGTGACGCTCGCGGCGACGCCCCCGGCGACCGCGGTGAACGCCTTGCCGAGCTTCTCGGCCAGCGGCAGCAGCGGGCGGACCTCCTCGGCGACCACGCCGCCGGCCTGCACGTTGACCGCGTCCGGCACGAACTCGCCGTGCAGCGCAAGCTTGACGCTCTTGGCCACGGCCAGGCCGGCCTTGTCCTGCGCCTCCGCCGTCGAGGCGCCCAGGTGCGGTACGGCCACGACGTTGTCGAACGCGAACAGCGGCGACTCGGTGCACGGCTCCTTGGCGTAAACGTCCAGGCCCACCCCGGCGACCCGGCCCTCGGCCAGCGCCTCGGCCAGCGCGTGCTCGTCGATCAGGCCGCCGCGCGCGGCGTTGACGATGCGTACGCCCGGCTTGACCAGCTTCAGCTCGTTGGCGCCGATGAGGCCGACGGTCTCCGGCGTCTTCACCGCGTGAATCGAGATGAAGTCCGACTCCTGCAGCAGCTCCTCCAGGCCGACCAGGCGGATGCCGAGCTGGGCCGCACGGGCCGGCTGCACATAGGGGTCGTACGCGATGAGCCGGGTGCCGAACGCCGCCATCCGCTGCGCGAACAGCACGCCGACGCGGCCGAGGCCGACGACGCCGACGGTCTTGCCCTGCACCTCCACGCCGGTGTACTTGGACCGCTTCCACTCGCCCTTCTTCAGCGACGCGGCGGCGGCCGCGGTGTGCCGGGCGGTCGCCAGCAGCAGGGCGACGGCCTGCTCCGCAGTGGAGACGATGTTGGAGGTGGGCGCGTTGACCACCATCACACCCCGGGCGGTCGCGGCGGCGGTGTCGACGTTGTCCAGGCCGACACCGGCTCGGGCCACGACCTTCAGGCGGCGGCCGGCGGCGATCGCCTCCGCGTCGATCTGCGTGGCACTGCGCACGATGACGGCGTCGGCCTCGGCGAGCGCGGACAGCAGCGCGGGCCGGTCGGTTCCGTCGACGTGACGCACGTCGAAGTCGGTGGCAAGGACGTCGAGCGCGGCCGGAGCCAGCTCTTCTGCGATGAGTACGACGGGAGTCACTGGTGCCTCACGGGATTCTCGACTGCGTGGGCCGGCCGAGGCGCAACGCCGCGCTCGGGCTCTACCAGGGGGATCGTACGGCGTGGCGGACCGGTTTCACCCGGCCGCCACGACGTGACGGTCATCACGGTCCTTGCTGGTCAGGGCTTTCCTCGGGGCCGGCGGGGACCGTCACCTATCCGAGTAAAGCCGTTTCGGGCAGCTGCTCGCGCCGAAGTGGCACGACCGTGCGCGGCGGTGCCTGTACGCGCTGGCCGAATTGCTGGAACGAGGTCGCCTCGGCGTTGAGCCCGTCGTAGAGGCGGTCCAGCGCGAGCGTGCCCACCGGCGGGTAGATCCGCTCCTGGGCCGGCTCCTGGCCCGGCTCCAGGGCGCCCTGAAGGATCAGGAAATCGAGGATCTCGGTACGCAGCGCGGGCGGGCAGACCGGCGAGTGGTAGAGCACGTTGAGCGCCTGGAAGCGCATCGACTGGACGTGCTCGTCGCCCTTGTCGTCGTGGAAGTGCGGGTTGCAGGTGCGGATCTGGGACAGCACCACTCCGGTGGCGGGTGGCGGTTCACCGAGACCGGCAGCGCCACCACTGTGCTCCCAGTTCAGCGGCGAGCCGCTGAAGTGCTCGAACAGCTCGACGAACTGGAACGGCTCGACCGCGAAGCCGCCCGCCATCCGCATGCGCAGCCCCAGATCCAGGCTGAGGGCGTGCTCGCCGGCGTTGCCGGTGACGATGGCGTCGGTGCCGAAGCCGGAGTACTCGGCCAGCAGCCGGTTGAGGAAGTCGTTGGTGACCTCGGAAGTGCGGCCGCGCTTGTTGAAGAACAGCCGGCCGTCGCGCACCTTGGGCTTGGAGTCCCAGGCGATGCGCACCATGGCGTACGGGCTGTCGGCCAGGGCCAGCCCGGCGGCGTACACCTTGCAATACTCGTGCACCGAGCCGGGCACGTAGTTGTCGGCGTCCACATAGCCGATGTACTTGCGGCCGCTCATCGCGGCCACCGCCATCGCCAGGATCATGGCTTCGCCCTTGCCGCTGCGGACACCGCCGAAGTCGGGGTCGACGATGTCGGGCATCCCGGCCGCCTTCATGGCCGCGCCGACGCCCGGATCCCGCTGGTGTACGGCCAGCGCCGGCCGGTTGGCCAAGCGGCAGAACTCCTCCAGCGACCGCAGCTCGATGTCGTAGCGGTCGACGGGCGTCCGGTCGCTGTTGGAGACCAGGACGATGAGGCAGTCGTGGGGGATGCCGGCGAGGACACCCTCGATGACCCGGCGAGGCTCGTTCATGCAGGGGACCACGATCACCAGGTCCCGCTCGACACGCCGGATGGCGTCCCGGCCGACGATCCGCGTGGCGGCATCGCCGGACACGCGCTCGACCTCATGGTCCGACGCGGAGCTTTCGATCTCCACGACCCGTTGCAGCGGGCTGATCCGGACCGCTCCGAACCGCTCTGTTCGGTTTGAGAACTCCAACCGCATGGGCGGACCTTACCCGAACGGAGGATGTTTCAGTGACCTGCGCGGCGGCGGCCGGCGCCGGACAGGTGAACTCTGCGTAAAAGAAGACCGGGCCGTGCGCCGAGGGATCACCTCGGGCACGGCCCGCAGCCACGCGCCTCAGGTTGGAGGGCAGGCGGTATTTCCCCGCCAGTACGGCGGGTGCTCAAGGGGCAGGCTCAGGCGGTCTCGGTGATCGGCCGGTCGACCCAGCTCATCATGCCGCGCAGCTTCTTGCCGACGTTCTCGATCGGGTGCTCGGCGCCCTGCTCCTGCAGCTTGTGGAAGTTCGGCCGGCCGGCGTCGTCCTCGGCGATCCACTCGCGGGCGAACTCGCCGTTCTGGATCTCGCCCAGGATCCGCCGCATCTCGTCCTTGACGGCCGCATTGATGATGCGCGGGCCGCGGGTGACGTCGCCGTACTCGGCGGTGTCGGAGACGCTGTAACGCATCCGCGCGATGCCGCCCTCGTACATGAGGTCCACGATCAGCTTCAGCTCGTGCAGGCACTCGAAGTACGCCACCTCGGGCGCGTACCCGGCCTCGGTCAGCACCTCGAAGCCGGCCTGCACCAGTGCGGTCGTACCGCCGCAGAGCACGGCCTGCTCGCCGAACAGGTCGGTCTCGGTCTCCTCGGTGAAGGTGGTCTTGATGACGCCGGCGCGCGTACCGCCGATCGCTTTGGCGTACGACAGCGCCAGCGCGAGCGCGTCACCGGACGCGTCCTGCTCGACCGCGACGAGGCACGGTACGCCCTTGCCGTCGACGTACTGGCGGCGCACCAGATGGCCGGGGCCCTTCGGGGCGACCATCGCGACGTCGACCTCGGCCGGCGGCGTGATCAGGCCGTAGCGGATGTTGAGCCCGTGCCCGAAGAAGATCGCCTTGCCGGCGGCCAGATTCGGCGCGATCGACTCGGCGTAGATCTTCCGCTGGGCGGTGTCGGGCGCCAGGATCATGATGACGTCGGCCTCGGCCGCCGCCTCGAACGGCGTGACGACCCGAAGGCCCTGCTCCTCGGCCTTGGGCCGGCTCTTGGAGCCCTCCGGCAGGCCGACGCGGACGTCGACGCCCGAGTCGCGCAGCGACAGCGCGTGCGCGTGACCCTGGCTGCCGTAGCCGATCACCGCGACCTTGCGGCCCGCGATCACCGACAGGTCGGCGTCGTCGTCGTAGAAAACCTCAACCACAGCTTTCATTTCCTTCCATCTGGTCGCCCCGGGCAATCATCCCCGCGAGCCCGCTCGGCCCGCGAGGTGGGACGTCCGCTCTCACATACTGGTACGCCGCATTCGCGTTGATCATGAACTTAGGGTGGGGATCTGGATCGAAGCCCCACCCTAAGTTCATGATCGACACGGGTCAGGCGGCGGTGCGCAGGGCCGGTGCGGCGGTGATAGACCGCGAGCCCCGGCCGATCGCGACCCGGCCCGACTGCACCATTTCCTTGATGCCAAACGGTTCCAGGTCGCGCAGCAGCGCGTCGAGCTTCTCGGAGGTGCCGGTGGCCTCGATCGTCAGCGCGTCCGGGGCCACGTCGACGACGCGCGCCCGGAACAGCTGCACGGTCTCCAGCACCTGCGACCGGATCGGCCGGTCCGCGCGTACCTTGACGAGCAGCAGCTCGCGCTGCACCGAGGCGGCCGGCTCCAGCTCCACGATCTTCAGCACGTTGATCAGCTTGTTGAGCTGCTTGGTCACCTGCTCCAGCGGCTGGGTCTCGGCGTCCACCACGATCGTGATGCGCGAGATCTCGGGGTGCTCGGTCTCACCCACCGCCAGCGAATCGATGTTGAATCCGCGCCGGGAGAACAGGCCCGATACCCGCGCCAGGACGCCGGGCTTGTTCTCCACCAGAACCGACAGCGTATGTTTCGCGGCCATCACAGGTCGTCCTCGTCGAAGATGGGGCGCACGCCCCGGGCGAACATGATCTCGTCGTTGCTGGTGCCGGCGGCGACCATCGGCCACACCATGGCGTCCTTGCCGACCACGAAGTCGATGACCACCGGCGCGTCGTTGATCGCCATCGCGGCCTCGATCGTCTTGTCCACGTCCTCGGCGGCCTCGCAGCGCAGGCCGACACAGCCCAGCGCCTCGGCCAGCTTCACGAAGTCGGGGATGCGGTGCTTGTGCGTACCCAGGTCGGTGTTGGAGTAGCGCTCGCCGTAGAAGAGCGTCTGCCACTGCCGGACCATGCCGAGGTTGCCATTGTTGATGACCGCGATCTTGATCGGGACGCCCTCCAGCGCGCAGGTAGCCAGCTCCTGGTTGGTCATCTGGAAGCAGCCGTCGCCGTCGATCGCCCAGACCACGGCGTCGGGCTTGCCGACCTTCGCACCCATCGCCGCCGGCACCGCGTAGCCCATCGTGCCCAGGCCGCCGGAGTTCAGCCACGTGCCCGGGTTCTCGTACTTGATGAACTGGCTGGCCCACATCTGGTGCTGGCCGACGCCGGCCACGTAGATCGCCTCCGGCCCGGCGATCTCGCCGATGCGGGTGATGGCGTACTGCGGCGACAGCGTGCCGTCGGCCGGCTCCTCGTAGCCCAGCGGATAGGTCTCGCGCATCTGGTTCAGCTGCGCCCACCAGTCGGTCAGCCGGGCCTTCGTCGCGTCGCCCGGCCCCGCCAGCGCGGTCACCAGCTCCTCGATGACGTGCTTGGCGTCGCCGACGATCGGCACGTCGACCGCGCGGTTCTTGCCGATCTCGGCCGGATCGATGTCGGCGTGGATGATCTGCGCGTCCGGCGCGAAGGTGTCCAGCTTCCCGGTCACCCGGTCGTCGAAGCGGGCGCCCAGCGCCACGATCAGATCCGAGCGCTGCAGGGCGTACACCGCGGCGACCGTGCCATGCATGCCCGGCATGCCCAGGTGCTGATCGTGCGAGTCCGGGAACGCGCCCCGCGCCATCAGCGTGGTGACCACCGGAGCGCCGGTCAGTTCGGCCAGCTCCTTCAGCGGCGCGGTGGCGTTGGCCTTCAGCACACCGCCGCCGACGTAGAGGACCGGGCGGCGGGCCGCGGTGATGAGCCGGGCCGCCTCCCGGATCTGCTTGCCGTGCGGGTGCAGGGTCGGCCGGTAGCCGGGCAGGTCGAGCGTGGGCGGCCAGCTGAACGACGTCTGTATGGTCAGCACGTCCTTGGGGATGTCGACCAGCACCGGACCCGGCCGGCCGGTCGACGCCAGGTGGAACGCCTCGGCCAGGACGCGGGGAATGTCCTCACCGGACTGGACGAGGAAGTTGTGCTTCGTGATCGGCAGCGTGATGCCCTGGATGTCGGCCTCCTGGAAGGCATCCGAGCCGATCGACGGGCGGGGCACCTGCCCGGTGATGGCGACGATCGGCACCGAATCCATGTACGCGTCGGCGATCGGCGTCACGAGATTCGTCGCACCCGGGCCGGAGGTCGCGATGCAGACGCCGACCTTCCCGGTCGCCTGGGCGTACCCGGTCGCGGCGTGACCGGCCCCCTGCTCGTGACGGACCAGGATGTGCCGCACGGAGGAGTCGAAGATCGGGTCGTACGCCGGAAGAATCGCGCCGCCGGGGATGCCGAACATCACCTCTACGCCGAGGGCTTCCAGCGACTTGACCAGGCTCTGCGCGCCGGTCAGCCGGATCGGTGCGGGCGGCGGCGCGGGGGCCGCCGAACGGTGGGCGGCGGCTCGCTGGGCGAGCGCCTCCGGAGTCGGTCTGGTCATGTCGCCTCTTCCATCGGTCTGGAATCGGAACTGCGTCCTCACTTACCGAGCGGCCAAGCTGTGATGCCGTTCTCGGCCGCAAGCGGCCAAGCTGTGATGCCGTTCTCGGCCGCAAGCGGCCAAGAAAAAAGCCCTCGTGCAGTGGTTGCACGGGGCTAGCGCACTCTCGACTTGCGGAGAGTGCGCTCAGGTAAGTACTCGGACGAGCCGATTCGACATGTCGCTAACTCTTGCGCATCTCAGCCGCTGAGTCAACTTCTCCCAGGGGCTGAGACGACCCGCCCTGATGCGGCAGCGGCTGCGGCGCCGGCAACGCCGTGATCATCGGCTGGGCCGAGGCGAGCAGCGCCTCCATGTGCTCGGCGGGTACGCCCCACCCGGAGAGCCGGCCCTGCCCGAAGCGGCACCCGGCCTGCTCGACGACGGTTCGCTGGGCCACGTCCTCGATCCCCTCGGCGATGACTTCCAATCCAAGGCGGTGCCCTAGGCGTACAACGATGTCCACCATCGGAGCGGGCTGCGAGGCGCGCAGGCCCGCGTCGACGACGAGGCTGTGGTCGATCTTGAGGATGTCGACGGGCAGATCGCGCAGCTGGCTCAGCGACGAGTAGCCGGAGCCGAAGTCGTCGAGCGCGATCCGCGCGCCCATGTCGCGCAGGCTGGCCAGGCGGGCCTTGAGTTCGTCGAGGTCGGTGGCGACGGCCTGCTCGGTGACCTCGAAGACCAGCCGCGACGCCGGTACGCGATGCGACCGCAGCACCTCGGCGACGCGGGTGACGTACTCGGCCGGGTGCAGCTCGCGCGGCGAGACGTTGACGGAGACCCAGACGTCATGGCCGTCGGCCAGCCACCGCGACAGCTGCCGGCAGGCCTCGTTGAGGACCCACATTCCCATGGTCAGGATGAGGCCGGACTCCTCGGCGATCGGGATGAACTCGTCCGGGCGTACCTGTCCCAGCTCGGGGTGGTGCCAGCGCATGAGCGCCTCGGCTCCGACCGGGCGCATCGACGGCAGGGCTACCACCGGCTGGAAGACGACGGCCAGCTCGTCGCGCTCGATCGCGCCGCGCAGCTCGTGCTCGACGGTCGTACGCCGCCGCAGCCACTCGTCGTACTCCTGCGAATACTCCTCGACCCGGTTCTTGCCGCTCTGCTTGGCGAACCGCAGCGCCAGATCGGCGTTGCGCATGAGCATGGGTACGCTGTCCGCCCGCGCGCAGCCGGCCAGGCCGATGCTCGCCGACAGGTACGCCATCCCCTGCCGGGCGTGGTACGGCTTGCTCAGCACGTCGAGCAGCCGCTGGGCGACGATCATCGCCTCGGCCGGCCGGGCCCACATCAGCACGGCGAACTCGTCGCCGCCGAGGCGGGCCGCCACGTCACCGGGGCGCAGGTTGAGCCGCAGCCGCTGGCCGACCTCCACCAGCACGTCGTCGCCGACGTCGTGACCGCGCATGTCGTTGATGTTCTTGAAGCCGTCGAGGTCGACGGCGAGCAGCGTGCACGGCGGGCCGCCGGCCGCGTCCTCGAACAGGGTCCGCAACAGGCCCCGGCGGTTGCTCAGACCGGTGAGCGGATCGGTGTGGGCCAGCTCCCGGAAGTGCCGCTCGCTGTCGGCCAGGCGGGTGGCGTACCGCTTGACGTCCTGGTAGCCGAGGTGCTGCCGGGCCACCAGAAGCAGGCCGACGATCATGCCGGCGATGATGGTGGGCAGGTCGAGCGAGTCGTTGCGCGACACCTGATACGCGGTCGCCACCAGGATCGCCAAGACGGGTGCCAGCGCGGTCAGCAGACCCGATGTCGGCGGCGGGACCGGGTTCTCCGCGCGTACCTCTCTCCACTTGGGACGGATCGCCATCAATGCGATGCCGACCGGCAGAAGGAGGCCGCCCGCGACCACCATCCAGGGCAGCGCGTAACAGATGCCGGTCGCCAGCGCCGTACCCGCCACGACCGCGCAGGCGGCGCCGCACGCGGCCCGTCCGATCGGCCGGCGCGGTGGCTGCACCCGCGTGGACAGGGTGATCGCCAGGCCCACCATCAACGGGGTGAGTACGCCCGCGACGGCGACCGGTATGCAGCCGCCCCGGTCCGGCAGCGGGAACCAGGCCGAGTTCGGATTGATCACGAGCACCCAGCCGCAGATGAACAGCGCCGCGCCGATGGTCAGGCCGTCGAGCAGGTGCCGCGTGCGTACGCCCGGCGCATCGCCGATGCCGGGCAGCCGCAGCAGCCCCCACCCCAGCGCCGGTACGCCGACGATGACGCCGAGGCTGATCAGCCCGGCGAGGATCATGCGATGGTGCTGATGTGCTGTCCATCCGCTGCCGTAGACGGTGGCGGCGGTGACGATTGCGATGAGCGGCCCGGCCAGGACCACCACGACCCCGACCGCGAGGAGCCGGGGACCGCGGGAGGACCGGCCGCTGGCACGGGCCGCTCGCCACAGGGACCAGGCGCCGGGCAGCGCGACGAAGGCGCTGACCGACGCTGCGAACGCCAGCGGCCGCTCAAGCGGGTACGCCGCCGCGTGCGGTAGGGCTGCCGGCAGTCCCGAGGGGAGGAGCACGGTTCCACTCTGCCGTACCGAGAAGATCCTTTCCGCACTCGCTGTCCGTTTGACCGGCGTGTTTTTGTACACGATCGGCGACGGCTTCCCGACAGATGGACCCGCGCCCCGGCCTGCACCGCCGGTACGCCGCCGCAGTGGCAGACTTCGAGGCATGGTTGAGCTGCGGTCCAGGACCTCGACGCACGGGCGGACGATGGCGGGCGCACGCGCTCTGTGGCGCGCCACCGGGATGACCGACGACGACTTCGGCAAGCCGATCGTCGCGATCGCCAACAGCTACACCCAGTTCGTACCGGGCCACGTCCACCTGAAGGACCTCGGCGGCCTGGTCGCGTCCTCGATCGCGGCGGCCGGCGGGGTCGGCCGCGAGTTCAACACCATCGCCGTGGACGACGGCATCGCCATGGGCCACGGCGGCATGCTCTACTCGCTGCCCAGCCGCGAGCTGATCGCCGACGCCGTGGAGTACATGGTCCAGGCCCACTGCGCCGACGCGCTGGTCTGCATCTCCAACTGCGACAAGATCACGCCCGGCATGCTGCTGGCCGCCTTGCGCCTCAACATCCCCACGGTGTTCGTCTCCGGCGGCCCGATGGAGGCCGGCAAGACCGTCGCGGTCGACGGCGTCACCGACCGCACTCCTGGTGGCTCGCGCGAGCGCTCCCCGGCGGCGAAGCTCGACCTGATCGACGCCATGATCGCCGCGTCCGACGACGCGGTCAGCGACGACGAGCTGGGCCGCATCGAGCGGTCGGCCTGCCCCACGTGTGGTTCGTGCTCGGGCATGTTCACCGCCAACTCCATGAACTGCCTGACCGAGGCGATCGGGCTGGCCCTGCCGGGCAACGGCTCGACCCTGGCCACCCACGCCTCCCGCCGCGCCCTGTTCGAGCAGGCCGGTTCGCTGGTCGTGGACCTGTGCAAGCGCTACTACGACGGCGACGACGCCTCGGTGCTGCCGCGAGCGATCGCCACTCGCGAAGCCTTTGAGAACGCGGTGGCTCTAGACGTCGCGATGGGCGGCTCCACCAACACGGTGCTGCACCTGCTCGCGGCGGCTCGCGAGGCCGAACTCGACTTCGGCGTGGCCGACATCGACGCGATCTCCCGCCGGGTTCCGTGCCTGGCCAAGGTGGCGCCGAACTCGCAGAAGTACCACATGGAAGACGTGCACCGCGCCGGTGGCATCCCGGCCATCCTCGGCGAGCTGGACCGCGCCGGGCTGCTCAACCGGGACGTCCACTCGGTGCACTCGCCTTCGCTGTCGACCTGGCTCGGCGCCTGGGACGTCCGGTCGTCCTCGCCGTCGCCGGACGCCGTCGAGCTGTTCCATGCCGCGCCCGGCGGCGTACGCACAGTGGAGCCGTTCTCCACCGCCAACCGATGGTCCACTCTGGACACCGATGCCGCCGATGGATGCATCCGATCGGTCGCGAACGCGTACACCGCCGACGGCGGGCTCGCCGTGCTGCACGGCAACCTCGCCGAGGACGGCTGCGTCGTGAAGACGGCCGGCGTACCCGAAGAGTGCTGGGTCTTCAGTGGACCCGCGAAGGTCTACGAATCCCAGGAGGACGCGGTCACCGCCATCCTGGCGGGCGACGTCGTGGCCGGCGACGTCGTGGTCATCCGCTACGAAGGTCCCAAGGGCGGGCCCGGGATGCAGGAGATGCTCTACCCCACGTCCTTCCTCAAAGGACGCGGACTGGGCCGCGCCTGCGCGCTCATCACGGACGGCCGGTTCTCCGGTGGCACCAGCGGCCTGTCCATCGGCCACATCTCCCCCGAAGCGGCCGGCGGCGGCCTCATCGCCCTCATCGAACCCGGCGACATCGTCCGCATCGACATCCCGACCCGGTCGCTGACGCTCGACGTGCCGCAGCACGTGGTCGACGAGCGCCGGATCGCTCAGGACAAGCGGGATCGGCCCTACACTCCGCGGCACCGCGAGCGGCCCGTCAGTGCCGCGCTGCGGGCGTACGCCTCCATGACGACCAGCGCCAGCGACGGCGCCTACCGCCGCGTCCCGTAGCGGATCCGCGCTGCTTCCATGATCCAGTGCAACGCCACGTACCTAACGGCCACTCCGTAAGGTATCTGGTGTTCCACTGGATCATCAGTGCCCGGCTGAACGCGCCTAGCTGATCGGCATCTCGGCGAGGTTGGCGCGCAGGGCGGCCTCGGTGACGGTCTGGCGCCACCGCCCGACCTGCAGCGTGTAGATGCCGCCGCCGGACGGAATGCCGGCGATCACGAACGACCGCAGGCAGCTGTCGCCGTTGCCATGCACGACATAGTTCCCGGCCATCAACCGGCTGGACGCCAGCTCCTTGCCCTTGGCGTCGAAGACGAGCACCTGGGCGTTGTCGACCGTGATGCCGCCGACGTCCGGCGTGCACTGGGGCGCCACCACGGTGCCACCGCCGGTGAAGGTGCCCGGCGGCGGCACGGCCTGTGGGCCCCGCAGCACCCAGCCGACCTGCATCGAAACCGCCACGACCGCCACGAAGGCGGACACCAGCGCAACGATCTTCCACCGCCGCAGCGCCGCCGCCTCAGCTGCCTCCGCCGCGCCGGTAGCCGCACTTTCCGCAGTCGCCGCAGTCGCAGCGCCAGCACCCGCTGCAGCGTCTTCGCCCGCGACCGCCGCGTTATCGCCGGCCGCCTGGCCGTCCCCCGAAGTCATGCCGCACAAGATAGCGCCCCCGCCCAACCACCGACGCCCGCCCGCCGACCCACCAGCAGAGGTCGGGCCAAACTGCTCAAACCTCCCGCGAACCTGGGCACCGCCGAGCAAGCCGGCGCCGGCTGCGAGCAACGCGAGGCAGAGAGGCGCCGGCTGGCTCGGCTCCCACTCCGATCGATCCAGCCGGCGCCCCGTTCGCTCCCGCGCGTCCGTGGAGGTTGCGGGGGCTACTCAGCCCGGACGTAGTCCATGTCGAATGGCCCGGAGCTGATGTAGATCAGGAATCCGTGAATCTCGCCGAGGGCGGCGGGATCGCAGGAGAGCCCGTTGAGGAGGTCGACCTCCAGCGTGGTCGAGGCGGTGTCCTGGTTGACCCAGGTGAACGGGCCCTGGCACCAATCCCACGCCGGCCCGACCTGGAAGGCGATCGCCGTCGAGGTTCCGGCGGTCGGCCCGGTACGCAGGTCGTACTTGAGGACGGACTTGCCGGTGAGGTTGAGCGCTTCGGCCGGGTTGTAGCCGAACCAGCCGCCGTCGGCCGCTTGGATGTGCATGCCGAAGGCGCCATCCGTGTGGAAGTCCGCGGTCTGCGACAAAACACCGGCGTTGGGTTGCCAGTTGCCCGGGGCCCATCCGTCCAATCCGGACTCCCACGACGCCAGGACGACGGCCGCGGTCGGGTCGGGTTTGACGGTCACGACGATATCGGCCACATTGGACAGCCGCCCGGCCGCGTCGCGTACGACGTAATGGGCGATGGCCTTGCCCGCGAACCCGGGCGTGGGCGCGAAGCTGACGACCCCCGAGGCGGCGGTGAAGGTGCCACCTGCCACCGACGCGGAGGACTGGGCCCCGGCGGATGAAGGATCAAGATCCAGAGTGGACGGCCGCAGATACGTGCGGTACGCCACGTCGTTGGCGAGCGCCGAGACGGAGACGGGCGTGTCGAACGGGGTCACGAGGATGTCGTGGTCGGCCACGGGCGGGCGGCTGCGCTGGCCGTGGACGAGTTCGTCGCCGCCGTTGGCGATGGTGGTGCAGACGGGGCTCGGGCAGTAGACGGTGAACCCGTCGTAGTCGGGGTAGAGCGAGCCGTCGTCCTGGACGCCGGACAGGATCCAGTAGAGGAATCCGTTGCCGCCGGCCGACCGGACCGCCTCTGTCCACTCACGATAGACAGGGTTGCGGGTCGCCTTGTCCTTGAGGCCGAATTCGCCGAGCATGCTCGCCTTGCCTAGCCGCTTGGCGGTGCGGATATGGTCCTTGATCCACTGCGTACCCCAGGCCGGAGTGGTGCCCCAGCCGTCCGGGTAGAGGTGGAACGACATGACGTCGACGGCCGGCAGGGCGGTCAGCGCGGCGCTGTCGACGCCCGGCCCGCAGTTGGTGTTCCAGTCGTCGGAATCGGGGTTGTCGCAGGTGAAGCCCTCTTCGCCGACGCTCACGAGGTGGTTGCGATCCACCGACTTGATGAAGCGGGTCATCTCGTCGGCCCAGTTCGTGATGGTCTCGGGGTGGCCCTTGCCGCACTGGCCGGAGGCCGGGAACGCGCCGGATCCCTGGCAGCGCGGCTCGTTGCCGAGCTCCCAGGTCATCACCGTGGTGTCGTCCTTATAGGCGACGCCCGTCAGCGTGTTCACCCGGTTGAGGACGTGGCTGATCCAGTCCTTGTACCAGCCGCGGATCTGGGGGTCGCGGTAGAAGTCGTCGTGGTACGCCTTCCCCGCCCACCGCACGTACTGGTCCATGCCGCCGAAGTCGCCCCAGTTGTTGGTGAACGGGATGACGAGCTTGACCCCGGCTTGGCGGGCGGCGTACAGGACGTAGTCGAGGCGCTCCAATCCGTCGGGCCCGTCGTTGTAGACCGGATGCCCGGCCGCGGCGTCGAAGGTCTGGAAGACGACCCCGTCCGCGGGGGTCTGGTCGAGCCAGCCCCACGTACGCAGGACGGAGAACCCGGCCGCCCGAGCGTCGGCGAAGACGTCGTCGACCATCGGGCGCGACTTGTACATGAGGTAGTAGTTGTTGCTGCCGTAGAACTTGAACGGCTTGCCGTTGAGCTTCAGTTCGCTGCCGACGCGGGTGACGAACCCAGTGGGCGCGGCAGCGCCGGCCGAACCGGGCACGATGATCGCGGCACAGACGAGTGCCAGGGCAAGCAGGCGCCGGAGCATGGGCGTACTCCTTCGAGGCGGTGACACGTGTGGCTCCGATCACAGCACTGAACCGGTTAAGTGTCAACACCCGACGCACCCCGCAGTTCCGGGGGGTCACGAAGGGTGGCCTAGACTTCGACGAGTCGCGACTGGCGCAGGTGGAAAACCACCGGGGAGCGACGCTCGACTTGGCTTGGGGCGCCGCCCGCCTGGGGGCTCGGGCCGCCGATTCGCGCCGCGTGCGCCCGCAACCTGGAAGGAAAGCCATGCACGAGCCGAAGATGACGCACCTGACCGCCGGCGATCCGCAGCTGGCCGCCCTGATCGAGGGCGAAGTCCAGCGCCAGCACGACAAGCTGCGGATGATCGCCTCCGAGAACTACGTGTCGCCCGCGGTGCTCGAAGCCACCGGCACGGTGCTGACGAACAAGTACTCCGAGGGTTACTCGGGCAAGCGGTACTACGAGGGCCAGCAGTTCATCGACCAGATCGAGACGCTGGCGATCGAGCGGGCCAAGGCGCTGTTCGGCACGGAACACGCCAACGTCCAGCCGTACTCCGGCTCACCCGCCAATCTCGCGATCTACCTCGCGTTCCTGCAGCCCGGCGACACGGTCATGAGCATGTCGCTGGCGCACGGCGGCCACCTGACCCACGGCTCCCCGGTGTCGATCACCGGCAAATGGTTCCGGCCGGTGCACTACGGCGTCGAGGCGGAGACCGGCCGCGTCGACATGACCAAGGTCCGCGACCTCGCCCTCGCCGAGCGGCCCAAGCTCATCATCTGCGGCGGCACCGCGATCCCCACGCTCATCGACTTCCCGGCGTTCGCGGCCATCGCCGCCGAGGTCGGCGCGGTCCTCATGGCCGACATCGCCCACATCGCCGGCCTCATCGCCGGCGGCGCGCACCCCTCGCCGGTCGGCCTGGCCGACGTCATCACCACCACCACGCACAAGACCCTGCGCGGCCCGCGCGGCGCCATGGTGATGGCCAAGCCCGAGCACGCCACCGTCGTGGACAAGGCCGTCTTCCCCGGCCTGCAAGGCGGGCCGCACAACCACACCACCGCCGGCATCGCCGTCGCGCTCCACGAGGCCGCGCAGCCTTCCTTCTCGTTGTACGCCCACCAAATCGTGCGGAACTCGAAAGCGCTGGCGGCGGCGCTCGTCGAGCGCGGCTTCGACCTGGTCTCCGGCGGCTCGGAGAACCACCTGATCCTGATCGACCTGTCCAGCAAGGGCATCGGCGGCAAGCCCGCGGCCAAGGCCCTCGACGCGGCCGGCATCGAACTCAACTTCAACGGCGTACCGTTCGACACCCGGCGTCCGCTGGACCCGTCGGGCATCCGCCTCGGCACGCCCGCTCTCACCACTCGGGGCTTCACCGAGGCGCAGATGCCGCAAGTCGCGGCGTGGATGGACGAGACGGTGACGGCGGCGGTCAAGGAAGACACCGCCACGCTGGAGCGCATCGCGGGCGAAGTACGCGACCTGCTCGCCGACTACCCGATGCCGGGCTACACCGACTGACATCGCGGAACCGACTGACATCGCGGAACCGACTGACAT
>Ga0114129_10000291_pt1 | contig 57858 bp, 47 predicted proteins | sample RhiMetdeltSRZDD1_FD_80071 | JGI IMG/M metagenome (GOLD analysis project Ga0114129, IMG submission 80071) | Populus rhizosphere microbial communities from Tennessee, USA - Rhizosphere MetaG P. deltoides SRZDD1 (version 2) (version 2) | ecosystem: Host-associated > Plants > Roots > Rhizosphere >...
CCGCATGACGACCCTCCAGCCAAGGGCATTACGTGTCGGAGTGCGAAGTCACGCAACTCGACACTGACACGCCGAAAGGGACGGCGTTGATGTCGTGGTGGCCGACGTTGGAGTGGCCCGATGAGCGTCAGTCTGCAATCGCGCCGGAAGCAGCGAACGTTTCGAGCGCGACGTGCGAAGGCATGTTTGGTTTCCCAGCCGGGTAGCACTCGCGCGATACCCGTCAGCATGAAACGTGAGCGGATGTAGGCGCGATTGCGAGGGCCACGACCTCGGAGGCCACCACGACATCAACGCCAGTCCCTTTTGGTTCTGACATGTACGCCGGTACGGACTCGGAAACCGGTCCAGCGCCCTACGTAGCACCGCACTATACTGGGAGGTCGATGATCCGCAGGATTGTCCTCGGCGCCGGCGCCCTGCTCGTCCTGTTTCACGCGTGGCTGCTCGCCGGCCAGGCGTGGGACGGCCGGCTGGCTGATCCTGCGCTGATCCTGCGATGGGCTGCCGCAGCTTTGATTTTCGCCGCGCTGATGGTGTTGCGGCGCGCCGGCGCCTCGATGTTCCGCGGCCGGAAAGCCGTCGCGATCTGGCTGCTCGCGGCGCTGCTCCACGGACCCGCGGCCGCCCGGCACCTCGACGGCATCGGCGAGCCCGCGCTTCCAGAGTTCGTCGCCACCCTCACGCTCGCTGCCGCCTCCGGCGCCGCCCTCGGCCTGGGCTGGCTTTTCGCCCGCGCGCTCGTCCGGCGACGGGACATCGCGCTCGTGCGCGACCATCTCGTCGCTCGCGAATGCCCGCGCCCGTTCTCATCGCCCAATCATTCGTTCGTCAGGTTCTCGCCCAGGCCGCCGCCTGTCCTGTCCGTAATCTAAACAAAATCGATCTTCGTTCAGTAGGGGACAGGGGTCGCGACACGACCGATGCCCGTTCAGCAGGGGACAGGGGTCGCACTTCAAGCCCTGTCCCCGCTGTCGCTGATTGATGATCCCGGCCCGTCCGTGATCAGCAGATCACGGACCAGCTCATTGCACACATCAGCGCGTGCCGTGATCAGGAGATCACGGACCGGCAAATTGCACACATCAGCGCGGGCGGGGACAGGGCTTGGAGAGCGAGCCCTGTCCTTGCCGTGAACAGATCACGGACCGACGAGTTGCACACATCAGCTCGGGCGGGGACAGGGCTTGGAGAGCGAGCCCTGTCCCCTCTCGGTGGGGATCGGATCAGTCTTGGAGTCTTTCTTATGCGTATGCGCGTGTTCGTGTTTGCTTTTGCGGCCCTCCTCGCGAGCTCGCTCGCCGAGGCCGCGACCATTACAGGCGTCGTCTCGGACGCCACAGGTGCGGTGTTGCCCGGTGCCCGCGTCGTGCTTCGCGACGTTGCGACCGGCAAGGAAATCGTCGCGCAGGCTGACGGCGAGGGCCGGTACCAGATCGAGGCGCCCGCCGCCGGAACCTATCTCGTCATCGCCTCGCACCGCGGCTTCTCGGACGCGGTCCGCACGGTTGTCGTCGTCCGCGCCGACCAGAAGCTCGACGTGCCGCTGCGGCTCGAGCTGGCCGGCCTCAGCGCGCAGGCGAGCGTCACCGCCACGCGCGCGGATCGCGAAATCCGCGAGATCCCGCTTCACGTCGAGACGCTTCCCTCGGAGGCGATCGGGCGGATGAATCCGTTGTCGACCGGCGACGCGCTGACGTCAGCGGTCAACATCGAGCCGGTAGGGAATGGTCCGTTTCTCGTGCGTCCGCGCCTGCGCGGCCTGGATTCCACGCGCATGCTCGTCCTGGTCGATGGTGAGCGGCTGAACACCGCCCGACAGGCGACGGATCGGACCGGCGCGGAAGTCGGCCTGATTGCGACGGACGCGATCAGCCGCCTCGAGATCGTGAACGGTGCCGGAACGCTCATGTATGGCTCCGACGCGCTCGCCGGCACCATCAACATCGTCACCAACGAGCCGGCGTTTTCGGACAAGACGCGATTCCTGTACGGGTTCGATGGCTACTACAGCTCGAACGAAACCGGTCGCCGCGGCACGTTGACGTTCGGGGTGACGGCGCCGAAGTACGCCGTGCGAATCCAGGGCGGCGCGGAGCGTTATGACGATTACCGCGCCGGCTCGTTCGACGTCGAAGACACCACGCCGCTCTTCACCTCCGGCAGGCTGCATCAGCTCGATTCGGTCGCCGACATGCCGTTCGGCATCACGGTCCGGGCGTTTCCGGATCCCTTCAACGCGCCGTTCGTCAGGACCGACGACGAGATTCCCAACTCCGAAGCGAAAGGGAACTTCGTCAACGCGTCGTCGGTGGTCTCACTGGGCAATCGGCAGACGCTCCGCGTGCGGTATCAGCGGCGGCGGATGGACGATGTCGGCTTTCCGGATTTCGTGCAGCCGATCTTCTTCAACGCGACCACGCTGCCGTTCAGCAACCTCGATCGCGTGTCGGGCCGCTACGAGATGCAGGCGCCCGTGTCCTGGCTGTCGAGCGTCTCGGTGACTGGGTACTACCAGCGTACCGAGCGCCTGCTCGACAACGTGCTGCCCGTCCAGTTCGCGGCGCCGTCGGCGACGTTCCTTCCGATCAGCGTGCTCCGCCTGAACATCCACTCGGAGACCGAGCAGCGCGTCTGGACGCCCGGCGTCAATCTGCAGGCTGTATTCGTGCCGGCGGCGCGCCATCTGGTGACCACCGGTCTCCACATCTACCGCGATCGCAGCAGCGACGACCGGACGACGACGACGCAGGCGATGCTGGTGGGCGTCGTGGTGCCTGGTCCAACCGGTCCGGCGCCAGTCGTGTTTCCGACCCCGCAGCTCCTCGGACCGCCGACGGTGGACTCGCCGGTTCGCGTTCCCGACGCGTCACTCCGCGACATTGGCTGGTACGCGCAGGACGAATGGCGTATCCGTCCGGACGTGCTCGTCATGGCGGGACTCCGCGCCGACTTCTACAACGTCACGACCGATCCGACGCCCGGGTATGACATCGCATCGGTCGTCAACGGTGCCAAGCCGCCGATCGATCCGGCGACGCTGCCCGATCCGAACGGCGCGACGTACACGCGAAGCGCGCTGACGGGCGACGTCGGTGTGCTCTTCAACGCCGGCGGGAAATTCAATCCGTTCGTGCGGATCGGCCGGAGTTATCGGCATCCGAATCTCGAAGAGATGCTGTTTGCCGGTCCGGCGACGATCGGCAGCATCGCGCCGAACGTGCTGGTGAAACCGGAGACCGGCACCAATCTCGACTTCGGCGCGAAATTCAGTGCCGGACGCGTGAGCGGCGGCGCCTACGCATTCGTCAATTCGTACCACGACTTCATCGCGCAGGACCTGGTCGTCGCCAGCACGCCGCGGGGGCCGCTGGCGCAGGCGACGAACTACGCCGATGTCCGCATCAGCGGCGTCGAGCTCAACGCCGAAGCGCCGGTCGTGATTCGGCACGGCGTGCTCTCGTTCATGGGCGCCGGCGCGTTCACGCGAGGCACGATCGTTCACGGCGTCGATCCAATGACCGGCACCTCGCTCGACGGCTCGCCGGCCGACAACATCACCCCGGCGAAGCTGCTCGGTACGGTGCGATTCACGGAGTCGCGTGGACGCTGGTGGGTGGAGTACGGCGTTCGCGGACAGGCCGAGGTCACGCGGGTGGCTGAGACGCTGCTGCAGTCGCCGTTCCTGATCGCGCAGGACCTGCTCTCGCTCGACGGATTCGTGGTGCATCGCATTGGCGCGGGATTCGCGCTGACGCGCGCCCGCGATCGGCTGCGGCTGACGTTCGCCGTCGAGAATCTGACGGACACGTTCTATCGCGAGCAATTCCAGTTCGCGCCGGCGCGCGGGCGGAGCTTCACATTTGGACTGAGTGTCGGAGCGTTCTGACATGTCGCAGTCGCTCGTCCATTACATCCCGATCCTGACGACGATCCTGACGGTGCCGTTTGCGCTCGAGATCTTTCAGCGCTACCGGCACCATCCGGATCGCGTGCATCTTCTCTGGTGGTCGATCGGCGTCGGAATCTACGGCCTCGGGACGCTGACCGAGGCGTTGACGACGCTGGTCGGATGGCGGGAGCCGATCTTTCGCGCGTGGTACATCTCGGGGGCGCTCATGGGCGGCGCGCCACTGGCGCAGGGGACCGTTTACCTGCTCCTGCCGCGCCGGCGCGCGAATCAGTTGACCGTGCTGCTGCTGTCGCTCATCGCGATTGCGGCGACGGCCGCGGTGCTGTCGCCGATCGACTACTCACGCGTCGAGGCGCATCGGCTGACGGGCCGCGTCTTCATGTGGACCTGGGTCCGGCTGTTCAGCCCCTTCATCAATCTCTACGCCGTGGTCTTTCTCATCGGCGGCGCGATTCTGTCGGCGATCCGGTACAGCCGGGATATCGCGACCAGGCATCGGATGGTGGCGAACATTCTGATCGCCATTGGCGCAATCCTGCCCGGCATCGGCGGGACCGCGACGCGTATGGGCTATGTGGAAGTGCTGTACGTCACCGAGTTCATCGGGCTTCTGCTGATCTGGACCGGATATCGCCTCAGCGTGGTGCCCGTCGTCACGCCGGTGGTGCCGGCGTGAGGTGTGCCCGCGCGAAACGGACGAACTGAGCGGCTTCGGTTGCCGTCGAGAAACATCGTTTTGGCACGATGTATCCGGCATAGCGGTCGATCATCAGGAAGATGTGCTGGTCATTCTCTTCGACGTTCAGCACGCCTTCCCACCGCGTCGATCCGGTGTGCCGGGGATCCGTCTGACGAACGCCTGACTCGTCGAGCGTCACGTGTTTCGGTCCGAGAGTGCTGCCCCGATCATCGTTCTGCGCCGCGGAGAGCAACCGCCGCTGGTGGAACCACAGAAAGGCGGACATGAAAAGCAGGGCGCCGATGACGCTGGGAAGGTGCAGATCGAGGCCGGCGAGACGCCAGACAAACGCCAGAGGAAACATGAGGGCGAATCCGATCAACGCCGGCCGCCAGGGACTCCTCATCGCCCTGTTCATCCGACGCGCGCAGAACTCGTGAAAGGCCCGGACGTCGGCGGGCGTGATATCGGTTCTGACTTCCATGCCCCTTTTAGTGGTTGCATGCTACTCCACGCGGAGCGCCTCGACCGGATTGACCGATCGCGCGCGCCGGGCCGGAAGCAGCGTCGCCGACATCGCCACGGCGAGCAGCACGACGGCCACGCCCGCGAAGACGAGCGGATCGCGAGGCGACGTGTCGAAGAGCAGCGGCTCGGCGAAGCGGCTCAAGAGGCCGGCCATCGCTTCGCCGATGACGATGCCGATCGTCGCCATGAGCAAACTGCCGCGCAGCACGAGGCCCAGGATGTCGGCGGCCGTCGCGCCGAGCGCCATGCGCACGCCGATTTCGCGCCGCCGATCTGCGATGAGATAGGACATGACGCTGTAGATGCCGATGCCGGCCACCACGAGCGCGAGCAGACCTGACAGAAGGAAGACGGTGGCGCCGAGAATCCACGGCCGCACCTGCGGCTCGATCCGTTCCTGAATCGTCTCGGCGTTGACGTACGTGATCGACGTGTCGACGCTCATCAGGAGCCGCCGGATGTCAGAGAGGAGTTGGGGCGCGCGGTCGGCGCCTCTCACGATGAGCGCCGCGCCGCCGAATCCAACTTCCTGACCCGCCGGGATGTAGTAGTGCATCACCGGAGATTCGCGCAAGCGGCTGCGGTACGTGTTCGACGCGACGCCGACCACGCGCGCGCACGGCGGCGTGCCGTCTCCGATGAGAAGACACTTGCCGATCGGATCGGCGCCGCGCCAGACGGTCGTGGCCATCAGTTCGCTGACGATTGCGACAGGCTCCGTGCCGGCGTGATCGTCGGACGTGAACGCGCGGCCGCGGACGATGCGCGTCCCGACAGTCGAGAAATACCCGCTGCTGACGGCGCTGACGCCGGGGCCGCCGCCCTTCGTCACGGGCACGACGTCCGGCGCGGGAACGCGCAGCCTGACCGTGAAGCGATTGCCGAAAGGCAGGCCGATCGCCACCGCGGCGCCTTCGACGCCCGGGAGCGCGCGCACGCGGTCCAGCGTCTCGAGCAGGAACGTGCGGCGTCGCGCGCGCTCAGCATCGCGCGACGGTCCGTCCGGAACGCGGAGCAGGCTCGAACGGAAGACCTCAATCACCGTGACATGCTTCGGATCGATCCCGAGGTCGAGGGTCCGCACTTGCCAGAGGCTGCGAACGAAGAGTCCCGCGCCGATGAGCAGCAGCACCGATAGTGCCGCCTGCACGATCGTCAGGCCCGTGCGGAGCCGCGACCGACGGCCGCCGCCTTCACGAGCGCCGGTCCGCAGAGCCTCCGTCACCGTCGCGCGCGACGACCGGATCGCCGGGAGGATGCCGACGAGAAGTCCGGTCGCGAGCGCGAATCCAGCCGATGCCACCAGCACGCGCGGGTTAACGGGCGACGCCGTCCATTCGACGGAGGTGAAGAGCGCCTGTCGGGCGAGGGCGCCCACAGCGTACGCGACCGCCAGTCCCAGCACCGCGCCGGCGAATGCCAGCAGGATCGCCTCAATCAGAAGCAGGCGGACGATGCGCAGGCGTCCGGCACCAAGGGCGGCGCGAATCGCGACCTCACGATGTCGGCGTACGCCGCGAGCCAGCATGAGGTTGGCGATGTTCGCGCACGCGATCACCAGCACCAGCGCCGCGACTCCGGTCAGCCATTGGAGGACGCGGATCTCCGTGGCTTCGGTCCCGGCGTCGTTGGCGCGGAGCGACGCGGCGCTGAGACGCGCGTCGGCCGTCGTGCGGTCCGTGCCCGAGTAGGCACGGCGGTGCGCCGCAGTCGCGTCGAGTCCCGCCTGCTCGAACGTCACGCCCGGTTTCAGCCGGCCCACGATTTTCAGCCACTGCGCGTTGTAGGTCGTCGCCCAGTCGGGCGTGATGCGCGATGACAACACGTTGCCGGGTATCCAGACGTCGACGGATCCCCACTCCGCGCCAGTAAAGCCCGCCGGCGCGATGCCGATCACCGAAAAGGGCTCGTCGCTGAGCATCACGGTGCGCCCGAGCGCCTCTTCGCTGCCGCCAAACCAGTTCGTCCACGCGGCGTGACTCAGCACGACGACCCGGGCCGCGGCATTGGGTGCGTTCTCCTGATCCGTGTAGAAGCGTCCGAGCGCGGGCTTGACGCCAAGGAGCGGGAAGAAGTCCGCCGAGGTGTACCCGCCGCGAATCTGGCGCGCATCGGCGCCCTGGCCGGCGACGACATCGTTGATGGCGTAGGTCGCGACCAACTCGAACATGGTCGCGCCGCGGCGAAGAACGTCGTACGTGACGTGCCCGAAGCCGTTGGACGTGAACGCGCCCATCCCGGGCGGCTGCTCCGTGACGTAGAGGCGGACGACGCGATCGGCGTCGCGCACGTGGGCGGGTCCACGCAGCAACAAGCGGTCGGCGATGCCGAACATCGCCGCGTTGGCGCCGATTCCCAGCGCGAACGTCATCGCGACGAACGCGGCGAAGGCCGGTTCCCGGCGAAGCGCGCGCAGCGCGAAGCGGATGTCGCGAAAGAAGGAGTCCATGGGCACCTGCCTTGGTGGCGACGAGAGACGTGCGTCGGCGCGGAGCTCGGCGCGCAGCGCAAAGGGCGTGATGAGCGCGTCGGACACGGCGCGGACGGCCTGACGCGGCGTCCGCGCGTCGGCGTCGAGCGCGCGGGCGGTGTCCAGCATTTCGGCGCCGAAGCGATCGCGGAAATCGCGGGGCAGCAGGGCGAGCAGCAGCCGGTAGAGACGCTCGATCACGGCGGTCACACGAGCCGCGGACGCTTGCCGTCGGCGGTGAGCCGGGCCGCGCGCACGAGCCGTGCCATGCGATCGACTTCTGCCGCGAGCACGGCGCGGCCGAGCGCCGTCGGCGCGTAATACCGCCGACGCTCATCGGCGCTTCCGGCGTCAGGAGGGCGGGCGCACTCTTCGATCAGCGCGTCCTCGAGGAGCCGGCGCAGCATCCGGTAGAGCGCGCCGGTCTGCAGGACGATTTCACCCTCGGATCGCGTCTCGACGTCGCGGATGATGCCGTATCCATGCAGCGGGTGCGCGGCGAGCGCCAGGAGAATGAACAGCGCGTCACGCTTGAGCGGGACGAAGTCTGCGGGATCAGGGTGTCGGCCCACGCGGAAGAGCGTAGCGTAACTGCAGACATATTGTCCATAGTTGCCGGTTGAGGCTATGAGGCTATGAGGCTATGAGGCGCGGAGGCGCCCGCGGCCCGCGCGAGGATGACCCCACCCCCGCTCGCTCGCGCTGCGGCGCTCGCAAGCTCGCTGTCCCGCGAGCGTTGAGAAAAGAAGACAGGGAAGTCAGGCGCGCTTGCGAGAGCGTGTTCTTACCTTGACCGCTCGCCGGTTACTCGTGCGGCTGCTCTTCCCAGCTCGACGCGTCCGAGACACCGATTGGACTTTGCGACGAGCACCCGGCCGTCGTGCCGTCTTCTTCGACGCTCGAGCGCGGCGGCGTTGTTTCGATTTGGGCTCCGGTTCGACTGACGTAGACGGCGGCGTCGCCTTCCACGGCGGCGGACCACTCTGTTTTTCTTGCCAGCGTTCGGTCTCGGCCTGCTGCTCGGCGAACGTCTGCTTCTGGAGATCCTGGACGATGCCCTCTCCCTGCCGTTCGCGGCCGGCGAGCTTGTAGTAATCGGGGTTCACATTGTTTTGCTTGCTCATCTTCATTCCGGGGGACATTCGTCCCCCGGTCCCCCTATCGCCGTTCGCTCGCGTGGGCCCCTCCGGCCCCGCTCCGCTCCGGCGGTGCGCGCCTGTGGCGCGCTCTCTGAACAGTCGAGCAAAGCATGTGCCCATCGCGTTCAGCCAATCCCGGCGCGGATTCCCGCGCGAACGCGCGACTCGGCGATAGACTCGGGATCAGTGACCCTCGAGATGGCCTTTGTCGGTAACGAGCCACACACCATCGCGTCATGAAGCTGCCGCGGCTGCGCGACCGCATCGAGCCCGGCGTGCGCGTGCTGTTCGTCGGCATCAATCCCGGCATCCGGTCGGCGCTGACGGGTCATCATTTCGCGGGCTACTCGAACCGCTTCTGGAAACTGCTGTATGACTCGCGGCTGGTGCCGGAGCGCATCGGCCCGGTCGATGATGGACGGCTTCCGGAGTGGGGCTTCGGCATCACCAATCTTGTGCCGCGGGCGACGCCCGGCATCGACACGCTCACGCCTGACGAGTACCTCGCCGGCGTCATCATCCTCCGCCGCAAAGTGCGCCGCTTCACACCATCCATCGTCGCCTTCGTCGGCGTCTCGCTTTTCCGCGCGATCTTCGGCGTCCGCGGATCGATCAAACTCGGTCTTCAAAGAGAGACGTTTGAAGGCGCACGCGTTTTCGTGCTGCCCAATCCCAGCGGTCGTAATGCGAATTTCACGTACGCGGAGATGCGCCGCGCGTTCCGTCGACTCCGCGCGGTACATGGCCGAAGAAGCCTGAAAGCCGGAAAGGCGTTGAGGCCATGAGGCGCTGAGGCTCGGAGGCGCGGAGGCCGCGATCGGCAACCCACCGCCTTCCAGCTCTCGGTACTCTCGAGGCCGACTTCGCACTGACGCGATCGCCTGACCAACCCTGGATTCAAGCCTCTCGTCCAACGGTCCACGGACGGAGGACTCATGACGCTCAGTGGCCTCGCACTCGATCTTCGGTACGTCCTGCGCGTGCTCGCAAAGAGTCCGGGGTTCACGGCGGTCGCGGTCTTGTCGCTGGCGATTGGGGTCGGCGCCAATACGGCGATCTTCGGCGCGGTCCGGTACGCGCTGCTCGATCCGCTCCCGGTCGACCGGCCGGACGAGCTGCGGTTCGTGTACTGGACGACGCCGGCCGGGGTGCGGATGAGCCAGTACAACTCGAGCAACGGCACCACGCGCGGGAACGTGACCTCGCGAAGCAACGTGTCCTATCCGATGCTTCAAGCCTTGCGATCTGCGTCGGTGCCTGGAGCAGAAGTCTTCGGATTCAACTTTCTCCCGCAAGTGACGGTCGCCGTGCAAGGAACGCCAGCCGTATCGGCCACAGGGCTGATGGTGACGGGGAACTACTTCGGCGTCCTGCGTCCACGTCTCTTCATGGGTCGCGGCCTGACCGACACCGACGACCGGCCGTCGGCGCCACCGGCCGCGGTCGTGAGCCATGGGTTCTGGCGCCGCGCGCTCTCGGCCGATTCGCAGGTTCTCGGCAAGACGATCGCCATAAACGGCACGACGTTCGCGGTCGTCGGCGTCACCGCACCCGAGTTTCAGGGAATCTCCAAGGGCGGTCGCATCACGCCGCTGACGGACGTGACGATCCCGCTGTCGATGCAGCCGCTGGTGTGGCGGCCCGAGCCGATGTCGTTTTTCACGGCGAACGACCGGCTGTGGGTGCGTGCGGCCGCACGTATCAGCCGAGCCGCTGATGAACGGATCGCCGCCACGTCGCTGACCGGCATCCTCCGTCAGGCCGCCGCAGCCACCGGCGTCGTCGACACAGCCGGGCTGGAGTCCGTCGCGGCGGACCTTTTGCCGGCGAACCGAGGCGTCGTCGAGTCGCTCGCTTCCCGTGCGGAGCGGCCGCTGCTCATTCTCACGGGCGTCGCCGGCCTCGTGCTGCTGATTGCGTGTCTCAATCTCGCCGGTCTCATGCTGGCGCGTGGGGTCTCGCGCCAGCGCGAGCTGTCTGTCCGCCGGGCGCTGGGCGCAGGACGCAGCCGGCTCGTCCGTCAACTCCTCGTCGAAAGCGCGGTCATCGGGCTGGCAGGCGCGGTTGCCAGCCTGCTGCTGACACTCTGGACGTCGCCGCTCGTGTCGTCGATGTTGACGATCGGGTTTGGCGTGACCGGAGTCACGCTGCCGATCGACTGGCAGACGTTTGGTGCGACGGCACTCGTCTCGAGCGTGGCCATTGTGCTGTTCGGATGGATTCCAGCCGTCCGTCTGACCGGACACGACACGACGCAGCACCTGCGTCACCAGACGATCGGGACCTCGGGACCGCGGCTGACGATTGGACGCGTCCTGCTTGCGCTGCAGATCGCGATCTCGCTTCCGTTGCTGGTCGGTGCGGCGCTACTGCTCCGAACGGTCGACAACCTCGGGCGGATCGACGTCGGGTTCGATTCGACCGGGCTCGTGATCTTCAGGCTCGATCCGAATCAGGGCCGTCCCGTCGATCCCGCCCGGGCGCTGGGAGACGCGGCGCTGCCGGCCGGCGATCTCGCGGTGTTCCTGCGCCGGCTGCTGGAGCGGCTGGAATCGATTCCGGGCGTGTCGTCCGCGACGGTCATGGAAAACGCGCTCGTGAGCGGGTGGACGTCCAACAACTGGGCGGTCATCGACGGAGCGAAGCGGGACATGCACATGAACGGTATCGGTCCGCGATTCTTCGAGACGATGCGCATCCCCTTGCTCGCCGGCCGTGCGCCAACGCTCGCCGACGACGAACGCGCGCCGCGTGTGGGGGTGATCAATCAGAGTGCGGCGCGGCAATACTTCGGAGAAGGATCGCCGATCGGCCGGCGCTTCCGCTTCGGACGCAGCGACGTTGAAGTCATCGGCGTCGCGGCAGACAGCAAGTACTTCAGCCTTCGGGCCGACGTTGTGCCGACGCTCTACGATCCGTTCCTGCAACGAGCCGCGGCGGGTCCGCTTCGCGTGGTGCTTCGTCTCGGCAGACCGGTGGCGGGCATCGAGGCCGCCGTTCGTACTGCCGTTGCGGAATTGGGGTACGACCTGCCGGTCACGGAGCTGCGAACGCAGCTCGAGCAGATCGATCTCACCATCGGCCGCGAGCGGCTGATTCGGAATCTGCTGGGTGTCTTTGCCTCTTTCGCGCTGGTGCTCGCGTGCATCGGGCTCTACGGCGTGACTTCGTATTCCGTCTCGCGGCGGACGAACGAGATCGGCATCCGCGTCGCGCTCGGCGCGCGCCGATCGCAGGTGCAGTGGCTCATCCTGCGCCAGGTTCTGCTTCTCGGCTGCGCCGGTCTCGCGGTCGGCGTGCCGCTCGCGCTCGCCGCCAGCCCGCTCGTCGGGTCCTTCCTCTACGGTCTCGGCCCGCGCGACGTCGTGACGATGGCCGTCGCCGCGGTGACGCTGCTGCTGGTGGCGATCGGATCCGGATGGCTCCCGGCGCGCCGGGCGGCGCGGATGGAAGCGCTCATCGCGCTCAGACACGAGTAAAGACCTCGGGTTTCCTGAGGTACGTCTCGACTGTGAGTAACTTGTTGACAAGGAAACCCGAGGTCTTTACTCGTGTCTGAAGCCGCCATTAATTTTCGTTAAGCAAACGTCGCCGCGCGCGCCACGCCAGATTCTTAAGCAGGATTAATCCTCCCTTCATCAGCGCCTCAGACCCGCCGGATTCAATCGAAGAATCGGCCTGAAGCCGCAGCCGCGCCGCCACACCCCGGCGGTCCGCGAACGGTCAGGCCGATCACGTGAAGGAGTAATCCGAATGAAGCAACGATTCGTCGTTTTTGTCCGGGGGGCTTCTCCCCCGGCGGCGCACTCGCGCGCGCTCGTTCGCGTCATCGTGACCGTTATCTTCGTCCTGGGGTTCGCACCAGTCCGGTTCGGACTCGCCCAGGAGACGACGGCAACGCTCACAGGCCACGTCGTCGACGCGCAGGGGCTGGCCATCCGCGGCGCGACCGTCACGATCACCGGCGGGCAGGGAGCTCGATCGGTGACGGCGGACGCGGAAGGGCGGTTCAGTGTGCCGTTCCTGACGCCAGGCACATATACCGTGCGCGCGGAATCGAAAGGCTTCGCGCCCGCGGAACAAAAGGACGTCGTCTTGTCGATTGGCAAACCGGTCGACGTGTCCTTGAAACTTGAAGTCGGCGAGGTCACCGAGGCTGTCAGCGTTACCGCGGGCAGCGACGTGATCAGCGCAACGTCCACGACCACGGGCGCCACGCTCTCGAGTGAGCTCTTGAATAAGGTGCCCGTCGGCCGGACCATCAGTGACGCCCTGTATCTTGCGCCGGGCGTCAGCAGTTCTTCGACCGTCGGCCGCGCGAACCCGTCGATGGGCGGCGGCTCGGGGCTCGACAACCAGTACGTCATCGACGGCGCCAACGTGACCAACATGGGCTATGGCGCACTCGGGTCGTACTCGATCGTTTTCGGATCACTCGGTCAGGCGACGCCGTTCGATTTCGTCCAGGAAGTGCAGGTGAAGACGGGCGGCTATCAGGCGGAGTTCGGCCAGGCGACCGGCGGCGTGGTGAACGTCGTCACGAAGAGCGGCTCGAACGCGCTGGGCGGATCGGTTTTCGGATACGCACGGCCGACATCGCTCGAAGCGAACTGGACGCAATTCCAGTCGATCAACGGCAGCGTGCAGACCGAGTCGTCCCACACGTTCGACGTCGGCGCCGAGGGCGGCGGTCCGATCGTTCGAAACAAGGTCTTCTTCTTCGGCGCGTACGATCCGAGCCGATCCGTCGTCGCGCTGCAGGCACCGGCCGGCTTTCCGCTCCTGAGCCTCGGCGACGTCGATCAGGTTCGGAAGAGCCAGACGTACTCGTCCAAGGTGACCTTCCAAATCAACCCGACCAACCGGGTCGACGCGTCGTTCTTCGGCGATCCGTCGACGGGTGAGCTGGGGCCGCAGCGATTGTCAGCGCTGCTCGTGAACGACACCTCATCGTTCAGCTCGCTGAAGTTCGGCGGACACAATCAGACCGTGAGCTACCACGGCGCGCTTGGCCGCTCCTGGCTCGCGGAAAGTGGCTACGCGCGATCGCTGAGTCACGTCGAGGAAACGCCGCTGGTCGATGCCTGGCGGGTGGCCGACCATACCGTCACACCGACCGTGACGACCGGAGGCATCGGCTTCTATGAAGTCGACGACCGGAGCCTCAACAACCAATACTGGGGAAAGATGACGTTCGTGACCGGAGGTCACGAGCTCAAGTTTGGCGGTGAGTTCGACAACGTCGACTACAGCCAGATGAACCAGCGGACCGGACCTACGTTCGTCGCCGCCGACGGGCGGACGACCGCGACCGGCGCGCAGATCACGATTCTCCCGGACGTCACGTTCGGGCAGATCTATGAAGTCACCCGCGCGAACTTCAATACGGGCCACGCGACGACACAGCACTACGGCAACCTGTTCGTGCAGGACACCTGGCGGATCGGTTCGCGGCTCACGATCGAGCCGGGGTTGCGCTACGAGCAGGAGACGCTCAACGGCGAGATCGTCAGCGGGTTCACGTTGAAAAACAACTGGGCACCGCGGGTCGGGGCGACGTTCCTGGCGACCAGCGACGGTCAGACGAAGATCTACGGCAACTACGGACGGTACTACGCGCGTGTGCCGAACGACCTGGCCGCCCGATCGCTCTCGGCCGACGACGGCATCAGCAGGGCGGACTACTTCGACGCCAACCTGACGCAGCCGATTCCCGACGGCGTGGTCACGCAAGTGCCGGGCGGGGGTCAGATCACCAACCACTTCGTGCCCGCCGGCGTGAACGTCGACACGATCGACCCGAACGCGAAGCTCGGCTACACGAACGAGTACGTCATCGGCGCGGAGCGCCAGATCTTCAACCGGACCAGCCTCGACGTTCGGTACATCTACCGGGACATCCCGCGACTTCTGGAAGACGTCGCCAACGCGCCGATCGTCGCCTACGAGGAACAACTGCCCGGCACGGACAGCGTCGAGTACATCCTGACGAACCCGAGCGCCGAGACACCGGTGCTCGCGTCGGCGGCCTCACTCGGCGCGTCGTTCGACGATCCCGTGCATCGGTACCAGGCCGTGGAAGTGACGCTCAATCGCCAGGGAGCCCGGTGGTCGGCGCTGGGGTCGTACCGCTGGTCGCGGTTGCGCGGCAACTATGAGGGCTTCTACCGCGATGACAACGGACAGTCGGATCCGGGAATCAGCTCGCTCTATGACTTCCCGACGAACGATCCAAGCTATACGGCGATCGGCGTGCCGCAGTTCGGCTTCAGCGGCGACATCCGGTTCCTGGGGCAGGTCGGCATTTTGCCGCTCGACCGGCCGCATCAGGGCAAGTTCTTCGGGAACTACCTGTTCTCGAACGGGCTCAACCTTGGCGTGGGCTTCAACATCAGCTCAGGCGCTCCGCTGACCGGGCTGGCCGCTCATCCGCTCTACATCAACGGCGGCGAGATTCCCGTCTCGGTGCGCGGCGCCGGGATCGAGACCGCCGACGGCTTCAAGACGCGCACGCCAATGCTGACACAAGTCGATCTTCAGGCGTCGTACGACGTGAAGCTCGGGAAAACAGCCAGCGTCACGCTGCTCGCCAACGCGTTCAATCTGTTCAACACCAAGACCGTCCTTGCGTACGACCAGTGGACTGAACTGACGTTCGGCGTCCCCAACCCTGACTTCGGCTCGCCCGAGACGCAGGTGCTTGCGGGTCATCCGCCGCAGTTCCAGGCTCCGTTCGCGATGCGGTTGGGTGCTCGGCTCAGATTCTGAGTCATGAAGACCTCGGGTTTCGTGGGCTCGATCTCGACTGTGAGTCACTTGTCGACAACGAAACCCGAGGTCTTCTAACCCCACGTATTCAGATCGCGAATGGCGCCCGACGACACCAGGTAGATGTAGAAGTCGGTGAACGCGACCCACACGAGGCTGAACCAGGCGAACGCCATGTGCCGCTCGTTCAGCCACGTCGAGCTCTTCCACATCCGGTAACGCGGCGACACCTTGCCATTGCAGGTGAAGCAGTCGAGTCGTCCTCCGATCAGATGCCGCCATGAGTGGCAACCGAACGTGTAGCCCGTGAGCAGCGCGGCGTTGATCAGCATCACGCCCGTGCCGACGCCAATCCCAAACCGGCCGCCGCGGAAAAATGCCGCGAGTCCTTCCCACCACAGGAAGATGAGCAGGAACAGCGCGCCGTAGAGCGTGTACCGGTGCAGGTTCTGGACAACCAGCAACGCCCGTTCGCCGTGGTAATTCTGCGGACGCCCGCGGACGGCGCACGACGGCGGGGTCAGCGCGAACGCTTTGTAATAGGCGCCGCGGTAGTAGTAGCACGTGAAGCGAAACGCGATGGCGAGCCATGGCACGAAGAACGCCGGTGTCTGCGGCAGAAACGTCGGCCACCACGATGGGAACGCGCCGAACCACGCGTGATCGACCGGCACCGAACCCGAGTAGCCGAACGCCGGTGTGAACACGGGCGGGGCGACCGTCGGGCTGATGTACGGCTCGAACCACACATAGTGAGGATTGAACGCCCGATACGTCAGATAGCCGAAGAAGACCACAAGGCCGACGGCCGTGGCCAACGGCGCGACCCACCACTGGTCCGTCCGCTGAGTACTGGCGAAGCCGGTTTGCTGTCCGGTGACTTGAACGCTCTGCACGTCTTGTTTTTGCCTTCTGCCTTATTTTCTCATTCGTCCGACAAGCGCCAGGATTCCCGGCGCCCAGGCGACCGTCCACGCCGCGAACTGCACGAGATAGTTTCGCCCGCCCGCCGGCGCACGGCCCCAGAGCACGTTGACGACGCTGTAGAACGCCAGGCCGGCGAGGATCGATGCCAGCACGCCGCGAGTGAGCACTTCCGTCCAGCTTCGCGGAGGCCGCTGCAGCAGACGTCCTTCGCCGACCGCGAGAATCAGCCAGCAGATGATCCATGCGGCCATCATCGCGACGCGGCCGCGCGCAATCGTATCGATGGCGTAGTACGCGAGCGCGCCGCCGATGCCCGCCGCGGTGCCGATGGGAAGGCCAGCCGCAATCCGTCTGGCTGACACGCCGACGACACCACCGACCGCCATCAACAACACGGCGCCGTGAAGGACGCCGATGAGGATGCGGTGACGGACGCCGAATTCGTACCAGATGTAGTCGCCGGCCGTTGCCAGGGCGGCGACGAACAAAATTCCACTGATAATTGCCAGCATCCCCGTCATTCCGGCAGTTGCTCGCTTTTTGGCTCGGGCAGCCAGAAGCTGAGAAGAAAGCCGGCGATGTACACGAAGGCCGCGACCATGGCCGATGCCATGGCGAGCTGGACGAACGGCGGGCCGGACATCATCGGCGCGAGGACCGAGACGGTCAGATACGCGAACGACGTGCCGAGCATCCGGCCGCCGACGTTGGCCGCGAATCCCTCGCCAGTGCCGCGGAGATGCGTGGGGTACACGCGCGGGAGGTAGTTGCCCCAGAAGCTAAACTGCGCCACGGTGAAAAACCCGGCGAAGAACATGCCGACTTTCACGCTCGGCACGGTGCTCGTGGGCGCCATCCAGAACACGAGCGGGACGACGACGAGGCCAGGCAACTGGAAGACGCGCACGAGTGTCCGCCGGCTGACGATCCTGAGGACGATGAGCGCAAGCGCGAAGCGGCCGACGAGGCCGCCGATCTCCTGCCACCACTGCACGCTCGCGGCGAGCTGCTGCTGCACCGGACGCGCCAGCGTCGCTACCTCGGCGAGCCCCGGGACAATGCGCGGCATCTGCTGAATCGCCCCAAAGGCTGCGCCGTAGCTCAACCCGAACATGAGCGTCGTGACGATCGTCGTGCGCCGAAGCTCCGGGCTGAAGATCGCTGCGAGACTTGGGCGGCGGAGCGTTCCGGCCTCTCGCTTCTGCTGCCAAGCCGGCGACTCCGGCAGGAACGGCCTGATCACCATGAGCGGCAGCGCGGGAATCAACCCCGAGATCAGCGTGTAGCGCCACGCTTCGTGGCCGCCGTGGATAGCCGGGAGCGACTGGCCATATTGCACACACAGCCAGTTCGCGCCGGTCACCAGAATGCCGCCCACCGATGAGAACGCCTGCGTGTACCCAAGCACACGCTCGCGCTGCCTCGGGTCGGAGAACAGCTCGGCGAGCCAGGCGACGGCCGCGACGAACTCCACGGACACGCCGATCCAGGTCATGGACCGGAAAAACAGGAACTGCCAGATGTTCGTGCTGAAGCCTGCCGCGAACGCGGAGAACGCGTAAATCAGAATGCTCCACACGAGTACGCGCCGCCGGCCGAGCCGATCCGTGAGGTATCCGCCGAGCAGTCCGAACAGACCGCCGGCAATCGCCGGAATCCAGAACAGCAGTCCCGCCCACTGTGTGTAGACCGGCGTCCCTGGCGCAGCCTGCACGAGCTCGCGTAGCGCCGGGCCGATGATCAGCGGCAGCATCAGCAGCTGGTAGATGTCGAAGGCGAAGCCGATCGAGGCGATGACGCAGATCAGCCACTGGGTGGGGGTCAGTCGAGGCATGCGTGCTGGGGATTATAAGAGACGGAAGTTCAGAACTTCGGCACTCCGGAACCTCGGAACCGACAGTGCGCTTTACTGCTGTTCCAACTTGGTGCGGATCTCTTCCGGAATCTCGACCGCTTTGAACGGCTCGCCGGGCCGACTCTGGACGCAGACAGCCGCCATCGTGCCGGACGCGATTCGCACGTCGCCTCGGCTGATAACACACGCGTAGCGAATACTGCGCCGCGAGATCGATTCGATGCGGACCTCGACGTCGAACTCTTCTTCGAAGTAGAGCGGCGCGTGAAATTCGACGGACACCGAGACGCGCGCGAAACCCAGATCCATGCCGGCGGGTTTGATGCTCAGCCCCGCGGCACGCCACATCGCGTGCTCGGCCTCCTCCATGTACCGCGGATACCAGCTGAAGTGGACGATGCCGGCAAGATCGGTCTCGTAGAACTGCACACGTCGGCGATAAATGAATCCACGCATCACAGTCAGGCCCAAGGCCCATGGCCCCAGCGAAGGGCACTCTATCAGGGGACGCGAGAATGTGGGCGACGCAGGCGCGCACACCTTGTTGGAATGAGCGCGGTAAGCTCTGAACATGGTGGATGATGCCGTCTCGCCTGACCCCGAAGGCGTTCAGCGTATTCGGCAGAGCTTCGCAAAGCAGGGGCTCATGACGACGCTCGGGGCCACGCTTGAACATGTCTCGGCGGGCACGGTGGAAATTTCGCTCCGTCCTCATCCCTCGATCTCGCAGCAGCACGGCTTTATTCACGCAGGAGCCGTCAGCGCGATAGCCGACTCTGCCGCAGGCTATGCGGCGCTCACGCTGATGCCTTCAGGCCGCGGCGTGCTGACGACGGAGTTCAAGATCAATCTCCTTGCGCCCGCCATCGGAGATCGCCTTGTAGCGCGGGCCAGGGTCATCAAGGCGGGCCGAACGCTGACGCTGGCACAGACCGAGGTATTCGCGGACGCCAACGGGCAAGAAAAGCTCGTGGCGCTATTGACGGCCACACTGATGACCGTCGATGGACGCGAAGGAGTGAGCGATTGAAATGGCTTAGTTTCTTGAATCGAAAAGTGGCCGGATCTCTTGGGCCATAGGCCTGGGGCCTTGGGCCTCTCCCTACGCCGTCGTCATATCGATTTCGGACCGATTCGACCGTCCGTTGTACTCCTCGAGCGCCGTAAACAGCGGCTTGAGGTCGGTGAACACATTGCCGACGAGCGTGTCGACGATGAGGGGCTGCAGGTGCGGGTAGACCTGCAGGAACTCGCGGAAGCTGAACGTGAGGTCATAGAACGCGCGCACGAGGTTCCGGAAGCTGATGACGGCGCGCCGCTGGCGCGCGTAGTACTCGTCGAAGTGCGCCGCGTCCACGCGGCCGGTCGCGAGCGCGGCATGAATCGTGTCGGCCGCCATCTCGCCGCTCTTCAGGCCGAGAAAGACCCCGGTGGAGAAGAGCGGATCGAGGAACGCGAACGCGTCGCCGACCAGGCAGAACCCGTCGCCGCCGATTCGCTGCGAGTGATACGAATACTCGCCGGTGACGCGGACCGGCTCGCACTGCGTCCCGACGCTGACGTGATCGCGAATCCACGCGCACGCCTGCAGCTCGCGATGGTAAATCGCGTCGGCGTCGCGGGTATCGCGATAGAGATAACCCGGCTCGCCGACGACGCCGACGCTGACGATGTCGGAGTGCATCGGGATGTACCAGAACCACCCCTTCTGCGGCACGTACGCCACGGTCGTCGCGCCTTCGTCGAGGCCGGCATCGCGCTTGGCGCCTTTGTAGTAGCTCCAGACTGCAATCTTGTTGAGATCGGCGTCGCGATCCTTCCAGCCGAACTTGCGTGAGAGGAGCGAGTCGCGGCCGCTGGCATCGACGACGACGGTGGCGCGGATCTCCTGCCCTTTCGCGGCGTCCTTCTCGTCGGCGCGGACGCCGACGACGCGCGTCCCGTCGAACAGCACATCGCGGACCGTCCACCCCTGGCGCACTTCGACCCCTTTCTTGCGCGCGTTGTCGAGGAGCATGGCATCGAACTCGCCGCGCCAGACCTGCCAGGTCTGCGCGCACTCGTGTTTGATCGTCTGGAAGAAATAGAACGGCTGCGACACTTTCCCCGTGATTGAGACGAACTGGACGCTGTACTTTTTCGGCGCCGCGGATTTGTGCAGCCAGTCGACGACGCCCAGGCGGTTCAGCGTGAACCACGTGTACGGAATCAGCGACTCGCCGATGTGGTAGCGCGGAAACATCTCGCGCTCGAGCAGCAGCACGCGATGGCCGTACTCGGCGAGCAGCGCACTCACCGTGGAGCCCGACGGGCCGCCGCCGATGACGATAACGTCGTAACTGGATTCAGGCATGGATTAGGTGTACCGAACGCCGACGTGCTGCGGGAGGAAGAAGCGGCTGAGAAGCATGTCCACGCGCAGCAGCCCCTCGCGGGTGAGCGCGATGCGATCCGCGTCGTTGACGTCCAGGTAACCGTCATCCGCAAGCAATCGCCACACGTCGGCGAATCTCGAGCGGACGTCGACGCCGAATTTGTCACGGAAGTAGCCCGGCCGAATCGCGCCGCGCTTCAGCTGCAGCACGAGCTCGCGAATCATTCGCTCCTCGGGCGTGGGCCGGTACGCACGGCCGAGCGGAAGGTCGCCGCGATCGACGGCCGCGCCGTACGCGTCCCAGGTGTCGACGTTCTGCACGTGCACGCCGTGGACGTGCCCGAACGACGCCACGCCGAGGCCGACGAGGTCGGCGCCTTCCCACAGCCGATCGCGATACATGAACTTGGTACGAGCGGGATTCTTGACCGCGGTGTAGGCGCTGCCAATCGTGTAGCCGGCGCGCTCGAGCGCCTCGAAGGCCTCGCGGACCCAGCGGCGCCGCGTGTCCCACGACGCAATCTTGTCGGGAAATTGCCCGGTCCCGTGCATCAGGTCGGCGCTGATCGTCGTGTTGAACGGCAGCTCCATCTGATAGATGGTGACGCTGTCCGGTTCGAGCTCGAGCGTGCGCGCGACGCAGGCGCGCCAGTTCTCGTCGGTCTCGCCGAGCATGCCGGCGATCAAATCGATGTTGATCTGTGGAAATCCAATCGAGCGCGCGTACTGGTACGACCGCGCGATCTCCGGCGATCGGTGCGCGCGGCCGTTGAGCTCGAGCAGCCGATCGTCGAAGTTCTCGACCCCCAGACTGAGGCGCGTGACGCCCAGGCTTCGAATGACGGCGAGCTTGGGCTCGGTGAGCGTGCCGGGCTCGCACTCGAACGTGATTTCCTCGGCCGTGCTCCACGACGCGACCGCCGACATGCGCGTGACGAGCGTGTCGAGCTGGTGCGTGGAGAGAAATGACGGGGTCCCGCCGCCAAAGTAGATGAAGTTCAATTTACGTCCGGCGAGCGCCGGCCGTGCGCGAAGCAGCTCCCATTCGGCCGCGAGCCACTGCAAGTAGCGCTCAACCTGTCGCGCGTTCTTATCGGTGTACACGCGGAAATAACAAAAGTGACAGCGCTTGCGGCAGAACGGGATGTGCAGATACAGGCCGAGCGGCACGTCGTCGGCCGGCGTATTGAGAATCGGCAGTGCGTCGCGCGAGACGGCATCGCGCGTCCAGACCGAAAACGGCGGGTAATTTGCGACGAAATAGCTGCCGATTTCCGGTTCGGCAACCGCCGCGCCTTGCGAATCCGACATGCTCCTTAACTATACTGGCTCAGTCCTGCCGCCGTTTCGCGCGCGCGGGCCGCGCCGCCCGTGAGCCCCTTTTTCGCTGTCACACTTCTGATCGTCGCCGTCGTCATCGCGGTTGCCTGGGCGGCCGGACGACTTGCCGGGCGTTTCGGCCAGCCGCCTGTCGTCGGCGAGCTTGCCGCCGGCATCGTGCTGGGACCGTCCGTATTCGGACTCCTTGCGCCGGACGTTTCGCGATCCGTTTTTACCGCCGACGTCACGCGCGCGATCTCCACGATCGCGACCGCGGCGATTCTCGTCTTCATGTTCCTGATCGGCCTCGAGCTCGACGTCGGCACGCTCCGGCGTCAGGCGCGTGGTGTGGCACGCATCGCGGCCGTGAGCCTGATTCTGCCGTTTACGCTCGGCTGTCTGCTCGCGATCTGGATCTTTCCGTCGCTGCGCGGCGAGGCCGCGACGCGGCTGACGTTCACGCTGTTTCTCGGCATCGCCTTGTCGATCACGGCGATGCCGGTCCTGATTCGCATCCTCGCCGATCTGCGGATGATCAAGACGACGATCGGGACGATGGCGATCGGCTGCGCAGCCATCAACGACGTCGTGGCCTGGACGCTGCTCGGAATCGTCGTCGGGCTGGTGCGCGGCGAGCCGTCGATCGCCGGGACGCTCGGACTGACCGCCGGATACCTGCTGGTGATGTTCATCGCCATTCGTCCGCTCCTCAAGACACTCGCCGGCCTTCGCCATCGGCCTGGCGGCGCGGTGTTCTGGGCGATCGCTGTGGTCCTGCTGGCGGTGTTGTCGGCGGTCGTGACGGAGCACATCGGCCTGCACGCCGTGTTCGGTGTGTTCCTGCTCGGCGCGTGCGTCCCTCGTCAGACCGACGTCCTCGCCGGTCTCGAACATCCGCTCAGAAGACTCAGCGTCGTCCTGCTTCCCGCGTTCTTCGTCGTGATCGGGCTCCGCACGGATATCGAGTCGGCCGGCAGCGCGTTCGGCTGGATCATGCTGGTGATTCTCGCGTGTGCGATCGCCGGCAAGGTCGGGGGAAGCGCGATCGCAGCGCGTACGACGGGTCTCGAGTGGCGCGACTCGCTCGTCATCGGCGCGTTGCTCAATACCCGCGGCCTGGTCGAGCTGGTGGCGCTCGACATCGGCCGCAGACTGCTCATCCTTTCGCCGCCGCTATTTACGATGCTCGTCGTGATGACGTTCGTGACGACGCTGGTGACGGCGCCGCTCGTCCGATGGCTGCGTCCCTGGTCCGGCGAAGGCGACCGCAAACGGACAGCCGTGATTGACTAGAATCAAAAGGCACCATGAAAAAAGCGGTCATTGCTGGTCTCACAGCCACATCACTTCTCCTTTCGATCTCTGGCGCTCTGGCGCAGCCGGTGCGCGGCACGATTCAGGGGCTAGTCGTGGATTCCACGGGCGCCGTCGTCGCCGGCGCCCAGGTGGTCGTCACGAGCGATTCGACCGGCGTCCGGCAATCCGTACGCACCGACGACCGCGGCTGGTTCGTCGTGACGCCGCTCGATCCGGGGACCTATCAGGTCGAGGTGACGCACGCCGGGTTCCGCAGGAATCTCCGCTCGATCACGCTTCAGGTGAATCAACGGCTGCGGGTCGATGCGACGCTTCAGCCGGGACCGGTGACGGACACGGTGACGGTCTCCGCGCCTGCCACGGTCGATCGAACGGCCACCTCGCTCGTGTCGCGCTTCGACCCCGACCGGATCGCGAATCTTCCGCTCGACGGCCGAAACTTTCTCGACCTGGCGCTGCTGACGCCGGGCTCCGCACCGGCCGCCCAGGGATCGGCCGGATCCGTGCGCGGCGACTTCTCGTTCCACGTGAACGGCGCGCGCGAGGACGCGAACGCGTTCCTCCTGGACGGGGCGTACAACTTCGATCCGAAGTTGAATACCGTCGCCGTCAGGCCGCCCGTCGACGGCATCCGCGAGTTCGAAGTCGTTGGCAGCACGCCGGATGCGACGTTCGGCAAGAACGCCGGCGCGCAGGTCAACGTCGTCACCCGCTCGGGCGGCAATCGGCTGACGGCGACCGGCTACGAGTTCTGGCGGACGGCGGCATTCAATGCGCGCAACTATTTCGCGCCGGCCAACGAGCCGGCGCCCGAGTACCGGCGGCATCAGTACGGCGGCACGCTCGGCGGAGCGATCTCGAAGGATCGGCTGTTCTTTTTTGCCGACTATGAGGGGACGCGATTGTCGGAAGGGATTACGCGCGTCACGAACGTGCCGACCCTGGCCGAGCGTGAGGGCGATTTCTCGAACACCCTTTTCAGGGTGCCGGTCGTTCCGGGATTCGGCGTGGCGAGCCAGATTCCGCCTTTCCTGCAGAACCCGGTGGGACGGTCGATCGCGCATCTGTATCCGGAACCCAACCGCAACACGCCGTTCGCCAATTTCGTGTCGTCGCCCGAGCAGACCGAGGACGTGGATCAATTCGACGTCCGGATGGACTATCGCAAAGAGCGCACGATCGTCACGTCGCGCTATAGCTTCTCGGATCGGCGGCTCTTCGAACCGTTCGCCGGTCCCGGCTTCTCGGTCGTGCCCGGGTACGGCAATGACGCGCCGCGTCGCGCCCAGAGTTTCGTCGTCTCGGCGACGACGCAAACGGGAAGCCGGTTCCTGAACGAAGCGCGCGCCGCCTGGACGCGTGTTGCGGCCGGTGTGTTTCAGGAGGGCCAGGGCACGAGCATCAATCAGCAGGTCGGGCTGCCCGATCTCTCCTCTGATCCCCGCGATTGGGGGCTGTCGCTGATCAACGTCGCCGGCTACTCGTCGCTGGGCCACGAATACAACAATCCGCAGGATGGCCGGACGAATCACTGGCAGCTGGCCGACACGGTCTCGTGGACGACGGGGCGGCATCTGGTCCGGTTCGGCGGGGAAGTGCGGCTGCTCAGCCAGGAGGCGTTTCGAGACGTCCAGTCGCGCGGCCTGCTGACGTTCACGAGCGCGGCGTTCACCGGGAATGCGCTCGCCGATCTGCTGCTCGGTCTGCCGACCGCCACCGTCGGTGCGACGCTCGACAATCCTCAGAATCTCCGGGCGTCGAGCTACAACGCGTTCATTCAGGACTCGCTGGAGCTCTCGCCGACGGTCACCGTCTCGGCCGGCGTCCGGTACGAGCTCAACATGCCGCCGGTGGACGCCGACAATCGCGTGAATCTGTACGATCCGTCCACCGGAACGATCGTTCCCGTCGGCCAGGGTGACATGCCGCGGGCGGGCTACGAGGCCGACAAGAACAACTTCGCGCCTCGTCTCGGCGTCGCCTGGACGGCGCGCGAGTCGACGGTCGTTCGTGGCGGCTACGGCGTTTCGTACGACCAGGCGGCGCTCGCCCCGAACGAGTTCCTGTACTTCAATCCGCCGTACTTCAATCTCAACACGTACTTCACGATCCCCGGCCTGTACCTGCTGACGCTCTCGGATCCGTTTCCGGCGCAATTCCCGTTGCCTCTGCCTGAATCGGCGACGGCCGTCGATCGCAATCTGCGCACGGGATACCTGCATCACTGGAACGTCAGCGTCCAGCAGCGGCTCGGGCTGCGCCGGACCGTCGAAGTGGGTTACATCGGCTCGGTCGGCCGCGACCTGGTCGCCGGGCGCGACATCAACCAGCCGCCGCCGAGCAGCGCGCCGTTCAATCCGCGGCCGAATCCGGCTTTTGCCGACATCCTGATGATCGAGTCGCGCGCGCGGTCACACTTCAACGCGCTCGAGGTCCGGCTCGATCAACAGCTCGACCACGGCGTCTCGGCGACGGCGCAGTACACGCTCGGCAAGTCGATGGACGATGCCTCCGGATTTTTCTCGAGCTCGGGCGATGCGAACTTCCCGATGGACAGCAATCATCCGGAGCTCGAATGGGCCCGGTCGAACTTCGATGTTCGCCACCGCTTCACGCTGGGCGCGCTGTGGGAGATCCCCGTGGGTCCGAATCGCCGCTGGATGCAGGACGGATTCGGCGCGACGTGTCTCGGCAACTGGGATCTCTACGCCGTCGTCACGCTTCAGAGCGGCAGGCCGTTCACGGTCGCGGTGCATACGGACATCGACAACAGCAACACCGGCCGCGCCAGCCTTGGATTCGGCGCGAACGATCGCCCGAATCTCATCGGCGATCCGAATGTTTCCGATCCGGAGCCGACGCGCTGGTTCAACACCGATGCGTTCGTGCTGCCGCCGTACGGGACCTTCGGCGACGTCGGACGCAACACGCTCGACGGTCCGGGCTTCACGAACGTCAACGTTGCGCTCACGCGCAAAGTCGCGCTCACCCGCGGCGCGCTGCAGCTGCGGCTCGAAGTGTTCAATCTCTTCAACACGACGAACTTCGATCTGCCGGATAACTTCCTCGGCTCGCCCACGTTCGGGCAGATTCTGTCCGCCGGAGCGCCTCGGCGATTCCAGTTGGGCATTAAATACCTGTACTAAACGCCGCATCGATCTATCGATTTATCGATCGAGCGATAGATCGATGTATTGTTCTTCTCCATGCCCTGGGTGTTGTTGGCGATTGGCGCGGCGCTGTCGTGGGGACTCTACGGTCCGGCGCTGCACGGCGGTCAGGTCCAGCTCGGCAGCCCGTTCCGCGCGCTGTTGTGCGTCGGCCTGGCGTACATGCTCATCGGCGTCCTGGTGCCGGTCGTCGCGCTGGCGTCGCAGGGTGAGCTCACGGTGCGCTGGACCGCCGGCGGCTTCATGCAAGCCACGCTCGCCGGCGCCCTCGGCGCGATCGGCGCCGTGTTCATCATCTACGCGTTTCGATCCGGCGGGCTGCCGACCTACGTGATGCCGCTCGTCTTCGGCGGCGCGCCCGTGGTGAACGTGCTCTTCTCGATGTATTTGCACCCGCCAAAAGTTGCGCCGAATCCGCTGCTCTGGGTGGGGATGCTGCTCGTCGCGATAGGCGCGAGTCTTGTTCTGTACTTCAAGCCGCAGTGACAAGCGGGTGAGGCGCTGAGGCCATGAGGCGCTGAGGCTCAAAGGAACGTCTCATAACCTCATAACCTCATAGCCTCATAGCCTCAACTACTTTTTCCTCTCCCCAATCACCCAGAGGTGCGCGCTCGAACGAATGAAGAGCTGGCCCTGGGAAATTGCGACTGTACTGAGACAGTATGGGCTGCAACCGTCGCCGAAGGTGTTCGACGCGAGGATCTCGAACTTCGGTCCCGCGCGGAACACCGTCGTCGTGCCCGTCGTCTCGCCGGTAACGTAGATCTTCCCGTCGGCGAGGATCGGCGACGCGCTGTAGAAGTCGTTCGGGAGCCGCTCCGGTCCGTACACCGTCGTCCCGGTCTTGAGATCGAGACCGTAGACGACACCGGTCTCGTTCACGACGTAGACGAGCTTGCCGTCGCTGACAGGACTCGGCACGTCCGGACCGCGATCGAATTGCCAGGCAATGTGGGTCGCACTGACGTTGCCCGAGCCGCCCGGGCGGATCGCGGTCAGCGGATTGTTGCGGCTCGGCGAGACGATGAGCCCACCCATGACGGTCGGCGAGGCGACGATGCGGTAGTCGCCGCGATTCTCCGGGTTCAACCCGTCGACGCGCCACAGTTCCTTGCCGGTTTCAGGGTCGTGTCCGGTGACGGCATCGCCGCCCGAAATCACGATCTCCGTCTTGCCGTCGTACTGCAGGAGCGCCGGCGTCGTGTAGGCGTCGGGCGATTCGCGCTGCGCCTTGGTCGGTCGCTCGACGTGCCAGACCGTCTTGCCGGTGGCCTTGTCGATTCGGAGCACGTAAGACGGATCGTCGGTCTTCATCCCGTGCAGCACCTGGACGAAGAGGCTGTTGCCGTGGAGCAGCGGCGACGAGGCGTAGCCCCAGTTCAGGCCGAAGCGGCCGTAATCTTTCTGGATGTCTCGCGTCCAGATCTCCTTGCCGGCGAAGTCGAACGCCTTCAGGATTCCGACGCCGGTCATGACCCAGACGTGCTCGCCGTCGGTGACCGGCGAGGGCGACGACATGTTCTGCTTGCGCTCGATGTGATTGCCGCCGGCGATCGGGCGCTTCCACGCGACCGCCTGTTTGTTCCGATCGACAGCCCAGAGCTCGAGGTCGCCGGCGGCGCTCGCCGTCGCCATGCTGAGGAAAATCAGATCGCCCCAGATGATCGGCGTCGACCCGCTATAGGCAGGCATGGCGAGTTTCCACGCGACGTTCTCTGTCGCGCTCCACTTGACGGGCAGTCCGGTCTCCGTGCTCACGCCGTCACGCGTCGGGCCGCGCCAGGCCGGCCAGTTTTCCGCGAGAAGCGATGTACTCGCCGCGAGTATGAAGAGACAGGCCGGTGGCAGCAACTTCCGCATCAGCGATCCTTTCGTGTGACCGCGATGATCTTATAACGAGGAAAGACACGCGACTAGACGCGGGCGGACGGAACGCCGGGTCTTTAGACCCGGCGGTTCTTCCCCCACGCCACCAGCAGCGCGATCACGAGACACACGCCGACGATGCGCATCGGCCATCGGGCGAACACGACCGTCGCGTTGACGATCACGACCGCGTAGAAAATACGCACGATCCATCCGCCGGCACGATTTTCGACGCGTGGATCAGTTCCTGCGCGCGACCACCACGCGTCGGCGGCCCACACGGCCACGAAGAGATAGTTGACGAACAGTCCGCCACCCCAGCGCAATCCGTACACCGCTTCCGTGCTTCGCGCGGTCGCTTCGATCGCCGCGGCGTGGCTCCATCCATGCACGCTCGTCATGGCGATGACGATGTGAATCAGGCACAACGCGAGACCGGTGACACTCACCGGCAGGACCCAGCGCGCCGTCGTCGCACCACGACGGCCGTACTGCGCTGCGACGAACAGGATCAGGGCGATCCAGATGGTCGAGTACAACGCGATGGTCGTCACACGCGTCCGGGATGAGCCGGCGGTTGCGCTCGCGGAGGCATGGGCGTGACGAGCGCGCAGAGAGACGTCAGCGCGACGACCGCGGCGAGGATCCGGAACATCGCCGCGTAGCTGCCGGTTCGATCGATGCACCACGCGAGCAGCAGCGGCCCCAGCGCCGAAGCCAGTACGGTCATCGCCTGCGCGATGCCTTGAATCCGGCCGAGATGGCGGCGGCCGAAGGCGCGCGCCCAGACGCTGAAGAACAGGACCATCACGAGTCCGCCGCCGAGGCCCATCGCCGTGGCCCACATGACGACATGCGTGAGCGTGGAGACCTGCGGGAGAACCGCGAGGCCGAGCGCGAGGATCCCGAGCGCCGCCGCGAGCAGCCACGCGAGACGAACGCTGCGCGCGAGCCATCCGCCCAGAAAGTTGCCGGCAAGCGCGGTCATCGCCGTGACGACGAGGCTCTGGTAGTAGACGTCCGGGCCAAATCCCCGTTCGCGCAGGATCGATTCGTTGAAGAGACCGATCCCCGATGCGACGAGGCCGTAAAGCGCCGCGCCGATCGCGAACATCCAGAACGCCGGCGCGCGAAGCGCCAGCTGCCACGTGTCGCCTTCCAGCTCGAGCGACTGGGCCCTCGTCGTTGACGCGTGAACTTGGCCGGAGCCGTCGCCATCTGCCGCGAGGCCGATCGATTCCGGTGTCGAACGAACGATGAAGAACGCGAGAGGGGCAAGCCCCGCAATCAGCGCGATACCGATCGAAAGCCACGCGTCACGCCAGCCCCAACGCTGGATCAACGCGCCCACCGTCGGAAAGGCCGCCATGAAGCCGATGCTCATGACGATCGAGTAGACGGCCATTGCCGTGTCGATGCGCCGGACGAACCACTGGCCGACCATCGCCAGGCTGACGACCGAAAGCGCGCTCTGGCCGAGCGCGCGGGTGAGCGTCGCCCAGACGATCAGCCCGGACACGGACGCGGTCCGGCTCATCAGCGCGACGACGACGCCAAGCGCGACGGCGACGGCGGTCAGGACCGCGCGGCTGCCGAGGCGATCGAGCGCGCGTCCGATCCCGAGCGCGCCGGCGGTGCCGATGATGGTCGCCCAGAAATTGATCTGCGCGTACGACAAGCGATCGAGGTGGAGGTCGGCGAGCAGCGGCTCCGTGATGAGCCCGAGTCCCTGCGTGCGTCCGGGGAGCGTGCCAACCATCGCCGCGGCGGCCACGAGGAGTACCCACCAGCCATAGAAAGTGCGAGTCGTGCGGACGGAGTCAGCAGCACGTGTGTCCACGTCGAGATTAGGTATGTCACACTTTCGCTCGCTGCCGTGGCCTCTGTTTTGCAGCCTCATCCTCAGAGGGATGCGGCATGGACGAATGGCTGCCAGTCGGCTCCGATACGCTGAGTGAGAACGAGAAGCGGCAGAACGTCATTCGACTGGCGTTCGCGGACGACGAGCGGAAGTACCGAGAGTTCTGCGACGTGGTTCGCGCCAGCATCCCCGATGACACGACCGTCGTGCTGCGCGGCAGTGCCGTGACCGGCGAACGCTGGAGCGACCGCGCGCCGTTCGACACCGACGGCCCGGGCACGAGCGATCTGGATCTGACGCTCGTCGGCGATGAAGCGATCAAGCTCTTCAAGCTCACCGGGTTCTTCGTGCCGGGGATGCACTCACGGCCGGTGAGCGAGAAGGATCCCGACATCGCGCCGGATCTCGTGCCGCTGCGGGAGAGACTGATGGCGATGGTCGGCCGTCCGGTCAACATCCAGGCCTCGCGCGACATCGTGATGCACCTGCGCGGCGACGTGCTCGGGCAGCCGTATCTCGTGCTGCTCGAGAAAAAAGCGGCCTCGTCTCAGTGAGAATCCTCACCTACAACATCTGCCGCGGCGGCGTGGGCCGCGAAGGCCACTTGGCAGCCGTGATCCGCGCGACCAATGCCGATCTCGTCGTCTTGCAGGAGGCGACGAGCCAGGAGGCCGTTGCGCGGATCGCGGAAGGTGCGGGTCTCGCGCATTACGCGTCGGCCGCGGGCCGGTCGCTCGCGTTCATGAGCCGCACGCCGATCGCGCATCACGAGTGGCACAAGCCGCGCCTCTCGCGTCACGCGTTCCTCGAGATCGTGCCGGCGGACGATCGGCTGCGTCTTTTCGGCGTCCACCTGAGCGCCGTGCATGCCGCGTGGACCGAACAGCGGCGCGTCGTCGAGCTGCGCGCGCTGCTCGCGTCGATCGCGCGGCACCAGCACGGCTTTCATCTGCTCCTCGGCGACTTCAACACTCTGGCGCCCGACGAGGTGCTCGATGTGAGACTGCTTCCGCCCCGGCTCCGGCCGTTCGTCTGGCTGAGCGGCGGGCGAATCCGATGGCGCACGATCCGGCGGATTCTGAAGAGCGGCTATGCGGACGGCTACCGCGTACTGCACCGCGACGTCGCCGGGTTCACGTTTCCAACCCGGAATCCGCACCTGCGCCTCGACTTTGTGTTCGTGTCATCCGGCTTCACCGCGCGTTTGCAGTCGTGCGAGGTGGTCACGAGTGCTGACGCGAAGCTGGCGTCGGATCACTTCCCGCTGCTAGTGGACGTGGCAGGAACGTAGGCTGTCAATACGGAACACGGACGCCGGGATCGTCGCGTGGGAAGTCTTTCGTGTTCCGGGTGACGAGTAACGCCGACTCGGCACGCGCCGCCGCCCAGACGAGCGCGTCCGGCAGCCGGATGCGCCGCGAACGGCGGATATCCACAGCCTCCCGGGCGATGCCTCTGGTGATCTCGACAATTCGGAAATCGTGCAGGAACATGTCGATGACGTCCATCTCGGCGTCCGTGCGGCCTCCAACCAGGACTTCCATCCACGTGACGACGCTGATCAGGCGCTCGCGATAGCGATCAAGCTCCGCTTTCGACGCCTCGACGCCGTTCAGATAATCGATGAGGATGTTCGTGTCGAAGAGCGCTTTCATGGCCGCCGCCGGCGCGCGCGAGTGCGGCGGGCGACTGCAGGAGGATTCCACTCGTCACGCAGCCGGCGCTGGTACGCGAGGCCGTCGATCGGGTGGTCTCGCCACAGGCCGAACGCCGGATCGCCGGCCGCCTGCCGCTCGTCCTCGACGTGGCGGGCGATGGCGCGCCTGATGGCCTCGGCGCGTGAGATGCCCTCGCGGCGGCAGATGACGTCGAGCGCGTCGAGCTGAGCCTGGGGCAGCTCGATGATGGTTCGCATGACGTCATCATATCACGTCATCAGATGACTCCTCAGGTAAGGCATTCTCCACCGTCGCCTCACCGCGGCCGGCAGGCTGCGGCGGCGCGGACGGACGCTGGACCGGACCCACCGAGTACGGACGCATCATCTCATTGTCCTCATGCTCCAGCATGTGGCAGTGCCAGACGTACTGCCCCTGGCGATCGAACGTCGCCTTCACCCGCGTGATTTCGTCCGGGTACGCAATCACCGTGTCCTTGGTGCCGCGCTCCCAGGCTTCGGGCGGTCTGCCGGCGCCCGTTGCATTCACGCGCTCGACGATCTCGAACTGGACCAGATGGATGTGAATTGGATGGGCGTCCTCGGTGAAGTTGTGGAGGTGCCACAACTCCGTTGCGCCAGGTGACGGAGTCTCCGTCACGTCATCCATCCACCGGAGCGGCTGCCCATCGCCCTGCGCACCGACCGTCCCAAGCAGCGCCATCCTCGGACCGAACGGCACCGCGGTGGGGTCGTTGCAGGCGAGATCGAGCTTGGGAGGTTGAGGCCTCCGGCGGCCGTGTCCCGGATGACCGCCGACGAGCACCGTTTCCGACTCCGCCTCGTTCAGCGACAGCTCTCGGGTCACGGTTGCCGCGGGGAGCGCGGCTCTCGCAGGCAAAACGAGCGACGCCGGCGGCACGCTGAGGTCCGCCGATCGCGACGGCATCACGCGGAACTGCATGACGAGACCGGTGGAATCGGGATCGGACGGATCGAAATCGACTCCCAGCACGCCGCCGCCGAACGGCTCGTCCGGCCCGAGGTTCTGCAGCACGATCTCCGTGCCGACCGGAATCGCCGTGAAATCGACGATCACATCGGCGCGTTCACCCGGGCCCATGAGCAACTGATCGAGTCTTGCCGGCGCCGGGAGAAAGCCGCCGTCTGCGCCGATTTGCCAGAAGGGCAGCGCGGCGCGCGAGAGCTTGAGGATCAGGAATCTCGAGTTGCACGCGTTCAGAAGGCGGAACCGGTACCGCCGTTGCTCGACTTCGAGGTAGGGCCAGGTGCGGCCATTCACGACGATCATGTTGCCGAAGAATTCCGGATTCCAGATCGGCGAGACGTCACTCGGCCCGGTGCAAGCCGGGTCTGCGATGAACGGAATTCTCAACTGGTCCGTCGTCAGTCCTTCGAAGAAGGCGCGATTGTCCGGATAGAACAACTGGCCGTTCGAATCGAACGATCGATCCTGGATGACGAGCGGGATCTCGTAGTAGCTCCGTCCCGGCGGATCGCCTTCAGCCGGCGCGGGGCCGGGCAGCTGCGAGCCCGGCAGGTCACTCGCGCCTCCGCGAAGAAGATAGAAGCCGACCGGTCCAACGTAGACGTTGACGCGTGTCATGCCACGCGCGTGATCGTGAAACCAGAGCGTCGTGGCCCGCTGATCGTTCTGGTAGACGGCGGTCGCGCTGCCGCGCGTCCACGTGCCGCCCCAGAGATTGGAAAACTTCGCGCGGAAGAACTCGTACCACGTGCCGGTCGTCGCAAATCCGCTGGGGATGTTGCGCGCGTCCGGGAGAAACCACGCTTCAGGGTAGCCATCGCTCTCGTCGGAACTGTGAGCGCCATGCACATGTGTCACGAGGGGCACGGGACCTCGGTACGGTCGGGAATCTGTGCCGTGGCCGTCGCGACCCAGGGCACCGCCTGGCGGGTTTGCCCAGTGGAGCGTCTGATCCACAGGCAGCAGATGCGGCAGGTACCGGCCCTGCTGATCGACCAACTGATTGATCCAGGTGACGCGCGTCTGACGCGCGCTCCTGGCTTCGATCGTGTGGGACGGATAGTGAAACGACGCCGGGTCATTGACCGACCCGTAGCTCCAGACGGTGGTCGGACGATGTGGCGACGGCAGGACCTGCTGATCGAACTGCCGGACCCCGATCGAATAGAGATCGGTCGTCGCACTGGCGCCATCCCGCGGCATCGCCGGAGGGATCCACAGCGGCGTGACGAACTGCTCGACGCTGCAGGGAGACAGCGTGCCTCCGGGAATCTGTGCGACCAGTCTCGGGGCTAGGCCCAGCCGTGGGGTGAAGTAGGCGGCCACGCCGCTGGCTGTTGCCAGTTTCAAAAACCGTCGTCTCGTTGGCATAGGGGAAGACTCGCTACAGCAAGCCTCGAACCAACTTGCGGATGCGATCGCTGGACTGGTTCAGCGGAGCGCTCGAGACTGACGATACCGCGTGGCGGACTTTCTTCTTCGGGGCAGGTGTCTCTAGTCACTCCGTAAGGACGCCACTAGCGGCAGTCGTTTCACGCTCCTCGCCGCGCCGATCGCCGAGGCGAGGCCGACGAGTGCGACGAGCGCCAGCGTGGCGAGTGGCAGGAACGATGGTGGCGTACCCCGAGCGATCAACACCGGCGCGATCGCGACGAGCGCAGCGAGAAGGCCGATGATGAGTCCGACCGCGATCACCGCGCCGCTTTCGAAGACGATGAGCCGTTGCAGCGTTCGGCCGGTGAAGCCGGCGGCGCCGAGAAGGGCCAGCTCGCGCCGGCGCTCGAGCACGTTCCGCGCCGTGATCGCGACGAGACCGAAGCAGCCAAGCAGCAGACCAAGGCCGCCGAGCGCCTGAAACGTCGAGAGGTACGTGTTTTCGACGCGATGGTACGCGTCCAGCCGCTTGACGCTGTCTTCGGCATCGAGGCCGAACGGCTCGAGCCGATCTTCGAGCAACCGGGCAACTTCGTCGATGCGCGCGGGCGTGGCGCCGCGAATGCCGGCGAGCAGCAGCCGATAGCCGGCGACCTCGGGAAAGAGTTGCAGGAAGGCGCTTTCGGCAACAAGGATCTCGCCCTGCAGCATCGAGTCGTCGAGTGACGCGACGATGCGCACGCGGAAGGGACGGGCGGTGTCGGCGTCGAGTGTCAGGACGTCGCCGACCGATGCGTGCAGCACGTATTGAAGCGACGTCTGATCGACGACCGCGGGAACGACGCCGTCCGCATCGGCTCCGCGCAGCAGGCGCCAGGGATTGGCGTAGTCGTCCTCTTTTGCAGCCAGCGACGCGGCGAATCGAAACCGGCCAGCCTCCACGAATCGCGGCGGCACGCCGACAATGCGCGGCCGTCTTGGCTGATACAGATTCAAGCAACTCGCGTCGTCTCCCGGCCGCAACCGCAGCGCAAACAGGTCGACGTCCGCGAGTGCCGGGTCCGCCGATCCGGACTCGAGGCCAAGCGCGGCGCGCCCATCGGCTGTCGCCACGTCATTGACAAACGGCAGCGACGATTCGGCGATGAGCGCGAATCCGCCGGTACCTGACGTCCGTCCCGAATCGGAACCGGCGCTCTTGCGGAACGCGTCAACGGATATGAGCAGGAACACGGCGGCAGCGACGAGACCGGCTGAGGTCAACGTGCGGCCCGGACGCCACGACATGTTGGTTGCCGCGAGCCGGCGCAACGGCGCGTGCCGGCCCAGCGACGACAGGCGATCGGTCGAGACGCGGCGAAGCCAATGGCTGAGCGCGAAGAGGCCTCCCGCCAGCACGAGCGTCCCCGCGCCGAAAAACCCTGCGGCCGGCGGCACGAGTCGGATCAGCGACAGCCCGGACAGCACAACGGCGACCGCGACGCAGAAAAACGCCGCGATCTTCGATCGTGTCCGCCGAGGCGTAGTGCTGCCGCTCGAGACGGTTCCAGAGAGCAGCGCGCGGGGAGTCGGGCGTGCCACGCCCCGGACGGTGATCGCGATTGAAATCACCGCCGCGACCATGGTGGCCGCAGCGCCCCCGGCGAGCGCGACGGGACTGACATGCAAGCGCAACAGCGTCGTGCCGACGGCGCCGGCCCACCACGTGCGCAGCCCGTACATCATCAGCCACGCCCACGCGATAGCGAGCGCGACGCCGACGATGCCGCCCGCGATCGCGATGAGCCCGCCTTCGATCAGGAACAGACGTCTCAACGCGCCCGAAGAGAAACCTGTCGCGCGAAGGAGACCGGCCTGGGCGAGACGCTGTTCGATTCCCAGCCGGAAAAAGAGCGCGGCGAGGAGCAGCGCGGAGACCATCAGAAAAAAGCTGAAGTACGAAAAGTACGCGCCGAAGTCGGTGGCGCCGGCTGACGCCGCGGCCTGCTGGCTTCGCACGTCGAGAACCGTGAAGCCGGCGCGATCGGGCGCGATCGTACGGCTCACCTCGCGCGAAAGATTCGTCGCCGCATCGTCGAGATTCACGCCGGCCGTTTGTGGTTGCAGACGAATCGACGTCAACTGGCCGTGGCGTGTGCGCCACAGCGATTGTCCGGCCGCAAGAGGCACGAAGACTTTTGGCGCCGTGCGGTAACGCTTCCAGTAGTCTTCGTCGATGGGCCGGACGAGCGTGAGATCGATGGGAAATGGCGGGTCCCACTCGGACACGCTGTTCGATGTCGTGATGCCCGGGTAATCGGGCGCCAGGCGGCGATCGACAGCGAGACCGGTCATCGGAACGACACCGGTCACCCGAAACGACGCGCGCGCAGTCGTGAGACGTCCTTCGTCGAGCCAGCGGTAGTACTCGAGATCGAGGATCTGTCCGGGCGATGCGCCGAGGTCCCGCGCGGCCCATTCGTTCAGGACGACAGGCGGCGCCCCCTGCGGTCCAGTGTCACGGCTCGCGGATCGATCGTCGAGCAGCTTCGCCAGCGTCGCATCACCAGCCGCCTGCGGACCGATCGCGGTGACCAGCGAGTACGGCACCGTGCGGCCGCCAACTGACAAGCGATTTGCCAGCCACGTCAGGATTTCGGTGGATTGCAGCGACTGCCGCCTGGCGGCGGTTTCAACCGACAGGACGACGGCGTCGCTCATGACGCCGCTCGTGGTCTCGACGAGAATTGTCGAGTCCAGAACCGAGACCTTGAGTCCAAGATCGATCGCCTCGAGCGCCGACGGCAGCGCGTTTCGCACGTCACGCCCGTCGAGCGTCGAATCCGATTTCGGCGCGAGCAGCAACGCGTTGACGCGACGCGGCGGCTCGCGGCCCGGATCGTCAGCCGGCGGCGGGTCGAGATCGCGCTGCAGCCGCGCCAGCGAGACGAACGCGGCGCGGACGCGCCCCTGCTGCGGCGTCAGCGAGAATTCGCCCATGCGCTCGCGCGGAAGCGTGCCCTCGACCTGCAGTCGCACGGAACGTCCGGTATCGTCGCGGCGGCCCTGCAGCGAATCGAGCGGGATGTCGGTCGGCCGGGCGACGCGCACGACGAAGCTGTCGCCCGTCGCGGCGCCAAGCTCATCGGCGAGATCCGGACTCAGCAGGACGCCCGATCGTTCCGGCGCCCGCGCGTCCACTCCGTGAAAGGTGAAGAAGCGATTGTCGATGCCGTAGATCTGCACGTCGCGCGCCCGGCGGCCGGACGCGTCATGGAGGGCCACGCCTCTGAGCATCAGCAGCGGCGTCCCGGCGGCCCGGTGCGGCAGCAGCCGCGTCTGCAACTGCTCGGTGAACAGATTCTCGGAGGCGACGACGACGCTGGTGCTGCCGAGACGGCTGGCCGCAATGCCGTCGAGACTCGCGCGCACCGAGCTGCCGACGAGCAGCGCCCCGGACAGCACCGCCACGGCGGTCGCGACGCCGAACACGGATGCGGTGTTCGTCCGGCGGTAGAACGTGAGGCTCCGGATGGCGAGCTGCGTCAGCGTCATTCGACCGCTCGCAACCGCCGCGCATCCAGCTCATACCGGCGGCTGAATCGCGCAGCCAGCACCGGACTATGTGTCACCACGACGAGCATCGTCTGTTGCCGGCGATGGAGATCGACGAGCAGCGTCGCGACCGCGTCGGCTGACGACCGATCGAGGTTCCCCGTCGGCTCGTCGCACAGGAGCAGCGACGGCTGAAGAATCAGCGCCCGCGCGATGGCGACGCGCTGGCGCTCGCCGCCGGAGAGCTCACCGGGACGATGGTCGATCCGTTTGTCGAGCCCGACGTCTGCGAGCAGCTGCCGGGCTCGAGCGTCGAAATTGTTTGACCCGGACGACTGATTGGCGACGAGCGTGGGCACGAGCACGTTGTCGAGCGCCGACAGTTGCGGGAGCAGCAGATGATCCTGGAAGACGAACCCGACGTTCGTGTTCCGGAACCTGGCCTGTCCCGCTTCGTCGAGCGCGTACGGATCGACGTCGCCGAGGCGGAGGACACCGGACGTCGGGGGCTCCAGCGCGCCGAGGATGTAGAGCAGCGTGCTCTTGCCGCATCCCGACGGGCCCATCACGGCGACCGACTCACCACGGTCGACCGTGACGGACACGTTCTCGAGGATCGGCAGCGGTCCGCGCGGCGTGTCGTAGTGCTTCGAGATCGAGTCGGCGATCAGCATCTGGGTAATCGGTATGTCGGGCGGACTGGGTACGTAGGGCGGACTGGTTCCCAAGTCCGCCCACACGCGGATTTGGGGACCAATCCGCGCTACGGACGCTTCACCATCATCTCCTCGTACACCTGCTCTGCGGCCGCCGCCATGTGCTCGGCCGAGTAGTGTTGCCGCACGCCGGCCGCGCCGGCACGACCGAGCGCGGCGGCGCGATCGCGATCGAGGAGCAGCGCGTGCAATGCGTCGGCGAGCGCGGCGGGATCATCAGGCGGCACGAGCACGCCGCCGCCCGTGCGCTCGACGATCTCGGTGAATGCACCGCGGCGAGGCTGGACGATCGGCACCCCGTTGGCCATCGCCTCCAGGAGCGATAGTCCCTTCGGCTCGGCATAGATTGCCGGCATCGAGAAGACGTCCATCTCGCGCAAGCGCGCGATCTTTCCCTCGCGATCGGGCGCGCCGGCGTACGTGAATTCCGACGCCAGGCCCCAATCGCGCAGCCGCTGCTCGATGCTCGACAGGTAGTCGCGGTGCTCGTTCAAGAGATACCCGGCCGCGAGCAGGCGGGTCGGGGGCGCGTTCGGGCGGCTGCGCAGCCGGTGGTAGGCGTCGGCCAGCAGATGCAGCCCTTTCTCCGGCGCGACCCGCGCGAAGTAGCCGATCGTGTAGGGCGGCGCCGTTCGAACCGGCTGCGGTTCATGCCCGTTGAGCGTGATCCCGAGCGGCACCGTCCGAATCCGGCCGCGATCAATGCCGAAATACCGCGTCATGAACTCTGCGTAGTAGTCGCTGACGGCGATGAACAGATCGACGTCCGCGACCGACTGACGGATCAGACCCTGTGCCTGCGATTTCCACGGTTCCTGCAGGTTGTCCAGGAACAGGTCTTCGCCCTGCAGCGTGCAGACGATCGGCGCCTGGAGCGCCTCGCGCAGCGGCTTCGCCAGGCTGATGAGCAGCGCAAACGGCAGATTGACGACCTGGAAAGGCGGCTCGTCCTTGAGCCAGCTCAGCATCTTCAGAATTTCTTTTTTCTGAAAGCCTTCGAGCCCCTGCAGCATCGACACGGTCATTTCGCCAAGCGCCGACGGGTCGACCTTGATCTGCCGCTTCGATGCGAGCCGCAGGATAGGTGTCGAGTCCCACAGGCGATCGAGAAACGCGGGCGTGTGGCGGAAGATCGGGACGTGCTGCTCGAGGTACACGCTCACGCCGCCGAACAGCACCTTCGGCATGCTGACGTTCTTCTCATCCGTCGTCGTCGGCGTGTAGACCGGTGCGAGCACGACGTCGTGGCCGCGCGCGAGAAGGGCGGCCGCCATGGCGTTGTCGCGCAGACAGCTGCCGCAGTACATCTCGGCAGCGCCGGCGGTGAGATACAGGAGACGCAGTCCTACACCGCCTTCTGAAACGCTCGCCGTGCGTACAGATGGTCGAACAGGTTTCCCTCGTGAGGCTGGTCCCAGACGATCTGGTTCGTCTTGATCGGTCCCAGATTCAGGCGTCCGATGAGATCGGAACCAAGCAGCCGGTCGATGAGCGACTGATCGCGCGTCAGAGCCGAGACCACGAGCGTTGGGCCGACCGCGGCAGGCAAGGTGGCAACCTCTTCCTCGGTCAAATCGACCACCGACACGAACGGAAACAGAAACTCGCGGTTCGCGAGCGGATGCGACGAGGCCGTGCAATGAATTACGGTCGGCAGCAGAAAGGTGCTTCCGTGCTTCTGGACGAGCCGCGGGCCCTTGCGGAACTCGGACGTAATCTCCTCGGCACCCGGCTCGTGGAGCCCGGCATCGATCTGATCCGAGATCCGCTTCGCGACGGACGGGTCGACGAACGGCGCGATTTCCGCCTGCGGGTCGTCGGCCGCGCGCGCTTCGATGCGCGCGAGCCGCTCCGCCAGCGCGCGCGCGATCTCACGGCCATGCCGCGGCATCCAGACGCCCGAGGCGTTGACGCAGGACCGGCCGCCATTCTCGGCGACCGACGCGACGATGAGATCGATCGAGTCCTGCCAGCGATCGACCTCGTCGGTGCCGAACAGCACCTTGCTGTATCCGGGGCCGTGCAGCTCGATCCGCGGATCGCCCGCGAACGATCCGACGGCGCTTGTGTCGCCAAAAAAAATGCTGCGGCCGCACTGACGGACGATCTCGCCGGCGCCGGCGTGATCGCTCGGATAGTACGAGAACGCGTCGGCCGGCACGCCCGCCTTGATCATCGCCTGAACGATTCGGTACGGCGTCCATGGCTCGGCGCTGCCCGGACGCAGCACGAGCGGCGTCTTCATCGCAATCGTCGGAATCCACAGTCCGTGGACGCCCGGGGAATTGCTCGGCAGCACGGTGCCGAGCGCACGCGCCTTCGGATAGAAACTGATTGCCTGTCCGTTCATCTCGCCAAAGCCGCGATCGAGAACCGACGGGTCGAGGCCGCGCGTGAGCCCTCGCAGGATGTCGGCGACGTTCGACATCACCGCCGCGACCCGCTGCATGTTGCGCTGGACCATCACGAACGGCATTCCGGTCGTCGCCGACGTCTGCTCGACGTAGTCGTCCGGACGCTGCCCATCGTCGCCAACCGGCAGCGTGTCGTTCAGAAAAATGTCCGCCGCGTCGCGCGTGAGCTCGAGCAGCCTCGCCACCGGAATCCGCGCGAGCGAGGCGCGCATCGCCTCCTGCGCGAGCAGATCGCGCCGAATCAGCCCGACGTTGGCCTGGCTGATTTCGACGAACGGCTTCCCGGTCGCATGGTGCGGCGCGCGGACGACGTCCAGACTCTTGTAGGGCTGGCCTCGACGCAGGAGCGGGATGTGGAGCATGGAGACAGTTTAGCGTGGTGCCTTGGTGCGGCTTGAGGCTTGGGGGTGAGGCTTGGCCTCGAGCGCCTTGCGGTAGTCTTTACGCACGATGAAGCCGGTTGCCGCGTCCGAGCTCGATGCTCACGTGAGAGAAATTGTTCAGTGGCATTTCAGTCCAGAGACGGGGACGCCGTTCTGGCTCGACTTCGCCAAAAAGCTCGACTGGGATCCGCGGAAGGAGATTCGCAGGTACCAGGATCTCGATCGGTTCGGATTTTTCCAGGACGAATGGCTGCGCGGCGGTCCGGTGCGGCGGTGGGTGCCGAAGGCGTTCGCGGACAAGCCGATCTACACGTTCGAGACGGGCGGATCGACGGGCGTGCCGAAGTCGCGCATCAACATCAACGATTTTCGAATCGACTACGAGATGTTCAGCGACACGCTGCCGGAGGAGCACTTTCCCCGGGGCAGTGACTGGCTGATGGTCGGCCCGTCAGGCCCGAGGCGGCTGCGGCTCGCAGTCGAGCATCTCGCGCAGCATCGCGGCGGCATCTCGTTCTGCGTCGACCTCGATCCGCGCTGGGTGATCAAGCTCATCAAGGCGCGCCAGATGGATCAGATGGAGGCGTACAAGCGCCACGTCATCGAGCAGGCGCTGACGCTCCTGAAGGCCCACGACACGATCCGGTGCATGTTCATCACGCCGAAGCTGCTCGAGGCGCTGGCCGAGAAGATCTCGCTGAAGAGGGCCGGCATTCGCGGCATTTTCTGCGGCGGCACCGAGATGACGCCGCAGTTCCATCGATGGGTCCGTGAGGAAGTGCTCGACGGCATCTTCTTCGCGCCGACGTACGGCAACACGCTGATGGGGCTTGCCGTGCACAAGCCGTTCGATCCGAAAGACAACTACGCGATCATCTATTACCCGCCGCTCCCGCGCGCCGTCCTCGAGGTCGTCGATCCAGACGACCCGACCCGCCTCGTCGGCTACGGCCAGACCGGCCGCGTGAGATTGACGACGTTGACGAAGGAGTTCTTCATGCCGCGCTTCCTCGAGCGCGACGAAGCCGAGCGCGAGCCGCCGTGTGACAGGTATCCGTGGGATGGGGTCCGCAACGTCCGCCCGTTCTCACGATTCCAGGCGTCGGTGACGGAAGGGGTCTACTGAAAAGAGAACTTCGAACTTCAAACTTCGAATAGCCGGCCGTGGCATGATCAGGATCGGCATGAGCAAGAGACTCCTGCAGGCGCTCCTCGTGACCTGCGGCACTTTGTGCGTCGGTCTGGGTGTTCTGGGCATCTTCGTACCGCTGCTCCCGACCACGGTCTTTCTCCTGCTCGCGGCGGCCTGCTACGCGAGAAGCTCCGAGAGTTTCCCCCAGAAGTTGCTGAACAACCGCTGGCTCGGCGCGTACGTCAGGAATTATCGGGAAGGCCGAGGTATGAGCACGCGCGAAAAGACCTGGACGCTGCTCCTGTTGTGGATCGGCATCGGCGCGAGCGCGATTCTCAGTGTGCACGCGTGGTGGCTGCGCGCCGTTCTGCTGATCATCGCGGTGGCGGTGACCGTGCACGTCGCGGGGTTGAGGGTGAACCGGCGGATCACCGACGACATCGCCGCCGAACGCTGATCCACGCTCGCCGTTTCATTCCGTTCCGGTGCGCTCGCACTGCCTTGGAGAACCTCACGCATTCGTTGGCCGGTGCAGTCATCGCCGACGCCGCGCTCCGGGCCGACGCGACTCGCGGCGAGCGTCGCGTGTTCCTCATCGCCGGCGTCATTGCCTCGAATGCACCTGACCTCGACCTGCTCTATACGTCGATCACGCCGATGCCGATTGGGTACCTGCTGCACCATCGGGGGCATACACACACGCTCGTCGGCGCCGCCGCGATATTTGCCGGGCTGCTGCTGCTGATGCGGCTTTTCGGATCGGGACGTTCGCCAGCGCAGCTCGTGCGGTTGTGTGCCGTCCTTGCTGCAAGTCTCCTGTCACACCTCGCACTCGATGCCGCCAACACCTATGGCGTGCATCCGTTCTCTCCCGCTGACAACAGGTGGTACTACGGCGATACGTTCTTCGTGTTCGAGCCGGGACTCTGGACGGTGCTGGGCGCCGCCGCTGCACTCAACGCCACCTCTCGGGTCGGCCGGGCATTGCTCATCGCATCCGTAGTCGCCCTTCCGATCTCGACGGTCGTCGCCGGTCTCGTGCCGTGGGCCGCGATCACGGTCATTGGCGCGACGACGATCGTGTTGGCGGGCGCCGCACGTGGACGCTCACCGCGGACGCGCTCGGTGATCGCCCTCACCCTCTGCGCGCTCTACGCCGGGGCCATGAGTGGATTGTCCCGATATGCCCGCGCCGAGGTCCGTGCGGAAGCGTCGACGCCTTTACCAGCTCAGGTCCTCGACATAGTCATGACACCCAACCCGGCATTTCCCGTTTGCTGGGCAATCATCATGATCGAGCGTGACGATCGCGCGGGCACGCTGATGCTTCGCCGTGGCAGTTTCTCATTGCTGCCCGGATTTCATCCCGCGGTAGCGTGTCCGTTGAATCGCTTCGCGACGTCACGCGACCTGCGTGAGGCCGGGGGCGATCGGTACGTGTGGGTGGATGAATATCGGCTGCCGGTCGATGACGTGCGGCGCCTCGTCACCGATTGCTGGGCCGCCGCGTGGCTGCGGTTCGCGCGCGCACCCGTCTGGGATGGCCGCCGGCTGTTCGATCTGCGATTCGAAAGCGATGCGCGCGGTAACTTCACGTCGATGCGATACGACGCGAACGTTTCGCACCTCGGGTGTCCGCCGCGCGTGCCGCCCTGGGAGATGCCGCGCGCCGACGCGCTCGCGCGTTAAGAACGTCCTGTCTACCTGACGCTCCGCTGCAGCACCGTTAGATAGAGCGGCGCCACACCCAGGAGCGCGACGAGCGGGTACGTGAGCCGGCCGCCCCGGTTGATGAGCATGAACTCGAGGTGCTCGCCCGGCTCCACGTGAAACGTCACACGCTTCCAGAACAGCGTGTTGTGGATGAACAGCCGATGACGGCCTGGCTGGACTTCGAGCGTGAACGACTCACCGTAGAGGAGCGAGGTCGGCGGACTGCCGTCGAGCCGGACGTACACCTGGCGAATCTGGATGTCTTTGCTGTGCGTGCGCGTGACCGTGACCAGCGTGCGGAGATCGTCGAGCAACGCCAGCGGCGCCGCCGGCGCCTGCGTGAGACGGCCCGCCGTCCGAACGTAGGGAGACGCCATCATCCGTGCCCGTGACTCGCGATGCGCGGTTGCTATGAGTGTAAAACCTTTTGCCGACGACGATGAAATGAAACGCGCGAAGCGCGAATAGCGATAATGGGCCCATGCGATTTCAGATCATCGTCGCGATCGTGCTGTCCGTCTCCGCACAGTCGCCGCCGGCGCGGGAATGGGCGCAATGGCGTGGACCGAACCGCGACGGCATCGTGCCCGCCGCTCAGGCCCCGGCCGACTGGCCGGCCGCCTTCGGATCGGCGTGGCGCGTCGAGGTCGGCGAAGGGTACTCGTCACCCGTCGTCGCCGGCACGCGCGTGTTCGTGCACAGCCGGAAGGACCCGAAGGAACTGGTGACCGCCATCGACCTGACGAGCGGCAAGACGGTCTGGCAGCAGGTGTACGACGCGTCCTACCAGAAGAACCAGTACGCCGTCCGGATGGGCAAGGGTCCGAACGCCACGCCGCTCGTCGCGGGCGCGCGCCTGTTCACGCTCGGCGCGACCGGCATGCTCAACGCGTGGGACACGGCGTCGGGCACGCGGCTCTGGGAGCAGAACTACACACAGGAAGTCGATTTCTCGAAGCTCTTCTGCGGGACGGCGGCTTCACCAGTGCTCGCGCACGGGCTGGTCGTCGTGCAAGTCGGCAGCGACGTGCACGGCGGCCGGATTCTCGCGCTGGATCCGGCCACGGGAGCGACGAAATGGCAATGGCGCGGCCCCGGTCCCGGGTACGCCTCACCCGTGATCATCACCGTCGGGGCAACGTCACAGCTCGTGACGATGACGAACCAGTCGATCGTGGGACTGGATGCGCGCACCGGGCGCGAGCTCTGGACCGCCCCGTTTCCCGATGAATGGCACGAGAACATCGTCACGCCGACCTGGACGGGCCGTCATCTGATCGTCTCGGGCACGCGTCAGGGCACACAGGCGTACACGCTCAGCGAGACTGGCGGCGCGTGGCAGGCCAAACAGGTCTGGAAGGTGACCGATGCTTCGATGTACATGAGCACCCCGGTCGCGGGCGATGGCCTCATCTACGGACTGTCGGACAAGCGGAAAGGTCATTTCGTCGCGCTCGACGAATCGACCGGCGCCGTGAAGTGGGCGACCGAAGGCCGCGAAGGGGACTTTGCCTCGGTGCTGCTCACGCCGAAGCACGTGCTCTTTCTCACCAACGGCGCGGATCTCGTCGTCGCGCGGCGCGGCGGCACGTTCGCGATCGACAAGAAGTACGACCTCGGTGCCAGCGAAACCTGGTCGGCGCCCGTGATCGTCGGCCGGGATCTCGTCATCCGCGATGCCGCCGGGGTCAGCCGGCTGAGCGCGAAATGAGATCCACCAGCACGTGGGTCAGCGTCGTGATCTCGATTGGTTTCGCGAGATAGGCGTCATAGCCCGCCGCGAGCGCCTTCGCGCGATACGAATCGCCCGCGTACGCCGTCAGCGCGACGGCGCGAATCTCGCGCGCCGGTGCAGGAAACCCCTCACGGATCGTCCGGATCAGCGAGTACCCGTCTTCGTCCGGCAATCCGAGATCGGCGACGAGCAGGTCGAACGGCCCCTCTCTCAACGCGGCCCGCGCTTCCGGCACCGATCGCACCGCTTGCACCATCGCGCCTTCGCGCTCGAGCAAGTACTGCAGCAGATCGCGCGAGTCGTCCTGATCCTCGACCGCGAGGATTCTGAGGTTGTGCAGGAGTCCGTGATGAACCGGCAGCAGTGGACTCTCCACGGTCACACCCTTCCCGACCCGTTCCAGAAAGGCTGGCATCGGGTCAATCCGAATTCGGGGCAACCAGGGGAGTTCTCTCTCAGGGTAGTCTGGTGCGCAGGGAGCGTCAAGGAGAGCCTGAACCCTGGTTCAACCTCCGCCGGCGGGACGTCGTCGATCAGCGGCTGTTCGTGATGTGGAAAACAAGGATGTACGTGCCGCACCAAAATCACACATGAAGGACATGAAGAGCATGAAGGACATGAAGAAGTTCAAAATCGCATCAACTCAACGCCCAGAATTCCCTTCATGACCTTCACGTCCTTCATGCCCTTCATGTGTGCTTTTGGCGATCATGCTTTGGGCTTCACTGCTGTCGCGCCGCCCTGAAGAGTGGATCCGCCGCCGACAGGAGCACCCACTTCAGACGTGGAGGATAGTCGGGCGGCAGGCGATCGATGAAAGCACGGACGTCGGCGGCGGTCTGGATCGACTGGTAACCGTTGAGCGTCGCCACCGCCCAGCGTCCGGGAAAGAAAATGTCGCCGGTCTGCTGGATCTCACGAACGAGTGAGAGCGCCGGGACGACGAGTTTCTTCGATGCGGCGGCCCGGAGCGGGTGGTGCAGGTACCGGACGCCGAGCAGCACCCACGCTTCGCGGCGCCGGTTGCTAACGTCCTTCAGACTCTCGAAGAACCGCTCGCGCACAGCCGCATCGCGTGAAAGTGCCGGCATGGCGAACGCGAATCGCGCCTTGCGATCGGGATTCTGAAAGCGATTCAGCTGCGTCTGCAGAATCTCCTCCGCGGCGGGCACGTCGCGGACCGCGAGCTCGAGCGCCAGGTCGGACTCGTCGGCCTCGGCCTGCGGTAATCCCGGAATCTTCTCGTCACGCCGCCAGACGCGCTCGAGCCAGGCCACGGTGGCCGGCGTCGTTGCCGTGCTTCGCAGCGCGGAGAACCACGCGGCTTTCGTCGAAGTCGATGTCGCGCGATCGAGGCCGGAGCGCAGCACCTTTTCGAGCGGTTCGGCCATCGCGGCGCGATCGTCGGCCGGCGTGAACCGCCAGAACAATGTCTGCGCGTAGTCGAGCATCTGCTGCACGTTCAACTCGTCGCTTTCGCGCGGCAGCGCCGTGAGCAGCGTCTGCATCACCGAGTCGGGACGGACCTGTCCTTCCATCATCGCTTCACCAAGCGCGACGGTGGCCGCGCCGCGGGTCAACGGATCGCGAATCTCGTGCAGGGACGCGACGAGGTAGTCGAGCGTCGTCTGATCGAGCGTGAACAATCCGTAGCCCAGTCCGCCGCCGACGGGCAGGACCCAGATTGGCGCGGGCATCCCCGCCGCGTCCGGGATTGTGACCTCCGCCCCTTCGAGCATGACCTCGAAGGCGCGTATCTCCGTCCGTGTGGCGACGAGCACGCGGAGCTTCTGCGGCCAGAGCAGACCGCGTCCCCGCGGATCACGCTGACGGAAGCTCAGACGCGAAATGCGCCCATCCTGGACCTCGAGACCGGTCTCGATCGTCGGCCGGCCGGGCTCGTCGACCCAGGCATGGCTCCACGCCACCAGGTCTTCCGGTGTGCGCGCATCGAGGACCTTCACCAGATCGGGCCAGGTCGCGTTGCCGAAGGCGTGGTTCTTCAGGTACTCGCGGAGCCCCTCGCGAAACGCGTCGGGTCCCAACAGCAACTCGAGCTGGCGCATGACGATCGGCGCCTTCTGGTAGATGATCGGGCCGTACAGCGTGCCGGCTTCGTTCAGATTCGCGAGATCCTGCCGGATCGGGTTCGTGCCCTCCGTGCGATCCATGTCGTATGCGGACGGGTAGTGCTGATACAGGAATCGCAGCTCGTGGTTGACCTCGGGAAACGATGGGTTCGCGATCTTGGCGGCCATGAAATTCGCGAAGACTTCCTTCATCCACACGTCGTTGAACCACCGCATCGTCACGAGATCGCCGAACCACATGTGGGCGGTTTCGTGCGAGATCACCGCCGCGCGGCCGAGGAGCTGGTTCTTCGTCGCCGCCTCGTCCAGCAGCAGGCCGCTCGCGTTGTAGAAGATCGCGCCCGCGTGCTCCATGCCGCCGAACTGAAATGACGGGATGCCGACGATGTCGAACTTGCCCCAGGGGTACGGGATGCCGGTGTATTCCTCGAGCCAGGAAATCGCGCGCGCGTGCAGGTCGAAGATCGCGCCGATGTTCCGCGCGACCTTGGCGGCGTCGTTCTCGCGATGAAACATCCTGAATTCGCGGCCGTCGCGCGAGGCCGTTTCCACGGTGAACCTGCCCGCCGCGAACGCCGCGAGATAGGTCGGCAGTGGCGGTGTTTCGGCGAAGGCGATCTCGTGAAACGCCGGATCGTCGGCTGGAGCGCGCGAGACCTCGCGGCCGTTCGAGACGGCGGTCCACTCGACGGGAATCATCAACGCAAACGTCCACCGCGCCTTCAGGTCGGGCTGATCGAAGACGGGCAGTGTGAGCGATGCGCGCGCGGGCACGAACAGCGAGTACAGGAAGTCGTCGCTGCGATTGAGCGCCTCGTCCCCGGCGATGAACTCGATTTCGACGACGTTCTCGCCGGCAGCCAGGTGCCGAGAAGGGATGACGATGTGACCGTTGGCGATGGTGGGCTCGACGGCGCGCTGATTGGCACGCACTGCGAGCACGTGATTCGCGGCCTGCGCGAAGTCGAACGCCAGCGGCGCCTTCGCGTCGCGCAGCGAAAATCGGGCGGCAATCGTTCCGCGGACGCGCTCGTCTCGTCGGGCCGGCACGCGGAATCGCGCGTCGTACTTCAGGTTGGAGATGCGGGCGGCGCGGTCCTGCGCGAGCGTGAGCGGAATCCCGGCCGCGGGCACTTCCGTCGGCCGGCGCACCCAGAGCACCGCGCCGGCAACGGCCGCGGCGGCCACGACGGCGGCAAGGATGATCACGAGGGGCCGCAAGGCCCTCATTCTACCGTCCGTCGAACGCGGTCATGACCGCCGCAAAGCCGCGCTTCGCGCCTTCCATCAACAGTGCGCGATCGCACTCGAGGCGCGGCACGAAGATCGAGGCCCGCACGCAGACGACGCTGGCTAGACCGCGCGGCCCCTTGCCCTGCTCGAGACACCGGATCAGCTCCGCGTACGGTTTCGTGCGGTTGAGATATTGCTGCGCGAGCACCGGTGACACGCGCCGCAGCCGCGGCCCGACGAACAGCCGATCGAAGCTGGACACGCCGCGGTTGACGACGCCCGGACGGGTCAGCAGCGTGAGGATGTGCGTGTAGCCCTCGGCCTCGGCCGTCGGCACCGGAATCGGCTCCGTCAGCGAGGCGTCGAAGTAGCGGCCGGTGCCGTAGGCCGCCGGCTGTCCGGCGACGATCGGCATCGTCGCGCCGGCGCGCATCGCGGCGAGCAGGTCTTTTCCATCGCTGAAATTTCGCAGGATCGCGCGGCGTCCAGTGGCCGCGTCGGTCGCCATCACCGAGAGCGGCGACGCCGCGGCGATCACGCGCGCGACATCCAGCGGCTTTCGACGGATCGCCACGTCGTCGATGAGGTATCCGAGATCGAGGATCGGACGGCTGCCGATGGCGCGCCAGAGATTGATGAACTGGCGGTTGTTGATGTCCTCGTAATAGATCGTGGTGCCGACGGCGGCCTGGCCCGCCAGGAAGTAGGCGGCGTTGATCGCGCCGGCGGAGGATCCGTAGACGGCATCGAACGCGTGGGTCATCCCGAGATGCTCGAGCGCCCACACCATGCCGGCAGACACGACGCCGCGCATCCCCCCGCCTTCGACGCACAGCGCGACTCTGGCGCCGTCGCCGTGCGGCGCCCTGGTGCCCTGCGCCAGCCGGCGGCGCAGGATGTCGATTACGGCGGACATGAAGGGATTATGGGATAAACACTGGCCGGTTCCGAGGTTCCGGAGTTCCGAGGTTCCGGGGTTCTATGGTTCCGGAGCTCGGTTCTTGAGAACCCCGGAACCTCGGAACCCCGGAACCGCGAGCGATAGCTGCCTTACTTTTTCTCGCCGAACGTCCAGAACCCCATGATGACGACGTTGCCGCTCGTCTCCTTGAAGGACGGATGGAGCTCGAACACCTTGTCGTCGAGGCCGCGCATGCGGCTGAAGTACATCAAACGGTACGCGTAGCCGACGCTCACGCCGGCCTGAGGGGTGATGAACGCAGTGAGGCCGACCTCGGTGTTCAGCCCGGGTCCGCGCCAGCTGGCGTCACCGACTTCCGCGTCCGGCCGGTCGCTGGAAACGACCCCGTCTTCAACCGAGAGCCATGGGAATGCGACGCCCAGGACCAGGTGCGGCTGAAAGCGTTGATGCTTCAGAAAGTAGAACCGGCCGTCGACGTTGATGCAGTTGAACTGGACGTCGAGCGGGAAGTCGAAGATCGATGCATCATGTTTGGCGCGTTCGTAACTGAACTCGAGCGCGCCCTTGTGCGTCCGGAAGCCGAAGATGAACTTTGGAAGATTACGGGAGTGCAGACGCGGAAGCGCCGCCAGACTCTCGCCGTTGACTTCCTTGTAGACGGTTTCGCCGTCGAAGCTCTTGCCGTCCAGCGTGAAATTGATGAGCGCGCCGAACCCGATGTATCCGCCTTCGATGTCGAACGGCGGACGAGGAGCAGCCTCCTGGGCCGAGGCGGGCGACACCCACGCGGCCAGCAGCAGCGCTGCGCACGTCACGCGACCGGCGGTGCGAGAGAACAGATGCATAGCGTCGCGAACTACCTTGTCCTTTCCTTGAAGATGGCCTTGGGCATCTTCACGTGTACGCCGAGGTTCGGTCGATCCACGAGCTGCGTCATCGCGACATTGCCGGCGATGCTCGTCAACTGATACGCCTGATGCTTGGTCAGGCCTCGCGTCTCGACCAGGAAGTCGACCATTTCCTGGATCGCCGTTTTCGTGGCGACAGTGAGATCCGGATCTGCCGCCATCGTGATGTAGTCGGTTGACGTTTCGGCGCGCGGCCAGGTCAGCTTTAGATCTTTGCGGACCGTGAGTTGCAACCGTCCGCGAAGGGACGTTTCGATGGCCGTTTGATCCACTTCGCCGTCCCCTTGGGCCGCGTGACCGTCGCCAATTTCGAACAGCGCGCCCGGCACGAATACAGGAATGTAAAGCGTCGACCCTGCCACCAGCTCACGGTTGTCGAGATTGCCGGCGTGCTTGCCCGGGGGATTGCTGCTGACTCGTCCCAACTCGGGCGCCGGCGCCACGCCCATGCTGCCAAAGAACGGTTTCAACGGTATGACGATCCCCGGCATGAACTCGGCGGTCATCGTCGTCCGATCGAGTTGGATGATCTTTGCCGGAAGCGATTTGTCGCAGTTGTCCGCGACGAATCCGCTGCAGCCGTTGTAGCCGTAATCGATCGCGAAATCGATCGATAGGACTTTGACCTCGAGCGTGTCGCCGGGCTCGGCGCCTTCGACGAACACCGGCCCGGTCAGGATGTGCCCGCCGGGACCGCGTCCGGGGTTGCCGTTTGGAAACGCCGCGGTGATGGCCTTGAGCGACGCCTGAATCTTGTCGTCGGGCACGCCGGCGCGCGCGAGTCCCATCGGCGAGTTGGTGAGCAGCGTGTCGACGTCGATGATGTCGCCGGAGGCGATCCGGAGGACCGGCTTCGCCTCCGACCAGTAGTAGCCGTACGCGACCGTCTCGGGCGTCGCCTCGAGCCGGTGTGTGCGCGGCGCTTGGGAGAACGAAATCGTGGCCGCGCCGGCCATCGACGCAGCCAGCAGGCATACAAGATGTCGAGTCATGCGGGCAGTTTATCCCGCGGGCTTGCTCCGCAGAATCCCGACCTGGATCAGCAGGCTGGTGAAATCGTAGAGGCGGCGCTCCTCCGTGATCAGGCCGTCGCCCATGGTACACAACCGGACGCCGTGGATCTCGAACCGGCGGTTCGTGCCGGGCAGTCCCATGAACTCGCCGACGTGCGTCGCGTGGACCGCGAAGAGCTGCGCGACTCGATCCTCGTCGATCAACAGATCTTCGATCTTGAGGTCCCAGTCCGGGAAGGTCTTGAACAGCGCGTGATACGCCTCGCTGATCTGCTTGCGGCCGTGCAGGTTGCCGAACATCGGACTGTGGACGTAGCTGTCCTCGGTATATCCATGGGCCAGCGCCTCGGCATCGCGCCGTTTCCATTCGATTTGCCGATCGGCAAAGAACGCGCGGATGGCATCGCGTGTCATGAAGCCCCCTGTTGCACGGCCGCGTGGAGCGCGCGATAGGAATCGCGGAGCAGGCGGCCGACTTCCGCCCAATCGGCGCGCGGACCGCCGTCGTCGCGCAGACGGCCGGCGCGCGCGCGCAGGATCGACGCGTCGAGCACGCGCTCGCGCGGGACGTCGTACAAGAGCGCGTTCAGATCGGCGATCAACCCGCCGACCTGCTCGGGACTGTCCTGGCCGGGCACGCGGCGCGCGACCCACCAGGCGAGCTCGGCACGCGCGACAGCCTTGGGATCGAACCTCGCGCTGGTCCAGTCTTTCGCCAGCGAATACGCGCGCTCCAGATCCGGCAGCACCTGATCGTAGTCGGACCGAATCTTGGCGAACGTCGACGCCGCGCGGGCCAGGTGGAATCCCGAATGCGCGGCGCGGGCCCACGTATACCGGTACTGGTCGTGGTTCAACGTCACGAGGTCGCTGAAAAGACGCACGTTCCGTCCGGCATAATAGGCTTGCCACATGTCGAGCTCGAGCTCGGCGGTCCGATCCGGATCGAACGCGCGCAGCGATCGCGGTCCCTCCGGCGTCGCGAGAAACAGACCGTACACGGCCGCCATGAGCACGACGAGCACAACGAGGACGCCTCGGCGTCGGGCGCGGGTCATCGTGGGGGTGGCGACGCGATTATAGATCCCTGTAACCGGCGAACGACTTCCAACGTTGATACAGGTAGGAGCTGGAATGAAGACCGACGAAACCTTCGAAGTGAGCAAGACCGACGACGAATGGCAGTCGACGCTGTCGCCGAAGCAGTACCAGGTGCTGCGCGAGCACGGCACCGAGATGCGCGGCTCGAGCGAGCTGAACCAGGAAAAGCGCGCCGGAACGTTCGTCTGCGCGGGCTGCGGCCAGCCGCTGTTCGAGTCGGGCACGAAGTACGAGAGCGGTACCGGGTGGCCCAGCTTCTACGAGCCGATGCCCGGCGCCGTCGGCACGACCGAGGACCGCAGCCTTTTCATGACCCGGACCGAAGTGCACTGCAGCAAGTGCGGCGGGCATCTCGGCCACGTGTTCGACGACGGACCGAACCCGACGGGCCAGCGGTACTGTATGAATGGCGTGGCCATGAAATTCGAAGTCAAGTGACACGTGAAATTGTGATCTGGGAGCTGGGGATCTGAGGATTTGGGAATCTAAGACCTTGCGTGTCACGATCTGACAAGGACGCTCTTGAATCCTCAGATCATCAGCTCCCCAGATCGATAGATCAGAACTTCTGCGACAGGTGCACTTCATTATGGCGATTATGGCGAAATCAGTTCTTCCGACCGTTGAAGACGCGCTGCCGGGACGCGAAGCGAAGATGCCTGTCGCGGCGCGGCATGCGGTGAATGGGACGCCGCTCGAGCCGCCGTTTCCCGCCGGCCTCGAACAAGCAGTGTTCGGGATGGGCTGCTTCTGGGGAGCCGAGCGGAAATTCTGGCAGCTGCCCGGCGTCTACACTACCGCCGCCGGCTACGCCGGCGGCTACACGAAAAACCCGACGTACGAAGAAGTCTGCTCCGGGCGCACCGGGCATGCCGAAGTCGTCCTCGTCGTGTTCGATCCGAAGAAGGTGAGCTACGACGAGATTCTGCGGCGCTTCTGGGAGAACCACGACCCGACGCAGGGGATGCGCCAGGGCAACGACGTCGGGACGCAGTACCGATCTGCCATCTACGTGTTTTCAGACGAGCAGCGCCGCGCCGCCGAGCGCTCGCGCGAGAAGTACGAAGCGGACCTTCGGCAGCAGGGCTACCGGCCGATCACGACCGAGATCCGCGAGGCGCCGTCCTTCTATTACGCCGAGGACTACCATCAGCAATATCTCGCGAAGAACCCGGGTGGATACTGCGGCCTTGGCGGGACCGGCGTGAAGTGCTCGCTGTGATAGAGTGTTCGCCGGGTCGCCCATGAAAGTCCCTCGCTGACCACGCTTCGCTAGACCTCGGGTTTCGTTTTGCACCGGGTGCATCAAAACGAAACCCGAGGTCTTGTGTCTCCCACTTCAATCGGTTGTCGTCGTCTGCCGAACCGGCAGCGCGGCCCAGTGTTGCGCTTCGTCGGCCTGTCTTTTCCCACACGGTGCGGACATGAGTACTGCTGCGATTTCAGTGACGAATCTCGTGAAGACGTATGCCAAGCGCGGTCAGCCGCCGGTTCGCGCGGTGGATGGCTTGAGCTTCGAGGTGGCGCGCGGATCGATCTTCGGATTGCTCGGCCCGAACGGCGCCGGCAAGAGCACGACGCTCAAGGTGTTGACGACGCGCTCGCGGCCGACCTCGGGCGCGGCTGCCGTGCTCGGCCACGACGTCGTCGCGCACGCGCTCGACGTGCGGCGGCAGATCTCCGTCGTCATCCAGGAGAACGCTGCGGAGCTGTTTCTGTCGGTGCGCGACAACCTGCTCACGTTCGCGCGTTTTCACGGGCGGACCGGACCCGCGGCGCGCCGCCGCGCCGCCGAGGTGATGGAGCAGTTCGGGCTCGCGGAAGAGGCCGGCCGGAAGGTGATGGATTTGTCGGGAGGGTTCCGGCGGCGCGTCCAGGTCGCGAAAATGCTGATGATCGAAACGCCCGTGATGTTTCTCGACGAGTTCTCGACGGGCATGGATCCGCTGCTCAAGCGATCGGTGATGGATCTTCTCCGCCGCGAACGCGGCGCCGGCCGGACGATCGTGCTGACGACGCAAATCCTGGGCGAGGCGGAGGAATTGTGCGACGACATCCTGATCATGAACAGAGGACGCCAGGTGGCGCGCGGCGATCTGCACACGCTGAAGCTGCTGTCGCAGGGCGTGTATGAGGTGACGCTGACCTACGACCGGCTGCCCGAGGGGCTGGTATCCGAGCTCGAAGGGCGATCGCCGCTGCGGCTGCACGCGACCGGCAACACGGTCGAGCTGGCGTTGCGCGAGTCCGAGGAGCAGGTGCTGGCGCTCGTCGGCGATCTGCTGCGCCGTGGCCGCGTGCTCCGCGTCGAGGTCGGCGGCGCCAGCCTCGAGGACATCTTCGTCGATCTGATGCAGAAGGAGGACGCATGAGCGCGCTCGCGGCGGTGCTGCATCGAGAGGCGCGGATTCGCGCCACCAACGTGACGTTCATCTTCTGGGACATCCTGTACCCGATCGCCTACATGCTGGTGTTCGGTGTCGGCGTCAATCACGCGCTCGGGTTTCAGGTGGCGGATCTCAGCGTCGACTACGACAGTTTCTTTCTCGCGGGCGTGCTCGGCATGGCGAGCTTCGGCATCGCCGCGAACACGTCGTGGTCGTTCTTCCTCGATCGGGACAACGGGATGTTCCAGGAGATGCTGACCTATCCGCTCAGCCGGTCCAGCTACCTGCTCGGCAAGGTCCTCTTCAACATCCTCGTCGCAATCGGCCAGGCAATCGTGACGACGCTGCTGGCCTCCGCGCTGCTCGGGGTGCGGTTGAATCCCGGCGGGCTCCCGTTGCTCGTCGCGGCCGTGACGATTGGGACGGCGGGCTGGTTTTTCTTCTACGCGATCTTCGCGCTGAGGCTGAAACGGAACGACGCGTTCAACACCGTCACGTCGGTGTTCTACTTCGTGTTTCTGTTCGCGAGCTCGATGTTCTATCCGGTGGAGCCGCTGCCGCAGGCGTTCCGGATCGCGGCGTGGCTGAACCCGATCACGTGGCAGGTGGACGTGCTGCGCTTCGCGACGATTGGCTACGGCAATGCCGCCGCGATCACCGTCGAGAGCGCAGCCTTCATCGTCTTCAGCGTCGTCTCATTCGGGCTGGCTCAGAGGGCTTTGTGGAAGCAGGAGTAGTCGGCCTTCACGGCTCTGCGAGCGGCCAGATAGCTGGCCAGGAGCGCGGCGGTCATGAGCACGAATGCGGCGACCGCGTACGTCGTGATGTCCGTCGGCGAGATCTCGAAGAGCAGAGCACGCACGTAGCGTGACAACCAGACCGCGGCGGAGAGACCGATCGCGGCGCCGGTCGCAACGAACGTCAACGACTGCGCGAGAATCCATCGCAGGATTCGCGCAGCGCTGGCGCCGAGCGCCATGCGCAATCCGATCTCCGCCGTCCGTTGGCTGACGGCGTAGGCCACGACGCCGTAGACGCCGACGACCGCCAGCGCCAGGGCGAGCGCCGCAAACAGCGTGAACAGCAGAGTCTGGAACTGGCGTTCGCGAAGCCTGAGCGACAGCGTCTCGTCGAGGGTCCGGATGTTGACGACGGGCTGGTTCCTGTCGATGGCCCAGACGGCGGCCTTGATCGCCGGCGCCAGCGCCACCGGCTCGCGTTCAGCGCGGACGGCGAGCTCGGACAACGGCAGCGGATACACCTCGGTTTGTGCCGCAGAAAGATAGACCTGGGGCTCGACTGGACTGAGGCCGCCATACCGCCGGACGTCGGCGACGACGCCGACGATCGTGATCCACGGCATCTTCGGCCCGCGGTGAAGCCGCCTGCCGATCGGCTCGGCGCCTCCGAGGACCATCCGGCCGAACGCCTCGCTGACGACCGCGACCGGCATCGCGCCCGTCCGGTCCGCGGGATCCAGCAGTCGTCCGCGCAGCCGCCGCATGCGAAGGACCTCGAAATAGCCGGGACTGACCGACTGAAATCCGACGACGACCTGCGGCTTCGTCTCGGGCTGACCGGCCAGCGGCTCGACCGAGAATCCGCTGCTCCAGGCGCCGCGCAGCGGCAGGCGGTTGGCAAACGCGACGCTCTGCACGCCAGGCACGGCGGCAAGCCGCGCCGCGAGGTTCTCGAAGAATTCCAGCTTCGACTGCGGCGTCTCGTAGCGGCTTGGCGGCAGCGCGATGTTGGCCGCAAGCACGCCGTCAGGTTCGAAGCCGAGCGGCACGCGATTGAGAACGATCAGACTTCGCAGCATCAGACCGGCGCCGATGAGCAGGAGCGTCGAAAGCGCAATTTCGATCACCATCAACCCCTGGCGACTCTTGATCGCCCAGCCGCCAATCACGGAACGGTCGGTGGTTCGCAGAACTTCTGTCGGCCGTGTCCGGCTGACTTGCCACGCCGGCAGGATGCCGAAGACGACACCGGTGAGGGTCGCGAGACAAATCGTGAACGTGAGCACCCGCGCGTCGAGCGCGACGCGGCTCAAATGCGGCAGCGACGCTGGCGCGAACGAGACGAGCGTGTCCTTCGTCCACAGGGCGATGACGAGGCCGACTGCCGCGCCGCCGAATGCCAGCACCAGGCTCTGCGTCACGAGCTCGCTCATGACGCGCCGCCTCGTGGCGCCGAGCGCGAAGCGGATCGCGATCTCGCGCTGCCGCGAAATGGATCGCACCACCAGCAGGCTCGCGACGTTCGCGCAGGCGAGCACGAGAACGAGCGCGACGGCGCCGAGGAGGACCAGCAGCAGAGGCCGGACGAGCCGCGCCTGGTCGGCACCGAG
>Ga0114129_10000295_pt1 | contig 57637 bp, 44 predicted proteins | sample RhiMetdeltSRZDD1_FD_80071 | JGI IMG/M metagenome (GOLD analysis project Ga0114129, IMG submission 80071) | Populus rhizosphere microbial communities from Tennessee, USA - Rhizosphere MetaG P. deltoides SRZDD1 (version 2) (version 2) | ecosystem: Host-associated > Plants > Roots > Rhizosphere >...
CCGTCGATCTCAGCGGAGGCGCTGCGCTGCCTGCGCGCCTATCCGTTTCCCGGCAATGTGCGCGAGCTCGAGAACGAGATCGAGCGCGCGCTGGCGCTCGCCGATGACGGCCGGCCGATCGGCGCCGAACACCTGTCGGATCGAATCCGTCAGGCCGGCGACCCGCCGGCCGCGAGCCTGACACTCAACGAGGCGATCGAGCGACTGAAGGTGCGGATGATCGACGACGCCCTCCGCGAGTGCGGCTCGAAGACGCGCGCCGCCGAGCGCCTCGGTCTCAGCCGTCAGAGCTTGCAGCAGATGCTCAGGCGCCGTCAGACCTGACCCCCGCGCTCGACCGCCGCGCCTGGGCATCGGCGTTGCCGCGTCATTTTCGTAAGTCCAGCGTCCAAAGAGAGCGCAGCGCTCGAAGCCTAAAGGCGACCACAGAGGCGCCGTAGATCCCCGCGCCGAGAAGACTCAAGCTCGCGAGTGCGACTGCTGGGGGCAATGCCTCCGCCAAGAGGGTCCGTGCCCCGACCACCCCGACGCTCATGGCCAGCGTCGCGGCCAGTGGGAACCAGATCGCCGCAACGGCGCGGCCGACGGGCATCTCCAGCGTCACCAGTGTCCGGTAGGCAGCCACGCAGAAGGCGGGAACGTAACCGACCATCCAGCCGACACAAAGGCCGTCCACGCCCCATTGCACGCCGATGATGAGCCCGGCCGCCACACTGGCCAGCGTGATGGCGTTATTTTCGACGGCGACGCGGGGGTGTCCCGTTCCGAAGAGCGCTGGCGCGAAGAGCAGACCGAGGGCTCGGAACGGCAGCGCCAGGCAGAGGATCTGGAAGGGGATAACTGCGCTGGCCCACTTGGGACCGACCAAGACGGCAAAGGCCTCGGGGGCCACCGCGGCCATGCCGAGGAAGGTGGGAAACGCGAGCAAGCTCACGGATTCCAGTGCGTGGAACATGCCGGCCCGAAGGGTCTCACGATCGTCCTGGGCGCGCGAGAAGGCCGAGAAGGAGACTTGCGTGACGATGGACATCACCTTGTCGAGCGGAATGGAGGCTAGGGAGACTGCCACCGAGTATATGCCCACGAGCTCGCCGCCGAGAGCCCGACCGGCGATAGCGGTGTCGAGCTTCGTGTAGCCGAACCACAAGATCCGGTCGACCGTTATCAGCCCGCCGAAGTGGACCACCTCGCCGATCACCGAGAACGAGGGGAACGGCAGGAACAGGCAGGGGTGCACGATTTGGAACGCCACTGCTCTGAACGCGTGACCGGCCAGTGCTGAGCCGACGAGCGACCACGCGCCCCAGCCGTCCAGCGCGAGGGTGAGTGCGACGGCCGACGAGACCAGGGTGGCCAGCATGTCGATCTTGGCTTTTCGACCGAACTCGAGCGTTCTCAGCATAAGCGCCTGCGGCACCGCATAGATGCCGACGAAGACAAAGCTGAAGCTGAGCGCGCGCACGATGGATATCAGTCGCGGCTCGACGAAGAAGGCCGCAACCAAGGGCGCCGACGCGTAGGCGACGATGGCTCCGAGAAGGTAGGCCGACAGAGCAACGGCGAACAGCGTTTGGAGTTGCGGCCGCTTCAATGCGCGAGCCTGGACAACCACCGGCCCGACCCCGAGGTCTCCGATCAGCATGAGGAAGCTGATGGAAAGTCCAGCCATTGCCACGAGCCCGTAGTCGGTGGGCGAGAGCAGCCGGATGACGACTAGCGTCACAAGCCATGAGAGAACTTGGCCTACAAGGCTTGCCGAGCCCACCCACAGCAGGGACGCGACGATCTTGCGCCTCATGGGATTGAGAGAAGGTTGTCCCTCGGTCGCAAGAGGACGCCCGGAGGGCTCAGACGCAGGCACAGACTTAACTCTACCGCGAAGGCTCTATACAGCGACGAGTTACCGGACGCCGGCCCCGGTCGGCGCGGAGGAGATATTCGCGAGCCATCCAACCTTCTTTTGAGCTTTAACTATGGGTACACTTGCATGATGGCCACTCAGCTCGGCAAGTATGCGCTGAGCCACATCCGCTACCTGGAGGCTGAAAGCGTCCACGTCCTGCGCGAAGTGGCTGCGGAGTTCGAACGGCCCGTGCTCCTCTACTCGATCGGCAAGGACTCATCCGTTCTGCTGCGCCTGGCGCAAAAGGCCTTTCACCCAGAAAAGATCCCGTTTCCCCTCATGCACGTGGACACGGGGTACAAATTCCAGGAGATGTACGAATTCCGCGACATGGTCGCGCGAGAGAGCGGGGCGGACTTGATCGTGTGGCGGAACGAGTCCGCGATCTCCGAGGGCGCGAACCCCTTCGACCTTGGCACGCAGAAATGCTGTGGATTTCTCAAGACGGAGGCTCTCCTGACCGGACTCCGGCATCATCGGTTCGATGCGGCCATCGGCGGTGCGCGCCGCGACGAGGAGAAATCCCGCGCCAAGGAGCGTTTCTTCTCGTTTCGAGACGAGTTCGGTCAGTGGGATCCCAAGAACCAACGCCCGGAACTCTGGAGTCTCTACAACGCCCGGATCAGCCCTAGGGAGTCTATCCGCATCTTTCCGCTCTCGAACTGGACAGAACTCGACGTATGGCAATACATCTATCTCGAGAAGATTCCCATCAATCCCCTCTACTACGCCCGCGAACGCGACGTGGTCATTCGCGGAGGCCAGATCATTTTCCTCGACGGGCTCTTCGGGCCCGGCGAGAAGTATGGCCCGAAGACAGGAGAGGCACGCGAGCGCCTGCTGTGCCGGTTCCGCAGTCTGGGCTGCGTGCCGTGCTCGGGTGCAGTCCGGTCGTCGGCGTCGACACTCGAGGAAATCGTCGAAGAGATGATGGTCACGCGGACCTCCGAACGCGGTACACGGGTCATCGACCACGACGCCGATGGCTCGATGGAAACCAAGAAGCGCGAAGGATATTTTTGAAGACCATCCACGAGTTCCTGGAGCGGAACGCGACCAAGGATTTGTTGCGCTTGTCGACGGTAGGGAGTGTCGACGACGGCAAGTCGACGCTCATCGGGCGATTGCTCCATGACACAAAATCCATTTACGAGGATCACCTGCACGCCCTGAGAGCAGACTCGGCTCGCGTAGGCACTGGGCCGGTGCTTGACTTCGCACTGCTCACTGACGGACTCAAGGCCGAGCGAGAGCAAAAAATCACGATCGACGTTGCCTACCGATATTTTTCCACGCCCAGGCGGAACTTCATCATCGCCGACACCCCTGGCCACGTGCAGTACACGCGGAACATGGCCACCGGGGCCTCCACTGCGAACCTGGCCATCATCCTGATCGACGCCCGCCACGGGATCCTCACCCAGACTAAGCGGCACTCCTTCATCGCGTCGCTTCTGGGCATCCCACGACTTCTCATCGCAGTCAACAAGATGGATCTGGTGGACTACTCGCAGGACGTCTTCGACCGGATCACGGCGGATTATACCGACTTCGCGACCCGCCTGGAGGTCCCCGACCTCAAATTCATTCCGATTAGCGCGCTCCAGGGGGACAACGTCGTCGAGCGCAGCCGGCGCATGCCTTGGTACCACGGAGAGGCAGTCCTCGACTATTTGGAAAGCGTCTACATTGGGAGCGACCGCAACCTGGTCGACTTCCGGCTGCCGGTCCAGTACGTGGTGAGGCCGAATCTCGACTTTCGGGGCTTCGCCGGCCAGATCGCCTCTGGGGGCGTGAGGGTAGGCGACGAGGTTCTGGTGATGCCGTCGATGAAGACGAGCCGGATCGCGTCGATCCTGAGCTTTGCCGGCAAGCATGATCACGGATTTGCGCCAATGTCGGTCACCGTGACGCTCGAGGACGAACTCGACATTTCCCGCGGCGACATGCTGGTACATCCGCGGAACCTGCCGCGGGTCCAGGCGGACTTCGAGGCCATGGTGGTATGGCTGTCCGAGGAGCCGATGCATCCGGATCGGCCCTATCTTGTCAAGCACACGACACGCACGACAAAGGCGTTGATTCAGAAAATCGAGTACCGAGTCGATGTCAACACGCTGAGCCGGACTGCCCCGGCGCCTCTTGCGCTAAACGAGATCGGACGCGTGGTCTTTCAGGCCACGCGAAAGCTCTTTCTCGACTCATACTCGAAGAATCGGAACACCGGGAGTTTCATCGTCATCGACCCGGTGTCCAACAACACCGTCGGCGCCGGCATGGTCATCGACCGGGTGCCGGAGAGCCACCTCCGTGCATCCCTTACAGACGCACCGCCAAAATCCGAGAATATCTCTCTTGAGGAAGGTCGCGTGGTGGCACACGACCGCGAGCGACTGTTGGGCCAGCAGGCCCTTACGGTCTGGCTGACAGGACTCTCGGGTTCGGGCAAATCGTCTATCGCGAAGGAAGTAGAGCGGCGTCTATACGAGCGGGGACGCCATGTCGTCGTGCTCGACGGTGACAACCTACGCTTTGGCCTGAACCGCGACCTTTCCTTTTCAAAGACAGACCGTTCCGAGAACATCCGGCGAGCGGCCGAGGTGGCCAAGCTCTTCAACGACGCGGGTGCCATCGTGTTGGTGCCCGTGATCTCGCCATTCAGGGACGATCGTGAGAACGCCAGGAGGATCATCGGCGAGCGGCGGTTCTGCGAGGTGTACGTCTCGACGCCGCTAGAAGTCTGTGAGGCCCGCGACGGGAAAGGACTCTACCGTAAGGCGCGCGCCGGGGAGATCGAGGAGTTCACGGGCATCTCGTCGCCCTACGAGGCTCCCCAGAGTCCCTTCTTGCGCCTCGACACGGCAGGCATGACCGTCGATGAGTGTGTGGAAGACCTCCTGATACGGATCGCGCCGCTGATCACGCCGCGCGGCTAGCAGCGACTCCTCGCCCGATTTAAGCACTAACCAGGAGTTGGTCATCCTCGTTCTCGCAACCCCTCCTAGTCTGTCTGTTGCACCCCGGTCTTCTGCTAATCTCATCTCATGGCATTCCCTTTTGGCGGCGCTGAGGGCACTCTCCACAGACGTTCGCTCGCCCGAGCGCTCGCCAGTTTCCGGAATGGCGGGAACCGTAGCCCTTCGGCGCATACGGGGGCACGGCTTCCGGCACGCCGATGAAAGTCCTCATCACCGGCGGCACCGGATTCATTGGATCCCATCTCGCCGAGCGGCTGCTCGATCGGGGAGATCAGGTGATCGCGCTCGACGATCTCTCCACCGGAAGCATGGCGAACGTCGAGCATCTGGAGGGTCGGCCAGGATTCAGCGTCCGCGTCGGCTCGGCCCTCGACCCACCGCTGGTGCGCGAACTGGTGGACCGCGCCGACATCACTGTCCATCTCGCCGCTGCCGTCGGCGTCCGGCTCATCGTGGAGCGACCGGTGCACACGATCGAGACCAATGTGCGTAGCACCGAGGTCGTCCTCGACGCCGCGGCGAAAAAGCAGAAGTTGGTCGTCCTCGCATCGACGTCCGAAGTTTACGGTAAGAGCCCAAAGGTGCCGTTCGCCGAGGACGACGACCTCTGCCTCGGACCGACGACGCGCTCGCGCTGGGCCTATGCCTGCTCAAAGGCCCTGGACGAATGGCTCGGACTCGCCTATTGGAACGAGAAGAAGGTACCCGTGATCGTCTTGCGCTTCTTCAACACTGTCGGTCCGCGCCAGACCGGCCGCTACGGCATGGTATTGCCGAACTTCGCCCGCCAAGCGCTCAAGGGCGAGCCGATCACGGTTTTTGGCGACGGCCGCCAGTCGCGTTGCTTCGGGCACGTGAAAGATGCGGTCGAGTCAGTCTTGCGCCTGATCGCGACTCCAGCCGCTGTGGGTCAGGTGTTCAACATCGGCGCCAACGAGGAGGTCACGATCCTCGGGCTCGCGGAGCGCGTGCGCGACGCAACGAATAGTTCGTCGCCGATCACGCTCGTGCCCTACGAAGACGCTTACTCGGAAGGCTTCGAGGACATGTTCCGTCGAGTCCCCGACGTGACGAAGCTAGAAAAGGTAGTCGGCTTTCGCCCCCGCACGACGCTTGACGACATCATTCGCGATGTCGTCGAGGACCAGCGCCGGCGGCTCTGACTACGAGTTTGTGCCGGTGCAGAGTGGAGAAGGTTACGGATCTGTTAGCATGCCTCGCGTTTCGGTCATAGTTCCTGCATACAACAACCCCCACATTCTGGAGCAGTGCCTGGCCGCCTTGCGGAGAGCGGCGATCGGCGATGTTGAGATCATTGTTGTCGATGACGCATCGACCGAAGATATCGCCTCGGTAGCCGGCCTCGGGACCCGACTGTTCCGACTCAGCAAGAACGCGGGGCCAGGGGCGGCGCGGAACTACGGCGCACGACACGCGCGCGGCGAGGTCCTCTTCTTCGTCGACGCCGACGTGGTCGTGGCGCCCGGGACGATCAAGCGGGTTGCGCGCCTGTTCGCCGAGCATCCCGACGTAGCCGCGGTGTTCGGTTCCTACGATGCACACCCGAAGGCGCGCGGACTGGTGTCGCAGTACCGCAACCTGCTCCACCACTTCACCCACCAGCATGGACATCCCGAGGCCTCGACCTTCTGGGCGGGGTGCGGTGCTGTCCGCCGATCCGTCTTCAACGACGTGGGCGGGTTCGACGAGAAGCGATTCCCCCGGCCCTCGATCGAGGACATCGAGCTCGGTTACCGCCTGCGACGCGCCCACCACCGGATCGTCCTCGACAAGGGGCTTCAGGGAACCCATCTGAAGGCGTGGAGGTTCCCCTCGGTCGTCTGGATTGACGTGACCCGCCGCGCCATCCCCTGGGCGCGCCTTATGCTAGAGAGTGGCCGGATGCCCGATGACCTGAACCTCAAGCTCGGCCAACGAGTGAGCGGCGGGCTGGTGGGTGCGGCATTCATGCTACTCCTACTCGGGGTGGTCTGGCCCAGGCTCACCGCCGTGGCCGCCTTGGCGATTCTGGCGGTCATCGGTCTCAATCGTCACCTGTTCGCGTTCTTTGCCCGAGAGCGGGGGCTCTTTTTCGCCGCGGCGTGCGTGCCCCTTCACCTGCTCTACTACCTCTATAGTGGCCTCAGCTACGTGACCGTCTGGGCCGCATGGCAGATCGGAGCGATCCGACGTCCTGGCAACCGCCGTCCTGAACGGGTAGAGATGCGATGAGTCATGCGCAATGACCCTTCCAACCCCGTCATCTCCGCCAGCGGCGCAGGCTCGGTTCTCTGTCGCGATCTGGGCCGCGATCTGGTTGGTGCCGGGGATAGTGGTACTCGGTATCCTTCTGCGCCTCGCGCGCCTCGACGCCGACCCCTACTACTACGATTGGGTGGGTTACATAACGGACGAGGGACGGTGGGTCGAGAATGCCCGCAGCCTGGCCCTGCGGCGCACGTTGTTCGAGCAATCATGGAACATCCACTTTCTGATAGCGCCCCTGTTCCAGCTCGGCACCTACGTCGCGTACGTTGTCGGCGGTGTCAGCGTGCTGACTTCGCGCCTGCTGACCGCCTTGTCCGGGAGCGCGCTGCTGGTGCTCTTCTGGATGTTGTTGCGGCACACCATGAAGCGCGAAGCGCTAGTGCTCGGGGTGACGCTTCTGGCAGTCCAGGCCGACCTAGTCATGCTCAGTCGGATGGCCGTACCGGAGATGACGAGCATGCTGGCGCAGTTCACCAGCTACGCCCTATTGGTTGGTGGGCGGGCTGCCCCGGGGCGCACGGTCCTGGCGGGCGTGGCTCTGGCCGTTGCGGTAGGGTTCAAGGCGACCGCGGTGCTCGTGCTTCCGATCCTTGCAATTATCGTTGTCGTGGCCGCCCGACAGCGGGCGCCGGTCGAGCGTTCTCAAGGCTGGGGCGACCTACGCTGGTTCCTGATCGGGTTTGCAGGTCCCACCGGATCGGCGGCGTTAGCGGGATACTGGTGCTGTTCCCGAGCCGGTGGCGGATCGTTGGCTCGTCAACTGTCAACCGTCGGGGCCCACCTCCAGCTCGGGGACATCTACTCTGCGATGAGCTTCCCCTTCGAGGAAACCTTCGCCCGGACCATCAATTTGTGGGGGTTGGGCTTGTGGATTTCCTGCCTGGCGTGGATAGCCGTCCGGGATCAGCTCGACGTTCCGACACGACGCTACCTCGCCACATCGGCGCTTTGGTCCGGGCTGTTCGCCGTGCTCATGCTCGGGCTTGGATACTTCCCGAACCGCTACAAGGCGCACATACTACCGCCCCTCGCCCTTAGCATTACGGTGGGCGCGAGCGTGCTCCAGGGCGTGGGCCTGCGGCGAGTCGGGGAGTCCTTGGAGCAGGTGACCGGTCCAGCGCGCGCGCTGAGTCGGGCCCTGCTCGCGCTTCCGACCGCCGTATTCCTCGCCCCGTTGTTCGCCTCCGCCGCGGTCCTGGTCGGCATGGACGCCGACCGGCTCAGCACCAAGATGCTGTGCATCGTGGTTTCGTTCGGTGTAGTCCTCTGGGCGACGAGCCGGTGGCGCGGACGCCGTGGAGTCAACGAGTTCCTGCTCGTTTTCCCCGTTGTCGCCAGCGCAGGGTGGCTGAGCTTGGATGCCGCCGGAATGCCCGGGTTCGCGTTCTGGACGCGCGGGGCCGCGGCCGCCCACTTCGCGGTGTGGTCGGCCTTTCTAATAGGAATGGGGGCCGTGGCCGCAGTCCTCAGGCGGGCGGCGTGGGATGTGGCGAGGGGCCGGGCGCGAGTCGTGACGGCGCTGGCGATGGGGTACCTGCTGGTTTCGCTGGCGGCGATCGCCCCGGGATACCTTGATCCTCACTACTCGATCCGGGAGGCGTCGCGAGACCTCGGGATACTCCTTCGCGACTCCGGCGTGATCATCTCGGTAACCTCTGAGGGCCTATTTACGGAGAACTCGCTCCAATACCAGCACCTGAGCTTCGTGGGTCTACGCTCGGACAAGTCCGAGACCGTGGTCATTGCGTTCGCCCGTCCCGATTTGACGAAGATCCTCGAACGCGAGTACCGAGTCTTGAAGAGCTACGACCTCTACGTCTCGGATCTGTATCGGCTGAAGTTGGGGCTCACGGCCACCAGCCCGCACGTCGCGCGGGCTACCGTCTACCGTCGGCGATAGCATGGCCCGTCCAAGTCTCGGCTCACGATGGCGATCAGATCCGAAACTCGACGCACGAGCGGCGGGCGAGCCCTGGGGGTGATCTGTGTCCTTGTTTGGTAAACCCAGTTCTGCCGGACGGGCGGGATACCTTCCCGTCCTCACCTATCACTCGCTCGATGACACCGGTTCAGTGCTCTCGACCCCGCCCGCAGTCTTTGCCGAGCACATGCGGATTTTGTGCGACCAGGGTGTCGCCACAATGTCGCTTGCCGAAGCCGCGAAGGCGCTTCAGCGGGGAAGCTTGCCGGCTCGAGCGGTGGCCATCTCTTTCGACGACGGCTTCCGCAGCACCTATGAGTCGGGCCTCCCCGTGCTCGCCCGCTATGGTTTCACAGCGACAGTGTTCCTGGTCACCGACTATTGCGAGCGGGACAACTCTTGGCCGAGTCAGCCCGCCGGCGTACTGCGCCGCCCCCTCTTGCGGTGGTCGGAGGTAAGGGCATTGAGCCAGGCCGGTCTTTTCATCGGGTCTCACACTCGGACCCATCCCGACCTGACCCGACTCTCCGCGCGTGCGGCCGAAGCAGAGATGGTGGGATCGAAGCGGGCGATCGAGGACGAGATCCAGCGACCTGTCGACGCATTCGCTTATCCGTACGGCTACTGCAACGAGACGGTCAAGCGCTTGGCGTCTGACCACTTCACGGTGGCCTGCTCAACCACCCTCGGCTTCGCAAGCTCGGCCAGCGACCCGCTGGCTCTCGAGCGCCTCGACATGTACTACGTCCGCTCCCCCGCGCTGTTTCGGCACGTATTCGCGGTCGAAGGGCGCGCCTACGTGCGTCTCAGGCGGTTCGCTCGCGACCTGCGCCGTTGGGCGGTGGCGAGGAGATCCAGATGAGCGACCATCGTGAGGCCACAAACCACCAACGGCGGTGAGCAGCGTGCGGCGGGACCGGCGTTCATCATACCCCTGGCGGCATGGTGGGGATTATCCGCCGGTTTGCTGGAGGTTGCCATCTCGGCTGCACGGCGCGTGAAGACACCCCTGATGGATTTGGGGCCTGACTATGCGTGGATGATCCCATTGGCGCTGACGGGGGTCTTTCTGCTGCCAGCCCTACTACTCTTCCTCACGAGGCGGCTCTGGAAACGGATGGATTTCCGGGTCGTCACAATTTTCCTTTGCTCGCTACTCGCGTTTTTCGACCTGCTGATCCTCGTGCCCCGACTCAACCATCTCGCTGCCCTGACGCTGGCGGCGGGCATCGCAACCCAGGTCACGCGCTACGTTCTGAAACACATCGATGGCTTCGCTGTCCTCGTGAGGAGAACCTTGCCCCTGTTGTTCGGCGCGCTCCTGGTGCTCGGCGTAGGTGTACAGACAGCGCGGATCCTTTCGGAACGGCGGGCATTCGCCGCAATACCGCCCGCGCCCGAGAAGGCGCCGAATATCCTCCTCATCACACTGGATGCGGCGCGCGCACCGAGCATGAGCCTATTCGGGTACGCCCGGCGAACAACGCCTCACCTCGAAGCCCTGGCGGACACGGGCGTCGTCTTCGAGCGCGCTCTGTCAACCGCGCCCTGGACTCTGCCGTCTTACGCCAGCATGTTCACTGGTCGCTGGTATCACGAGCTTTCCGCCGACTACGCCGTCCCGCTCGACGCGACGTATCCCACGCTGGCGGGATACCTCACCGCCCGTGGTTATACAACGGCTGGTTTTGTGGCGAATTTCGGTTATTGCGGCGCCCAGACCGGCCTCGCCCGCGGCTTCGCACACTACGAAGATCATCCCAGGTCGTGGGGGCAACTGGTGTCCAGTTCGGTCCTCACTCGAACCATAGCGAACAACTTCAGGTTGCGCCGGCTCATTGGAAACGACGAACATTTGAATCGCAAGACGGCCGATCGCCTCAATGACGACATCTTGCGGTGGCTGGACCGCGCGGGCACCCGCCCTTTCTTTGTCTTCGTGAACTATTTCGATGCACACGATCCTTACTTACCGCCCGCTCCCTTTGCCACGAAGTTCGGCCCGGGCCGACCGAACAGACGGGCCAGCCCTCTACATCACTGGCTCTATGATCCGGCCGTACGAAATCGGGAACTGGACGACGCGGCGATCCGACACGAACGCGATGCCTACGATGGCGCACTGGCCTACGTTGACGATCGCCTCGGGGCGCTCTTCAGCGCCTTGAAGGCGCGGGGCCTGTGGGATCAAACCTTGGTCGTCATCACCGCGGACCACGGAGAGGAATTCGGAGAGCACCGCGTCTTCGAGCATGGCTATAGCCTCTACCTTCCGTCCATCCACGTTCCCCTCATTGTGTCGTTTCCCGGGCGCGTACCCGCTGGGAGGCGTGTCCAGGCACCGATCAGCCTGCGCGACCTCGCGTCGACCATTGTTGACCTGGTCGACGTCACTCGCGATGCTCCGTTCCCAGGCGCGTCGCTGGCTCGTTACTGGGAGACATCACCGGTTCCGAGTCGCTTGCGAGAGGAACCGCTACTGGCCGAGCTCACGCATGTGACCGGTCAGCCCGAGTGGTATCCGGCCAGCAAAGGGAATATGAAGTCCCTTGTGTTCAACGACATGCGCTACATCAAGAACGGAGACGGTACCGAGGAACTGTACGCCTATTCGAAGGACCCCTGGGAGCTCAACAACCTGGCCGCCTCCGCCGCCCATTACGCCACGCTGGTGCAATTTCGGGTCCTTCTGGACAGAATGACCAGTCATTGATGCAGCTGTCCATTGTCGTCCCCGTCTACAACAGCGCGACCTGCCTGCCCGAACTCGCACGCAGAGTCCAGCAGGACGTCGGCGCTCATTTTGAACGCTACGAGCTCATCCTCGTCAACGACAACAGCCCGGACAATAGCTGGCCGATCATCGTCCAGCTCGCCGGGCGATACGACTTCATCGCGGGCGTGAACTTGCGACGGAACGTCGGGCAGGACAACGCGATCATGGCGGGCCTTCACCACGCTCGCGGTGAGGTCACCGTTGTTATGGACGACGACCTCCAGCACGACCCCTCGGATATCCCAGCCCTCTACCGGGAGCTCCGCAAGGGCAGTGACGTTGTCTATGCTCGCTTTCTCAAGAAGGAGCAAGCAGGCTGGAAGAACCTGGGCAGCTGGTTCGCGGGTCGCGTCGCGGAACTCGTTCTCGGAAAACCCAGGCACATCTATCTGTCGCCCTTCAAGGCCATCTGCCGCGAGGTGGTCCGCGAAATCATCAAGTACGACGGCCCGTACAGCTACGTCGATGGGCTCATCTTCACAATTACTTCCAACATCACCCAGATCGCGGCCACCCATCACGCTCGCTTTGCCGGCGCCAGCAACTACAATCTCTGGAGATCGATCCGCGTATGGCTCAAACTCGCAACCAGCTTTTCGATCATTCCTCTCCGGCTGGCCACCATAACGGGCGGCCTCATGGCGGTCTTTTCATTCGTGATGGGCTCCTTCTTCCTGCTTCAGACGTTGTTCTTGAATCAGCCGCCCGGGTGGCCTTCCCTGATCGTCAGCGTGTTCTTCCTGGGAGGCATACAGCTGATGGGAATCGGTGCGGTTGGCGAGTATATCGGCCGGATCTTCATCACACAGAACAAGCGTCCACAGTTCGTCGTGAGGGACGTTTGTCGTAGCCAACGGAGCTCCGAAGATCAGGACAACTCGGCGCCGGAGCCAGCCAAGCCGGTCTCAAAACCTCCCCCGCGCTAGGATGAGTCATTCCGCCGAACCCGAGCCGCCGCCCCCTCGACCAGACTGGCAGTGGACAGCGCTGACGATAACGCTGTGCGGTCTGATACTCGCGCCAACGCTGGCATATCGGATGGCAGTCGATCACGGAGTCTTTGCATATATCGGCGCTGAGATCCTCGAGGGGCGGTGGCCGTACCTCGACACGTGGGAGAGTGACTACCCCGGCCTGATGTTCTTGCAGGCCGCCGTGATTCTTGTTTTTGGGAAGTCGATTTTCATGTTTCGACTGTTCGATTGCCTGGTTCAGCTCGGGAGCGCTTATTTGATCTACCGGATTGCGCTCCGCGTAGGGAGCCATCGCGCGGCGGCGCTCCTGGCCGCCGCGCTCTTTTGTCTGATTTATCAGGGGTACGGAACCTGGAATACGGCTCAACGAGAAGGGTTCGGCCTATTCTTCATTCTGCTCGGCTACTGGCTCTACCTGACGGCGCAACGCCGGTCTGCTCTCATCACGGCGTTCGGGATCGGGCTCGGTATGGGCATCGCCGCGTTGATCAAACCCACGCTGCTTGCTCTCTCGGCGTTCTACGCGCCGTTGCTGTTACAGCTGCGGGATCGCCAGGCCTGGAAGCCACTTTTGACGGCCGTCGCCGGCGTTCTGAGCCCAGCGGCGACTGTACTGATATTTTACTGGATCCACGGGGGCCTCTATCAGCTGTACGAGGCCTGTGTGCTGTATCAATCCGTATACACCTTGCGTCTTCGCGGTGACGCATCGGCGTGGTCCTATTGGTGGTCAAAGGCACTGCGATTAGGGGGCCATGCGGTCGGGCTTGCGATCCTCTGCGCCCCCTTCCTGCTCTGGGGGCATGCTCGTCGTGAACGTTTCATGCTGTACCTGGCTTACCTCGGCTCCGTCTACGCGGTATTCGTCCAAGGTACGTTCGCCGGATATCACTACCTTCCGGGTTTAGGCGTGGGTTCGATTCTGGTCGGCAACATGTTCTCGCATGTCACCGCGTTCGCGTTCGGAAACCGCGGGTTTCGCGCCGGGCCGGCTCGCATGGCGTTTCAGGAACTCGCTGCATTTGGAGTGCTCCTGACCGCCACGCCCTTCTATGTGACGCCGCACTCCGTCGGCGCCTTTCTGAGTTTCCGCTTCCTTGAACGCCCCCTTCCCGGCGAATATCGGAACGGCGATGTGTTCGACATCACCGAAGATTATGCAGTGGCCGAATACTTGAACACCCATACGCAGCCGCTCGAGCCGGTCCAGGTCTGGGGCTATGAGTCGCTGGTGTACTATCTGGCCGATCGTCACGCAGCGAGCCGTTTCCAAATGTCACATCCCCTCGTGATGAGGATTCCGGGGCGAGGCATTACGCCGATGCAGCAGGGATGGCGTAAAGAGTTCATGAACGATATGTTCGTCCGGCGGCCCAAGTATGTAGCGGTCCTAACGAAGGACAACTGGTGGTGGGCTCCCGAACAGCAAACGTCCGAAGAACTTCTCGACGATTTCCCCGAATGGAAAGCGTTCATCCAGGATAACTACACGCTCGAACACACCATTGGGAGGTTCCTGATCTACCGTGACAAAGAGAACCACACCCGTTCGTAGCGCCGACAAGTTTCTGGTGTTCGGATCGCCTTTTATTTGCGAAGAAGAAAAGAAGGAGGTGCTCGACTGTCTGGAGACTGGATGGCTGGGCACCGGCCCCAAAGTCGCCCGATTCGAGCAGGACTTCCGAGCGTACAAGCAGGCGGGCTTTGCCGTAGCCGTGAACTCCTGCACCGCGGCCCTTCACCTGAGCATGCTCGCCGCCAACATTGGGCCGGGCGACGAGGTCATCACGACGCCCTTGACCTTCTGCGCTTCAGTGAATGCGATCATTCACACGGGCGCCAAGCCGGTGCTGGCGGACGTGAATCCCGCGACATCTAACATCGACCCCATCCGCGTCGAGGCACAGATCACTGAGCGGACGAAGGCGATCCTGCCCGTGCACTTTGCCGGGCGCCCCTGCGATATGGACGCGCTCGGCATGCTGGCGAAGGAGCATGGACTCCTGTTGATCGAGGACTGTGCCCACGCGATCGAGACGACGTACAAGGGCAGACACGTCGGGAACTTCGGAGAATTCGGCTGTTTCAGCTTCTACGCGACGAAAAACGTCGCAACGGGCGAAGGGGGGATGGTCCTTACATCTCGCGAAGAAGCAGCGAATCGGCTCAAGATGCTCGCACTGCATGGGATGACCAAGGATGCGTGGAAACGGTTCAGCGACGAAGGCTACAAGCACTACCAGGTCGTCGAGTGCGGCTTCAAGTACAACATGATGGATATCCAGGCAGCGCTCGGGATCCACCAGTTGCGCCGCGTCGAAGCAAACTGGAGGCGGCGCCAGGACGTATGGCAGATCTATCAGCGTGCATTCCAGGATCTGCCCCTGACGCTACCGGCGCCGCCGGAAGAAGGGACGCGCCACGCGTACCATCTCTATACCGTACTCGTAGACCCAGCAAGAACCGGGATCTCTCGGGATGCGTTCATGAACGCGATGACCGCCGAGAACGTCGGGGTAGGCGTGCACTATCGGAGTGTTCCTACGCATCCGTACTACGTGGAGCGATTCAGCTGGAAGCCCGAAGACTATCCGCACAGCTTGAGCATCGGAGAGAAGACGGTGAGTCTGCCTTTGTCCGCGAAGCTGTCGGATGAAGATGTGGACGACGTGATCCAGGCGGTGCGAAAAACACTTGGGGCGTAGCCGCGGACTGCCGCCTGCGATGAGTGCCACGACAATCCCTGGCCGTGCGTCGACGAAGACATTTGGGACATTCGTAACCGATCAGACGCTTCAGACTGTCGCGAGTCGCCGTGATCATGTTCGTGTCGCATCGGGCAGCGTGACGTCTGCCATCAATCCACCGTCGTTCGCGGGTCAAGATGATTGGGCCCCGTGCAGACGGCCACCGATGCCGCCAGCTTGGAGCCGAACCCCCGCGAGGGACGCCGCCCGGGAGCGTGACGAGGGTCCTGGCGCCGCGGTGCGCGCACCGCGTGGAGCGCGAGCCGCTGTTAGTTGACCTCGATCAGCGCCAGCGCCTGCTCCACGATCTCCCGGTTGATCGTCGCGACCGCGGCGTCGTGATACCGCGTTTTGTCGCGCGCGAGCACGTTGCGCGAGAGATCGCGGCGGTTGCCGCCTTCGCCGCCCGCCATCGGCCGCGGCGCTCATGAGCCCCGGGGAGATCGGCCGCGGTCTCCAGGCTCACGCCGTGGAGCTTCTCGGTCCTTGAGGACATCGATGCCGCGGATGCGCGAGAACGGACTGTGCAGCACCGCGCGTCAAAGTCCATCCCGGAATGTGAGATCGGTGACGGAACTCGCGCGCCCGGCGTGGGCTCTCGTGGGTTGGCGCGCGTGAAGAACGTCGCCCTCTCGATCGGAGGCCTGGTGATCGCGCTCGGCCTCGCCGAGGTGGCCCTCCGGTTGTTCAGCCTCTATTCGCCGCCGGACTGGCCGCCGCGACAGCTGCGCGCGGGCTTCTACCGCGCGGATCCTTTAACCGGCTACCGCCTGTATCCGTCGACCCGCACCTGTCTGCGCTATCCGGATCAGGGCGGCCCGGTCTTCGAGCTCGTCTCGAATTCCGACGGCTTTCGGAGCTCTCGCGAGCTGGGCGAGCCAGACCCGCGCCCGCGCATCGCGCTACTCGGCGACTCGTTCGTGTTCGGGCTGGGCGTCAAGGAAGGCGAGCGCTTCAGCGAGGTGGTCGAGGACCTCGATCCGCGCTGGCGCAGCGACAATCTCGGGATGCCCGGCTTCGGCGCCGACTTGATGGTGCGGACGCTCGAGGCTCTGGGGAAGAAGGCGAAGCCGAACGTGGTCGTGCTCGCGATGTACACGCACGACTTCGTTCGCGTGAATCCGCAGTACGCAGGCATGGGATTCCCGAGTCCGAAGTACGTCCTAGATGGCGGGGCGCTGCGCGAGATTCCGTTCCCGGAGTCCGCAGGCTTTCGGCGCTTGCGACTCTGGCAGGTTGTTCAGGACCTGAAGACTCGACGCGACCCGAGCCAACTCGCCCTGAACGAGGCGCTCTTCGAGCGCTTCCGCACGCTCTCGATCCAACTCGGCGCAAAGCCCGTCGCGCTGTTCTTGCCCGGCCGAGGCGACGTCGAGGTCGACCGTATACGCCGCGACGCCCTGAGAGCCTGGGCCGCGCGCCGTCACGTCCCGTTTCGTGACCTCAGCACGCCGATCTTCGCGGCTGGCGTCGAGCTGACCTACATCCCCAACAACCCCCACTGGAATGCGCGCGGCCACCGGATTGCCGGGGAGGTACTGCACGCGCTGCTCGCGAGCGAGGTGTTGCCCGACGCGGGTACTGCTCCGGGTTCGAGCTCGCTCGCGCCACTGCCTTGGCGAAGGCGTGGCCCGAGCTTCTGTTACGACGCGCTCGTGGAGGGGCGAAAATCGGAAGCGCGGCCGTGACCCCTGCGCGGCCTGCGCGCGCGCTCCGAAGCTGACGGGCTCTACGCGAGCCCGCTCGGACTGCTCGTCGCGGGTCGGTACGAAGCGGTCGTCGCGGTTGCTACGAGAGCCGCCCCCGCGCGACGGAAGCCGTGCGCTTCGCTTCGCTTGAGAGTTTCGACCCATCGCACCGCCTCGAAGCTCCACGGGCAGCGCGCTGCGCGCCTGGTGCTTCTCGACCCGCCGCATGCGATCGTGCGATTATTCTTGATCATTCCTTGCGATGGGCCTTGCCTAGGGGGCAAGGCGGCACCACGGATTTTCCGGATCGCGATTCCCGCCTGGCTACGCCATTTTTGAGTCCGCCGAGTCGGCTCAGGATCAGGATAATCTAACTCTAGCCCTACGATGCTGAGGGTCGTCCTGCGCGAACTCGTTACCCAGGACATGTACAGCAACCCGCTGGAGGGTTTGTCGCTATGATCGTGCCGACTGTGACGCTGGCGCTCGTGATGGACCACCTGGCCCGGCCCGACGTGGGGCGGTGGACACTCACGCTGCTCTACGTGGGCCCCGACCAGATTTTGCCGCTCGCGTCGTTCCTGAGCGCCTTCGTCGGTGTCCTCCTGATCTTCTGGCGCTACGTGGTTGGGTTCGTGAAACGTGCATGGCACGCGCTCGTCAAGAGATCATGAAGAAAGTTATCGTCATTGGGCTCGACGGCTTCGAGCCCACTCTCGTGGAGCCCCTGCTCGCCGCCGGCGCTCTGCCTAACCTCGCTCGGCTCCGGGCGCAGGGCGGGTATGGGCGGCTGGCCACCACGACGCCCGCGCAGACGCCGGTGGCGTGGTCGACATTCGCCACCGGCACCAACCCGGGCGGGCACGGCATCTTCGACTTCGTCCGGCGTGACCCGAAGACGTACCTGCCCGACTATTCGCTGAACCGGTACGAGCAGAAGAACGCGTTCCTTCCGCCCAAGGCTGTCAACCTCCGCCGGGGTGCGCCGCTCTGGGAGTTCCTGTCGTCTGCGGGAATCACCTGCAGCATCCTCCGCTGCCCCTGCACGTTTCCGCCGGACAACGTGCGCGGACACATGCTCTCGGGCATGGGCGTGCCCGACCTCCGTGGCGGCCTCGGAACTTCGAGCCTCTACACGTCGTCGGAGGAAGGTGTCGCTGCGCACGAGAGCGAGCACGTCGTACCCGTAAAGAGGGATGCGGCGGGAGCGATGGCCACCCACCTCATCGGACCGCGTAACCCCGCTAACCGGACAAATTTTCAATTCGCGATCACCATCCATCCGGAGCCGGGGGCGCGGAAGCTCAGCGTGCGCTCGGACGGTCAGCCGAAAGCGCTTGAGGTCCGTGAGGGCGAGTGGAGCGACTGGCTCCGCGTGAAATTCAGGACCGGCCTCTTGCAGTCGGTCAGCGGAATGGTTCGCTTCCACCTGATTCGGCTGGCGCCAATCCTTGAGCTCTACGCCTCGCCCGTGAACTTCGACCCCGAGGCACCGCTGTTCCCGATCAGCTCGCCCCCGGGGTTCGCGCGCGAGCTCGCGCGCCAGGTCGGTACCTTCTACACCACGGGCATGGTCGAGGACCACGGCGGGCTCAACAACGGGCGGTTCGACGAGGACGCGTACACGCAGCAGTGCAACCAGGTACTGCGCGAGCGCTCGGCGATGATGCAGTACGAGCTAGAGCGACTGCGCGAAGGCTTCTTCTTTTGCCTCTTCGATACGCCCGATCGCGTCCAACACATGTTCTGGCGTTTCCGGGAGGGCCAGCGCGAGGCCGGCCTCGCGCCACTGCTGGCACGCGTCATCGAGGACCACTATGCGGACTGTGACCGTGTGGTGGGAGAGGCGCTCCGCTACGCGGACGACCAGACAATGGTCGCCGTGCTCAGCGACCATGGCGTGTCGAGCTTCCGCCGCGGCGTCCACGTTAACACCTGGCTCCACGACCAGGGGCTGCTCACGCTCAAGGACGGGGCGAAACCGGGTCACGAAGCCGCCGACTTCCTGAGAACAGTCGACTGGGAGCGCACGCGCGCTTACGCGCTCGGGCTGAGCGGCATCTACCTGAACCTCAAGGGGCGCGAGGCTCGGGGCATCGTGGAGCCAGGCGACGCCGACGGGCTGGCGCGCACGATTGCCGGGAGCCTTGCAGGTCTCGGGGATCCCGTGCACGGCACGCTCGCCATTCGCAGCGTCCTCACGCGCGCACAGGTCTATCACGGCCCGTATGCCGATGAGTCGCCGGATCTGGTCATGAACTTCGCCGAGGGTTATCGGGTGTCCTGGGGTACGGCTCTCGGCGCCGTGCCCGTGGGCCACTTCGAGGACAACGTGAAGAAGTGGAGCGGCGACCATCTGATGGACCCGAGCCTGGTGCCCGGCGTTCTCTTCATGAACCGCCCGTTCCGCTCGGCGGGCGCGGGCCTGGTGGACCTGGCGCCGACGATCCTGACGGCCCTCGGGGTGCCCCCAGGCGCCGCGATGGAGGGAGAGTCATTGCTAACATGAAGACCCTGGTCATCGGACTCGACAGTGCGGCTCCTGAGATCCTCTTCGGCGACGAGCGCCTCACGAATTTCCGACGCCTGATGGCGGGCGGTTGCTACGGGCGGCTTCAGACGATCATCCCGCCCATCACGGTACCCGCCTGGATGTGCATGGCCACGAGCCAGGACCCGGGCTCACTCGGCGTGTACGGTTTCCGCAACCGCAGGGACCACTCCTACGACGCGCTCAGCTTCGTCAACGCCCGGTCGATCCGTGAGCTGGCGATCTGGGACCAAGTCGCCCGTGAAGGCAAGCGCGCCAACATCATCGGCGTACCACCCGGTTTCCCGCCGCGGAAGGTCAACGGGATCAGCGTGGGCTGCTTCCTCACGCCCGACCCCAACAAGGACGAGTACGCGCTGCCGCCCGCGGTGAAACAGCAGATCGCCGAGCTGGTGGGTGAATACCCCGTCGACGTCAAGGGCTTTCGCACCAACCGGAAGGACTGGCTCAGGGACGAGATCTACGCCATGAGCCGCAAGCACTTCAACGTGGTGCGCCACTACCTTGAGCACTCGGAGTGGGATTACTTCCACTTCGTGGAGATCGGCCTGGACCGGCTCCAGCACGGGTTCTGGAAGTTCCACGACCCCGGGCACGTGCTTCATGAGCCTGGCAACCCCTACGAGGAGGTCATCCGCGACTACTACGTTTACCTCGACGAGGAGATCGGGCGGATCTTCGAGCTGCTCGATGACGAGACCACGATCCTGGTGCTCTCCGATCACGGCTCGCAGCGACTCGACGGCGGCTTCTGCGTGAACGAGTGGCTGGTGCGCGAAGGCCTGCTCGTACTCGACCACGCCCCCACCGAGGTCACGCCCTTCGGCAGGCTCAACGTGAACTGGGAAAGGACGAAGGTCTGGAGCGAGGGAGGCTACTACGCTCGGGTGTTCTTCAACATCAAGGGCCGTGAGCCCAAGGGTACCATCGACCCCGCCGACTACGAGAGGTTCCGGGACGAGATGAAAGCCCAGTTCGAGGCCCTCCCCGACGATCATGGCCGGCCCTTGGGCAGTCTCGTGTTCAAGCCTGAGGAGATCTACAGGAACGTGCGCGGCGTGGCCCCCGACCTGATCGTCCACTTTGGCGGTCTGTCCTGGCGCTCCATCGGCGGCGTCGGATACCCAGGCCTGTACATCCAGGAGAACGACACGGGTCCCGATGACTGCAACCATGCCCAGCACGGGAGTTTCATCCTCGCCGCGGCCGGTAGCCCATTGAAGGGTGAAGTCGCGGGCGCCCACATCATGCAGATGGCGCCCGCGCTCCTCGAGCTGGGCGGATACGACGTCCCGACGACGATGCAGGGCACGTCGCTCCTCGCTGGCCATACGGTGCGACCCGCCGACGGAGGCGCGCTCTCGCGCGATGGTGAGGAGATCATCCGCGAGCGGCTGAGTGGTCTCGGCTACATCTCGTAACCCGCCGTCGGCGCGCTTCACGCTGGCGCTCGCAATCTGGTGCGGGCTGGCAGTCGGCCTTGCCGAGGCCGCAACCCGCGCCGCCCTGCTGCTCGTCCCGGGCCGGTGGGCCTTCGTGAGCCCTCACGTAGCGTGGATGGCGCCCGCCTTCGACGCCGCCCTCTTCGCCGCGGCCGGGCTCGTCCTCATCGTGCTAGGGCGCGCCTGGCCGCGGCTCCGCTCACTATCGGTGGCTATCTACGTCTTCGCGTTCCTAGGCCTGCTCGGCCCACTCTTGTTCGTTCCCCGGCTCCACCCGCTCGCGGGTGGCCTGCTCGCTGCGGGATTGGCGACGCAGGCTGCGCGTCTCCTCGGCCGACGTGCGCTGCTCTGGGAGACACTCGTTCACCGAACGACTCCGGCGCTGGTCGCCGTCATCGTCCTCGGCGCCGCCACGGTCGCGGTGTGGCCGTGGTTGGAGGAGCGCCGCGCTCGCACCGCTCTAGCCCCGGGCCCGACGAGCGCGCCCAACGTGCTGCTGGTCGTGCTCGATACCGTCAGGGCCAAGAGCGTGAGCCTCTACGGCTACCCGAAGCCGACCACACCAATCCTCGAGCAGCTCGCGAGCCGGGGCGTTGTGTTCGAGCGGGCGCTGGCGACGTCGTCGTGGACCCTCCCCTCGCACGCGAGCATGTTCACCGGGCGTTACCCGCACGAGCTGTCCGCGAATTGGCTCGAGCCGCTCGATCGAGCCTTCCCCACGCTCGCGGAGACCTTCCGCGACCATGGCTACCTCACGGCTGGCTTCACGGCGAACCTGCTCTATACGACTCGGGAGACGGGCCTGGCCAGGGGATTCCTGCGCTACGAGGACTATCCGGTGTCGATCGGCATGACGGTCCACAGTGCCTTCCTCGGCCGAAAGCTGGAACAATGGCTCCTCGGCAGTGATGGTCACAGAGAAGTCCTCGCCGTCAAGCCAGGCGAATGGGTCACGCGCGCATTCCTGCACTGGCTCGATGGTCGCGGGGAGCGACCGTTCTTCGCCTTCCTCAACTATATGGACGCCCACGCGCCCTACGTGGCCCCGGCGCCCTTCGCCGAGCGCTTCGGGCCGACGCGGCACCGGCCGCCCGTCTCCACTCGCCGCGCCTGGACGCCCGCGCAGATCCAGATCGAGGTCGACGCCTACGACGGATGTCTGGCGTATCTGGACCAGCAGATCGGGCAGCTCGTCGAGGAACTCGGGCGCCGTGGCGTGCTCGACCGTACGCTACTCGTCGTGGTGTCCGACCACGGCGAGCTCTTCGGCGAGCACCGTCTCTTCGACCACGGCAACAGCCTCTATCGTCCGCTACTCCAGGTACCGCTCGTCATCGTGTACCAGCAGCGCGTCCCGGCCGGGGTGCGCGTGACGACGCCGGTGACGCTCCGCGACCTTGCCGCCACCGTGGTCGACCTCGCATCCCTGTCGGACACATCGCGCCACCCGGGCGTCTCGCTCGCCACCCATTGGACTTCTCCCCCGGGGGCGGGTGGTGCCTCCTCGCCGCTTCTCGCCCAGATCAGCAAGAACATCAACCAGGACCCGTGGCTTCCGGCGAGCCAGGGCGACATGCAGGCGCTTGTCGCGAACGGCCATTACTACATCAGGAATGGGGACGGCCGCGAGGAGCTGTATGACTTCGATCGCGACCCCGGAGAGACGCGCGATCTCGCCGCCACAGACGAGGGGCAGGCGGCACTCGCCGTGTTCCGGCGCTCGCTCGCGGCGCTGTCCGGAGCCGGCAAGCCATGAGGGCGCGCACCGTGGCGGCGGCTCTGTGAGAATGGCGCCGCCGTCGTCGCTCGCGATCGACACTGAGCGCCGTCTCACGATTGCCTGCCTTACGCTCCTGCTCGCGGGAGTTGTGGTCGGGATCGTCGTGCCAGCGGGACCCGGCTGGGACTTCGCCAACTTTTATGACACGGGCGCGCGGGTCGCGGCCGGTCAACTGCGTGACATCTACGATCCCTCGACGCTGATCCGGGGCCGCTCGCCCCAGGGCGCCATGGCCTTCTGGGGGACACCACTGTCGGCCCTCTTCTACACGCCGATGGCCTGGCTGGCCCCGGGGACGGCGCTCGTCCTGTTCAAGATCCAGAACACGTTGGCGAGCTTCGCCGCGCTGCTTCTCCTCTACACTCACAATCGACGTTTCGCAGGCGACTCGCCCGAGGCGCAGAGCCGATTCGCCGCCCTCTTCGCGTTCCTCGCCCTGATCTACCAGCCGTTTTGGACGGTCTACCGGGTGGGCGGGCAAACAACGCCAACCGTCGTCCTGCTTCTCACGGTGGGATTGCTAACGCACACGGCGGGCAAGCGACTGTGGACCGTGCTCTGCCTGGTGGCAGCCGTCCTGGTGAAGCCGGCGTTCCTCCCGATTCTCGGCATCCTCGTCTTGGTGTCGGGCGTGCGCTTCCTCCTCGTCGCGGCGCTCGTTGGAAGCGCGGTGGCGCTGGCATCCGTCGCGTTCCTCGGATGGCCTATCCACCAGGAGTTCTTGGCCGTGCTGGCGCGAGGCGCCACAAAGTCCTTCCCCTGGTTCTACAACAGCTCGCTTTACGTCTGGCTCGACGCGCTGGCGGTCATCGTCCCCGCCGCGCCCGGCGGAGGGCTTCCTCCCTTGGTGAGGGCCGTCGTCATCGCCGCCAAGCTGCTCGTGCTCCTGTTGGCCGTCCTCATCTTCGTGCGGAGTCGGACCCAGCCGTGGGCGCCGGCGGCGCGACGTCACTTCGACTTCCTCATGGCCGTGTCTTTCTGCCTGCTGCTCTCGCAGACTGTGTGGGAGCACTACCTCGCGGCCCTCTTCCTACCTCTAGCCTATCTGGTCGCCGTGCGGCACCGCTTGGGCCGCTCGGCCAGCGCGCTGATCTGGGCCGTCTTTGCGTTTGCCGTCTGGCAGAATCTGATCCTCGTGAACATGCTGCGCGACAGCTTTCGCTGGGAATCGTTTGCCGGCGTGCTGGCGGGCGGCCTCCTCAAGAGCGGTCCCCTGCTTCTCTTCTTGATCCTGCTCGTGCGGTATCGCGACGCGGTGGGGGCGACTTATGCGCTCCCGGTCTGGGGGACCTCCGCCGTCCCCGCGAGCGCTCTGGGCGCCGTCCCTGCGCGGGCTTGTACCCGATGAGCATGGCTCCGACGCGCTCCGGCTCCCGACTCAGGGTGGTCCTCTTCTCGGGTGGCCGCGGGTCCCGAGTCCTCTCCACGCAATTGATCAACAACCCAGACATCTCGCTCACCGTGGCGATCAACGGCTATGACGACGGGCTTTCTACGGGTGAAGTCCGCCGCTTCTTGGGCGACAGCCTCGGACCCTCGGATTTCCGAAAGAACGCCTCTCGTCTCGCTGGCGAACTGCGGTCATGCCCGGCCGCGCTGGTCGCGCTGCTCGACCTGCGCCTGCCCGACCCTTGCTCGGCGGCGGACGCACGGGCCGCCTTCCGCCTCGTCGGCGGGGGTACGGCAGTCCCGGGCCCCGCGTTCCACGGGGCCTTTCGCGAACTCGTCGGCAAGCTCGACGCGGAGAGCCGCGGTGCCGTCGCCCGGCGCCTGGCCCGCTTCGAGAGCGAGGTGGACTCGACGGGCCGCTCGTTTTCATTCTCGGACTGCAGCCTCGGCAACCTCGTTTTCGCTGGGTCGTTTCTGGAGCGGGGCCGAGACTTCAACGCCGCCGTCGCCGACTACAGCGAGATGCTAGGCTTGGCCGACGGCGTCATCGAGAACGTGACGGACGGCACCAACGCGTACCTGGTCGCCCTCAACCGAGACGGCCAGCTCCTCGCGAGCGAGGCGGACATCGTCGACGCGACGTTGCGCAACCACATCGACGACATCTATCTGCTCGACCGGCCGCCCCACGATCTGAGCGCCCTCCTAGCCGTGGCACCCGTGGAGGACAAGAAGCGTCTCTTCGCCGCGCGCGCCGCCAAGCTCACCCTCAACCCGCGGCTGACCGACCGTCTGGCGGAGGCAGACCTGATCATCTACTCGCCGGGAACACAGCACTCGAGCCTGTTCCCGTCGTATCTCACGCCGGCACTGGGGCCGGCCATCGCACGGAACCTCACGGCGCTAAAGCTCCTGATCACGAACCTCCAGGAGGACGCCGAGATCCCGGGCTCGAGCGCGGTCGACATCATCGAGAAAGCTGTCTACTACCTCCGGGAAAAGCAGGCACAGCGTATCCCGACGCCGTGCCTGATCACGCACTACCTGATCAATGACCCGAGGCGAGCCGAGCAGACAGGCGCGTACATCCCGCCCGGCCCGCTCGAGAGCCTCGAGGATCCGCGGCTGATCCGCATTGGCCACTACGAGGACGGCGTCACCGGCTGCCACGACGCAGCGCGCGTGCTCACGCCCTTCATCGAATCGGTCCTCCGGCGCGCGGAGAAGCCGGCGCTGGCGGTGTTCCTGCTCGACACCCGCTCGCTCGACAAGATCGGCCAGACAATCTGCGAGATGCTGCGCGGCGGTATCCAGCATTTGTCCGTCCCTCTCGTCGTTCTCTATGGGAGCGACGAGTCGTTCGACCGGACATTCACCGACTCGCTCCCCTTTGAGCTCGTGAACGTCACGGCCGCCCCGGACCGCATGGCCACCGCGTTCCTCGACGCCGTCAGGGAGCGCAACATGGACTACGTCGTGCTCTTCGAGTCGTCGGGCATGTACCGCGGCGAGGACGTCGCCACCTTCGCGGCGGCGCTGAGTCGTGGCCGCCTGGACTGCGTGTGGGGGAGCCGGCGCCTCTCGGTGCGGGACATCCAGGAGTCCTACATGCTCCGCTACCGCAAGAAGCTGGTGCTGGGGACTCTGAGCTACGTGGGCAGTCACGTGCTCAGCCTCGCCTATCTTTTGCTCTATGGTCGCTACATCTCCGACACCTTGTCGGGGGTGCGCGCCGTGCGCACCTCCTATCTCACGGGAAGCGGGCTCAACCTGGACCACCGGGGCCTGAACCAGCAACTCCTGTCGGTCCTGCTCCGCGACCGCGCGGAGATCTTCGAGGTCCCCGTCCAGTTCCTCCCCATCTCCCCGGAGAAGGTGCGCCGCACGACGGTGGGCGAAGGGCTGCAGTCGCTATTCACGATCCTGTGGCGGCGCTTCCGGCCGTTCCACTCCGCGACGCGGGGCGGTGCATGAGCCAGGACCTCACCGCCCTCGACCTCATCGTGTTCGATCTGGACGGCGTCCTCGCGGACACGACCACCTGCCACCGGCGCGCGTACGACGACCTCTGGCACCTCGCCGGTTGCGCCGGGCCGCGCTACGAGGTCATCGCCGGCCGCCGGACGCTCGACGTCGTCGCCGACGTCACGGCAACGCTCTTCCCGTCGGCCGCCCAGGTCCGCGACTGGGTGACCTTCAAGCAGGCCCGCGCGCGCCGCTACCTGGCCGAAGTGGATATCGCCTACCCCGACACGCGGCCGTGCCTGGCCGCGCTGGCCGCCACCTCCATGCGCCGCGCGCTGGCCACCGGCGCCTCGCGCGAGACAGCGGAGATCGTCCTCGCCCGGCTCGGCGTCCGCGAGGGGTGGGCCGCCCTTCTCACAGCGGATGACGTCACCGACAGCAAGCCGTCGCCCCAGGTCTACCGGGCCGTGATGGCGATGACCGCGTGTCCGCCGGAACGCACCCTCGTCGTAGAGGACAGCGCGGCCGGCCTCACCGCAGCGGCCGCCAGCGGCGCCCACGTAGCGTCCGTGCGCTCGGGCTTGCCGGCGGCGAGCCCGAGGTTTCTTGGCGCCTTCGACGATCTGCGCGCCGTGCTCGCGAAGCTCGGAGTCGCCGCGCCGTGACCCGCGTGCTGCTCATCCCGGCCGCCGGCCGTGGCACTCGCCTGGGCGCGTCGACGCCGAAGCTCCTCTTCCCGGTCAACGGCCGGCCAATGCTCGACTACCTGCTCGACCTCTACGCGCCGGTGGTGGACGGCTTCGTCCTCGTCGTCCACCCGTCGGCAGAGGCAGCAGTGCGCGCGCACTGTCGGGGGTGGCCGCGGGCCGTCGAGTACGACGTCCAGACGGAGCCCACTGGCATGCTCGATGCCATCCTCATCCCGCGCGAGCGCTTGCGGCGTCTCGAGGCGGCGAGCATCTGGATTACCTGGTGCGACCAGATCGCCGTCCACCCGGAGACCATCGGCACGCTGGCGGCACGCTCCTCGCAGCACCCCGAGTGCGTTCTCGTCTTCCCCACGGTGGCGCGCCGAGCCCCGTACATCCACCTCGTGCGCGGCGCCGGTGGGAAGATCGTGGAGATCCGCCAGCGCCGCGAGGGCGACGCGATGCCCGAGGTGGGCGAGAGTGACGTCGGGCTCTTCTGCCTTTCGGCCGCCGGCTATCACGACCTGCTGCCCGAGTTCGCGCGCACCGACGACGCTGGATCGGTGACGCGCGAGCGGAACTTCCTGCCCTTCATCCCGTGGCTATCCGGGCGCGCGGAGGTGCGCACCTTCCCCGCCCGCGACGAGATCGAGTCGCTGGGCGTGAACACGCCCGAGGACGCACGGCGTCTGGAGGCGTACATCGGGCGATGAGCGGCGTGCTTTCGGTGATCATCCCCGCCTACAACGAGGAGCGCTTCATCGGCACCCTTCTCGAGAAAGTGCTCGCCGTCGATCTCTCCTTGCGGGGGATCACCAAGGAGATCGTTGTCGTCAATGACTGCTCGACCGACCGCACGGCCGAGATCGTGTCCGGGTTCGACGGCGTGATCCTACACACGCTGCCGCGCAATAGCGGGAAAGGGGCCGCGGTGCGGGCGGGGCTCGCGCGCGCCACCGGGGATTATTTGATCATCCAGGATGGCGACCTCGAGTACGATCCGGCCGACTACGGTCCCATGATCGACGCCCTCCTCGCCGACACGCGGGTGGCCGCCGTCTACGGCAGCCGGTATCTCAAGCATCCCGGGCGCGGTACCCTGGTGAACCTCTTCACGGGCAAGCACCGCAACCAGTCGCTCACGGCCTACCTCGGCGGCCAGAGCCTGAGCTTCATCGCGCTCGCGTGCACCGGACGGTACCTGACCGACACGGTTACCGCCCTCAAGCTCTTCCGGCGAGGGGTGATCACACCGCTGACACTCGAGACGGCTGGCTTCGAGCTGGACCACGAGATCTCGGCTAAAGTCCTCGCCGCCGGCGGCGCCATCAAGGAGGTCCCGATCCGCTACTTCCCGCGCAGCCGGAAGGAGGGCAAGAAGATCGGCGCCCGCGACTGGTTCCGAGCTTTGAAAACGTTCACGCGGTACCGGAACGGATAGGTCATGGCTCGAACGAGCCGGCGATCGCCGCCGGCGTGCCGACGAGGCTAGAAGTGAACGTTCTTCTCGTCGCCGCCTGGTTCGGATTGGTTTCGGGCCTCATCGAGGGCCTGGCTTTTCTGGGAGTTCAACGACTGAGCTCATCTCAGCAAGTCTCCATAGAGATTCTTTGGATTTCGGCAGTGTTCAATTTCGTCATGTTTGGAGCGATCGGTATCGCGCTCACAGCCATCAACCGCATCAGCCGCGGGCGAGCCCATATCGATTTCACGATAGCTCTATTCGTGTCGTTGACGTGTTTGGACTGGCTTGGTGTCACTCTTGGGAAATGGATTCATCCCGCTGCGATCCTGATCTTGACGATTGGGCTCACGGTTTTCTTTCTTCGCTGGTTTCGCAACCACAAAGCAGTCACCATGCAGTTCTGGCGCGCCAGCTTACCCGTGATCATTTTGCTGGTGCTCATGGTCGGGGGAGCGATCCAGGGTGGGTCTTGGTTACGGGAACGAATGATTACGGCCGGCCTTCCCGAAGCTCCGGAGACAAGGCCGAATGTATTGATGCTCGTGGTGGACGCCCTCCGCGCTGATCATCTTTCTGTCTACCACTACGCGCGCCGAACTAGTCCGAATTTGGACCGCTTGGCAGATGCGGGCGTACTTTTCGAAAATGCTTTTGCAACATCGTCCTGGACTCTTCCTTCCCATGTTTCTTTGCTCACTGGCCTGTACCCGTCACAGCATCGAGTTGGCTGGGAAAACCCGAGAGGTCTCCTTACTCTCGACTATCCCACCTTGCCCGAGGCCCTATCGGCCCACGGCTACCGCACCGCAGCGTTTTCCGCCAACGTGTTTTGGTTCACCAGCGATCGGGGCTTCGACCGCGGATTTATCCATTTCGAAGATTACTTTTCATCGTTCACCGACATGCTGTCACGAACACTCTACGGTCGCCTCGTCGAGAGATTTGTGCTGCGCCGACTAGGCTTCGAGGATATTCCGGCCCGAAAGCACGCGTCCGATATGAACCGCGCGCTCCTTCGTTGGATCGATACCGGTCGGTCACGATCATTTTTTGCTTTCGTGAACTACATGGATACACACGATCCCTATTTGCCTCCACAGCCGTATCGCGGTCGGTTTTCGCGCGCGGCAAATCCCGGCGGAATCATCAATTGGCGGGTGGGCCGCAGTAACCCAAAGATGGCACCGGCGGAGTTGCAAGGCGAGATCGACGCCTACGACGGCGCTATTTCTTACGTTGATGAATCAATCGGTCAGTTGATGGCGGAGCTTGACAGGCGGGACCTGCTCGGTAATACGCTCGTCGTTATCACCTCTGATCACGGTGAATCTTTTGGTGAGCATGGGTTGTATCTCCACGCCAACTCGCTCTATCGCAATGAGATTCAGGTTCCGTTGATCTTCTCGTGGCGGGGGCGAATCCCCGCCGGCGCGCGCTTTGAACAGCCTGTGACAAACTCGGCGCTACCGGCGACTGTTATGGATCTCATCGGTGTGGCCGATCGACCTCGGTTCTCCGGCCCGTCACTCGCTCTGGCCTGGAAAACACCGCGAGCGCGCGACTGGCCTGACCCGATCGCCGAAGTCGAAGAGATCCCCTGGCAACCGAAAGCGGCACCAGCCTCTCGAGGTGGTATAAAGTCGCTGGTGACCCTCCCATGGCAATACGTCGCCCCCGAAAACCGGGACGCTGAACTTTATGATTGGCGCAATGACCCGGCAGCGCTGCACAACCTTGCGCACCAACCGGCTATGCAAAGTGAGATGGTCCGGCTCCGCAGGGCGCTCGCTCAGCGCCTTCGACCGCAGTCCGAGAGCGAGAAGGGTCATCCGGTAGTCAGCAATCTTTGGCGGTGAGCAGATCTACCGAAGGACATCCACACCGGCGCTGGGCATGATGGTTCACAAGAGTCCTCGGGAAGAAGATCCGCGCCCGCGACCGATTCAGGGCCTTTGAGGGGGCTCCCGCACGCGGTGAATGACCATTCGTTCTGGCGCCCCCGAGCCTGCGTCCGTGGCTCGGCGCGGTGCCTGGTCGTTGTCCTGCTCACCGTGCTCGCCGCCGCTGGTTGCTGGAGGTCAACCGACGAGCCTGTGGAGATCCGAAACCAGGGCCCCGACGGACCGCTGGTCTTTTCCACCTACCTGGGCGGCGCACGCGACGACGCCGCCCGCGACGTGGCCGTCGACCGACAGGGCTACGTATACGTCACCGGCGGAACCTCATCGGGTGACTTTCCGGTGACCGCCGGCGCCTACCAGACGAAGTTCAACCCCGGCGCCCCAGACTCGTCTCACGTTCAGCCGAGCGACGTCTTTGTGACAAAGCTCTCGCCGAATGGGGCCATCGTCTGGTCGACACTGATTGGCGGGCCCAACCACGATCGCGCCTACGCGATCACCATTGGCGCCGACGGCTACGTCTACGTCGCCGGCCGAGCTGGCCGGAGTTTTCCGGTCACCCCGGGCGCCCTACAGACGGAGTTCATGGGCGGCCAGCCGGCCTCCCTCTATGGTGAGCAGGACGGCTTCGTCTGCAAGCTGACGCCCAACGGGGGCGCCGTCGTGTTCTGCTCGTACTTCGGGACGTCGGACTCCAGTATCATTCGCGACCTCGCCGTCGACCAGCACGGTGACATCTACATCGCGTCGGCCTACTCGTCCGGCGCGTTCCCGGCTCCGATCGCCCGGGCCTTCAACAACCGGCCGCACGGCGGCCGGGACGCAGTGGTAGCTAAACTCAAAAGTGACGGCTCCGGCGTGCTGTGGGCGACCTACCTGGGGGGCTCCGGGGAGGAAAGCAACCAGAACTCGATCCGGCTCGACGCGGCCGGCAACCCATACCTGCTCATCACGACGGCCTCCACCGACGCGGAGACGACGCCTGGTGCCTACCAGCGTACGCACGGCGGCGACGAGGACCTCTACGTGGCCAAGCTCACGCCGGACCGCGGGGCCCTGGTGTGGGCGACCTACCTGGGCGGGCCCCAAAACGAGTCTACGGAAACGCACGAGCTCGCCGTCGACGCGTCGGGGAACGTTTACATCGCCGCCCCGACAAAATCTCCGTCGTTTCCCACCACCCCGGGGGCCTTCCAGCGCAAGTTCGGCGGTGTGCACGACATCTTCGTCGCCAAGCTGTCTGCGGACGGCTCGCGGCTGCTCGCCAGCACGTTCATTGGGGGCGACAAGGAGGACCGTGCAGAAGGAGTCGCCGTCGACGCCTTCGGCAATGTCCACTTTACCGGTGTGACCGCATCGAGCAATTTCCCGCTGACCGCGGACGCCGTTCAGTCTCGGCGACGGGGAAGCCGCAACGCCGTGGCGGTCGTTCTCGCGGCGGATTTCAGCCGGCTCCTCTTCTCGACCTTGCTGGGCGGCGACGGCGATCAGTCGGGTCGGGGCGCGGCCGTCGACGCTCAAGGAAGCTTCCACCTCATCGGCGAGACCCAGGCCCGGAACTGGCCCCTCAGGAACGCCGCCCAGCGCAGCCACGGCGGCGGCTTGGACGCTTTCGTGGTCAAGTTCACCTTTCCACGCCGATGAGAGTTATCACGATCGTCGCGGCCCTCCGACGACACGGAGATCTGATCCTACGAACCTGAGACGGCGGCGACTTCAGGCGTCAAGGCTGATGACGGGCCGAGAGCGGCGCTGGTTCAATCCGAACACGGGCGTTATCAAGGTAGTCGAGCGGAAGCTTGACATTCTCGTCTCGCGGTTGCTCTATCCGCATCTCAGCCGGGTCTGGAATCCGTACAGTTGGCAGCTCGAGAGGCGCTTTAGCCTTGGCGAAGCTGAAGTTGCGCCGTCAGGGTGGCCGGCGGGCTGTCGTCGCCTCAAAGTGCTGCTGATATCAGACGTTCACGCGGGCATCTTCCTCAAGCCGGAGACCTTATCGGCAATTGTCACATCGCTCATGGAGCTTCACCCGGACCTTGTCGCAGTAGCAGGCGATCTGGTCACCGGTCACACGAGCGAGCTCGATCCATTCCTCGATTCTTTGGCCCCGTTAGCGAGCGCACCGCTGGGCGCCTGGTGCTGCATGGGGAATCACGATTACTTCGGAGGCGATCCCGAACGAATGCGAAAAAGACTCGATGCCTTCGGCCTCACGATCCTCAAAAATGAATCGGTGAAGCTGAGCCATGGCGGGAGCAGCGTCGTGCTTGGTGGTATTGACGACTTGATCATGGGTCAGCCGGATTGGGTAGCCCTGACGGCGCGACACGGTTCGCCTCATCTCTTGCTGGCGCACAACCCGGACCATTTCTACGAGGCTGAAGCTCGCGGGATTCCGCTCACTCTGTCTGGGCACACTCATGGTGGACAGATTCGCCTACCTAATGGGCCCCCGATTATCCGACACAGTCGATTTTGCCTCGATGAAGGAATCTATGCGTTCCGATCGTCACTGATGGTTGTGTCGCGCGGATTGGGAGCCGTCGGACTCCCCTGGCGCTGGGGCGCGGACCCCGAGGCCCTGCTAGTGGAAATCGTCTCGCCGACGAGTAGCCATTGACCAAGGACCGCGGTATTGCCCACAGTCTCTTTGATGCTTGATGAATTGTGAAAATTGCGGATATGCAGAGGTTTTCACATGATTCGGGCGCTACACACGGGAAGCTGATAGTTCACTGCATAGACCATAGGAGGTGTTGTATCGAAAGCCATTAAACTCGCCCGCATGGCGATCCGAATATCTTGGTACTGTATTTGCTCGGTGTATCCTGTGTAATTCAGACCCTACAGACCCTTAGGCCGGAGATAGCCAACTGAGAACTGCGTGTTCGAGCCGTTCCAGTAGCGACGCAATCGGAGCACCCGCCTGGCTCGCCGTCTGGCCTGCGCCGCGCCTCGAACTCGCGCGTTGGTACCCACGCGCAAACGAACACGGCTTGCGGTGTGGCGGAGGTCGAGGTGGCTATCGATGACTGAGAATCACCAGGGCGAGCGACAGTTCGTCGTCGTGGGCGGCGGGCCAGCCGGTCTTACCGCGGCTTACGAGCTGACCAAGCTCGGGCACCGGCCGATTGTTTTCGAGAAACTCGACACGGTGGGCGGGTTGGCGCGGACGGCCAACTACAAGGGCTTCCATTTCGACATGGGCGGCCACCGTTTCTTCACCAAGGTGCCCGAAGTTCAGAAAATGTGGCACGAGGTCCTCGGCGAGGATCTCCTGCGGCGCCCACGTCTGTCCAGGATCTACTATCGCGGAAAGTTCTTTAACTACCCGCTCAAGCCGCTCAACACGCTGGGCGGGCTCGGCCTGCTCCAGAGCATCTTGGTCGTCCTCAGCTATGTGCGCTGGCAGCTCTTTCCGTACCGCCACGAGGACACTTTCGAGCAATGGGTGACGAACCGCTTCGGGCGTCGCCTGTTTCTCACCTTTTTCAAGACCTACACTGAGAAAGTGTGGGGGATCCCCTGCTCGACACTCAAGGCGGAGTGGGCGGCGCAGCGAATCAAGGATCTCTCGCTGAGATCCGCCGTCATGAGCATGTTCTTCAAGCCGAGGCGCACCATCAAGACGCTCATCGAGGAGTTCGACTATCCCCGGTTGGGTCCCGGCATGATGTGGAACGCCGTCAAGCAGGAGGTCGAGCGCCGGAGCGGCCGCGTCCACCTCCGCACTGACGTGCTCCGGATCCACCGCACGGGTAACCGTATCGATAGTCTTGTGGTCCGGTGCGATGGGACAGAGCTGACGGTGGCGGCCACCGACGTCATCTCCAGTATGCCGATCACTGAATTCATCAGGAAGCTCGACCCGCCACCACCGCCCGAGATCCTCCAGTCGGCATCGCGTCTGACCTACCGCGATTTCCTGACGGTCTGCCTGGTCGTCAACCAGTCGGACCCGTTTCCCGACAACTGGATCTACGTCCACTCGCCGGACGTCAAGGTCGGACGCATCCAGAACTTCAAAAGCTGGAGCCCGGAGATGGTGCCGGATCCCGCCAAGTCCAGCCTCGGCCTCGAGTACTTCTGTACCGAGGGCGATGACGTGTGGAACATGCCGGACGCCGACCTTATCGCGCTCGGCAAGCGGGAGGTCGAGCGCATCGGCCTTGCGTCCCAGGCTGACGTGGAGGATGGGTGCGTTGTTCGGGTGGACAAGGCGTACCCCGTGTACGACTCCGACTACCGCGAGCATCTCGAACGCCTCCGGGCCTACGTTGACGATTTCGTGAATTTTCAGACCATCGGCCGCAATGGTCTGCATCGGTACAACAACCAGGACCATGCCATGCTTACGGGCATTCTGGCCGTGCGAAACGCAGTCCTGGCCGAGAAGAACGACTTGTGGAGCGTCAACACCGATCAGGAGTATCACGAGGAACTCAGCGCAGAGATGGGCGTGGAACGTCACGACCTCGATGAGCTCGTGCAGACGGTCGTGCGTCAGGCCTTCGCCAAGCTCGACCGCGTGGCACTGGGGCTCTCCATCGGCGTTACCGCGGGCATCCTGCTCTTTCTCGCCACGCTCGTCCTCGTGCTGAAGGCGGGCGACGTAGTCGGTCCCCGCTTGGGCCTGCTTAGCCAGTACTTCCCCGGCTACAGTGTCACCCCAACTGGGGCCGCCGTCGGCCTCTTGTACGGGTTCGCTGTGGGCTTCGTCGGAGGCTGGTTATTTGCCGGGCTGCGAAACACTGCGCTCTTCCTGTATCTTGCTGTTAGCCAACATCGGGCGGAACGCCGAATCCTCAAGCGCCTCCTCGAGTATTTCTAGAGGCGGAGGCGAAGTGGTGATGGCTGCCGACGACAAGTTCGAAGAGGTCGTCTTCACGCGGGTGATACGACTCAACGCGGTCGTGCAGGGCGCCGTGGTGGGCCTGCTGACCGGGTTGGTCATCTTCCTCGCGACGAACTGGCTCGTGCTGAAGGGAGGCCGCGTCGTCGGGCCGCACCTGTCGTTGCTCAACCAGTTCTTCATCGGTTACAGGGTGAGCTTCGTTGGCAGCCTGGTGGGATTCGCCTACGGTTGCGCGGTCGGCTTCGCCGTCGGCTACGTCGTCGCCGTCGTCTACAATGTCGCCGCCGGGGCCAGAGAGCGGCGCGGCGAGCCTCGCCGATGACGCCGGCCCTGCTTCTCGCCCTCGGGCTCGTCGTCGCCGGCGCGGTCGTCCCCGCCACCTGGATCGTCGCCGGTCTCGACGCCCCGGCCACCCCGGCGCGGCTTACCGGCGCTCTGCTATTCAAGCTGGGCCTGGTGGCGCTCGGCGTCACGGTCGCCGCGCTCGGCTGGTGGCACCGACATCTATCCGCCTCGGCTTCACAGCGCAACGAACGTCCGCTGCCGGAGTCGTGGACGACGGTGGCCGGTCTCGCCGTGGTGCTGGTGGCGGCCTCACTGCTGCGCCTGTATCGCCTGGACGCCGGGCTGTGGTACGACGAGATCGTCGCCTACGTCAATTACGCGCGAATGCCGTTCGGTCAGCTGGTGTCCACCTACACGTCCGAGAGCCAGCATTTCCTGTTCAACATCTTGGCGCACGCGGCGGTGGCCGTGCTCGGGGAGAGTGCCTCGGCCGTGCGGTTGCCCGCCGTGCTGTTCGGTGTCGGCAGCATCCTCGCCCTTTACCTCTTCGGCCGGCGCGTGGCCAGTGTACGCGAGGCGCTGCTGGCGGCGACTCTCATGACCTTCTCCTACCACCACGTCTGGTTCAGCCAGAATGCCCGTGGCTACTCCGGCCTGCTGTTCTTCACGCTGATGTCAACATGGCTGCTCCTCCGCGCGCTCGACAGCCCCCGGCTCTCGCCGTGGCTCTGGTACGCTGTCGCCGCCGCGCTGGGAGCGTACACCCACGCAACGATCCTCTTCGTCGTCGCCGTTCATTTCGCAGTGGCCGTGATCACGGTGGTCCGGCGGCACACCGACCCGGCGCTTGCCGTTTCGATGCTGGCCGCCTTCGGGGTGGCTGGACTCCTCACCTTCGAGCTATATGCCCTGGCGCTAACGCAGTTCGTGGGAACGATCGGGCAGCGCACGGGCGTCGTCGACTGGCAGAGCCCTTGGTGGACGGTCCTCGAGTTGGCCCGGGGGATGCGAGTGGGGGTTGGTGGAGGCGCCGCCGCTGTCATCGGGGGACTGGTCGTTTTGGTTGGGCTGGTGAGTTTCGCGCGGCATGCGCCCGTAGTCGTCGCACTACTCGTCGGTCCCCCCGCTCTCGGCGCCGCCCTCGTCCTCAGCATGGGGCATCCGCTGTGGCCTCGTTTCTTCTTCTTCGCCTTCGGCTTCGTACTTTTGGTGGTCGTCCGGGGTGTCGCCGTCGTGGGGAACGCCCTCGGCAGCTACTTCGATGTGCGGCCAGCCCTCCGCCCTCGGCTCGGAATGGCGATGACGATCGGACTCATCCTTCTGTCAGCGGCCTCGGTGCCCGCCGCGTACGCGCCCAAGCAGGACTACCAGGGTGCGCTGACCTTCGTAGAGGGCGCCAAGGAGCCGGGTGACGCCGTCGTCACCGTCGGGCTGGCCACCTTCCCCTACCGCAGTCTCTTCAAGGTCAACTGGGACGCCGCCGAATCGGCCGAGCAGTTAGGCCAGATTCGTGCGCGGGCGAGGCGAACCTGGGTTGTCTACACGATTCCGCTCCATCTTCGATTCGAGCATCCTGACATCATGACCGTCCTCGAGCGCGACTTCTCCGTCGTGAAGCGCTTCTCCGGCACACTGAACGGGGGGGCGCTCGTGGTGTGTCGGACCGATGCCGTCCCCTCCCGCCGCGACGGGCAGCAGCGACTGTGAACCACGTCGGGGTGCCCGAGAGGCCAGGCGAAGCACCGGGGGTCACGGTCATCCTGCCGTCGTTCAACGAGGAGATCGCGGTGGGCGATCAGGTTTGCGCCGTGCGCGCCGTCCTCACGCGACACCGCATCGAGCACGAGATCATCGTGGTCGACGACGGCTCCACCGACGCGACATCGCAACGCGCCCTGGCGGCCGGCGCCCGCGTGCTGCGCCACCCCGAGAACCGAGGATATGGAGCGGCAATCAAGGCCGGAATCGAGGCCGCCCGCCATACCGCCATCGTGATCATCGACGCCGACGGCACGTATCCGACTGATCAGATCCCCGTCCTCCTCGACCTGCTGGAGGAAGCCGACATGGTCGTGGGCGCCCGGACCTTGCGCAATGTCCACATCCCGTTGGCGAGGCGACCGGGTAAGTGGATCCTCGGCTGGTTAGCGAACCGTATCGCGGGGCGCCGAATCCCAGACCTCAACTCGGGGCTCCGCGCCTTTCGGAGCGCGTGCGTACGCCAGTACTTCTCAATCCTCTCGAACCGCTTCTCGTTCACGACGACGGTGACACTCGCCCTGCTGGCCGACGACTATCGCGTCGTCTATCATCCCATCGAGTACTATCGCCGGCTCGGGAAGTCGAAGATCAAGTCGCGGCACTTCATGGACTTCATGATCCTCATCCTCCGGACGGCGATGCTCTTCCAGCCGCTGAAGGTCTTCGTTCCCTTGGGCAGCACCTTCATCGGTGTCGGCCTCCTCAAGTTCGCCTTCGACATCGTCGCGCTCTTTCGGCGGGCGCCCGTGCTCGAGCCCTCGCTCATCTACCAACCGGTCCTGTCGACATCGGCGATCCTCCTTCTCCTCCTCGGTGTCCAGATGTTCCTGATCGGCATGGTCGCCGACGGCGTGCTCCGGCGCATCGCTCAGCGGAATCTCCCGCTCGTGCCCTCGCGCGCAATCTGGGTGCGAGAGGCGATCCCCGCCGCGGAGCCGCGGCCTCAGGTCCCGGCCGGAATGAACGAATGAGCGGGGGCGTGCAGCTGCCCGATCTCGTCCGCTTGTTGCTATTCCTCGGGCTGGTCCTCCACAAGGCGGTCTGGGAGATCCTCAAGCGCCCCCACCGGCCTCCGCGCCGCGCCACGTTGCCCCTTCGCCTGCGGCTCGTCAAAGCGCTCAAGGTCCTGGCATTGGCGTTCCTGCTCGCCCAGACACTCTTCCTGGACCTCCTGCCCATCTTGGCCTCGCCCGCGCGGCTTCGGCTCCTGGGAGGCGCCCTCTACCTCCTGGGGCTCGGGGCCGCCATCACGGCTCGCGTGCAACTCGGACGCAACTGGCTGGACCTCGAGAGCTTCGCCGTCCGGCCCGGGCAGACGATCGTCAACCGTGGGATCTACCGCTACGTGCGCCATCCCATCTACACCGGGGATGTGTTCCTGTTGACGGGGCTCGAGCTCGCGCTCAACTCCTGGCTCGTGCTGGCCGCCGTTCCGCTCGCGCTATTCATCGTCAAGCAGGTCGTGGCCGAGGAGACGCTCCTGTCGCGCACGTTTACGTCCTATGCCCACTACTGCACGGAGACGAAGCGCTTCATCCCGTTCGTCGTATGACGGCACCGCGGGTTGTCGTCCTCGGCGCAGGGCCGGCGGGGCTGGGGACGGCGTACCAGCTCACGCGCAGCCGGCGGGCCGCCGTGACGGTGTGCGAGCAAGCCGGCGTTGTGGGCGGCAACGCCGGGAGCTTCGACCTGGCCGGTCAGCGCGTCGACTACGGCAGCCATCGCCTGCATCCGGCGTGCGACCCCGCCGTCCTCGGTGACCTTCGGGCGCTGCTCGGCGACGACCTTCAGGCCCGGCCCCGCCACGGCCGCATCCGCCTGCGGAGACGGTGGATCCACTTCCCGCTCAAGCCAGTAGACCTGGCCCTGCGGATCCCGCCCGACTTTCTGGCGGGTGTCGGTCGCGACGCCTTCGTGAAGCTGTGGCGCCAGGATGTCCCCACTGGCGAAGACGCTACCTTTGCCGACGTGTTGCAGGCAGGCCTGGGCCGAACGATCTGCCGCGACTTTTATTTTCCGTACGCCCGCAAGGTCTGGGGCTGTGCGCCAAGCGAGCTGGCCGCCACTCAGGCGCGACGCCGGGTCGGTGCCAGTTCATTCGCAAAGCTCGCCCGCAAGGTGGCGGCCGCCATTCCGTGGCTCCGGCCAGAGGGCGCCGGAATCTTTTACTACCCACGGAAGGGATACGGGCAGATCTCCGAGTCTCTGTACCACGCCGCGGTCTCGGGCGGGGCCGCAGTGCACTTAGGGGCCACCGTGCGTGCCGTCCAGCACGCGTCCGGCCGCGCGCTCGCCGTCCGCTATGAGCACGATGGGGTCCTGCATACGGTCGAGGCCGACCACGTCTGGTCGACGCTGCCGCTGACAGTGCTCGTCCGCGTGCTCGATCCCGCTCCGCCAGCCGCGATTCTCGAGGCCGCGTCCGCGCTCAAGTTTCGGGCGATGATCCTCGTGTACCTGGTACTCGAACAGGACCGGTTCTCGGAGTACGACGCCCACTACTTCCCGGAGCCGGACATCCGCATCGCGAGGCTCTCGGAACCGAAAAACTACAGTACGGTCGGTCCCGCGGGCCGGACCGTGCTGTGCGCGGAGCTGCCATGTGCTCCGACCGACGGTGAATGGCGTCTTGGCGACGCCGAGCTCGGCCAGCTGGTTGTCGATGACCTGGAGCGGGCGGGCGTGCGCGTCTCCGCACCCGTCAAGGAGATCGTGATCCGGCGGCTTCCCCACGCCTACCCGATCTACCGGCGCGGGTTCGAGTCGCACTTTCGCGCCCTGGACAGCTACATCGACGGGTTCGTCAACGTCCTGACGCTGGGCCGCCAAGGCCTCTTCGCGCACGACAACACGCATCACGCGCTCGCCATGGCCTACGCGGCTGCAACGTGTCTGGGCGACGAGGGTGGCTTCGACCGCACGCGATGGCACGCGTACCGCCGCGTCTTCGACAGCCACGTCGTGGAGGATTGAGTCGCATGCGTCGAGTCGCGCGCATCGGATGCACCAGAATCGGCGGTCTTCGGGGCCAAGGTGCTCGCGCGCCACGGCGTCACCTCCGTCGCCGACTGGCGCGCGCCGGTGTGTAAGATCGACAGCGACGCGTTCGCGCAAGGCACTGGCTTCGTGGCACTCGGTCGCTATGGCGTCGCCGTCCTCCATAAAGGGCGATCGGCATGACGCTGCGACACCTCCACCGGATCCACCGCTGGATCGCGATCCCGACCGGCGTATTCATCGTGGGATGGATCATCACCGGGGTGGTCGGCATGGTGCCTGCGCCGGCCCCCCGCCCGAGCCGCTCTCAGACGGTCGACCTCGCCCAGATCGCCGTCACGCCGGCTGAGGCGGTCCGGGCGCTGACCGGGGTAGGGGTCGCTTCGGCCGTCAGGTCGATACGCCTGCACCCGCTCGGTGACGTGCTCGCCTACGAGATCGCGGTCGAGGGCCGGGGACCACAGCTCGTCGACGCCCGCAGCGGGCAGCTGATCACCGTGGACGCCGGACTGGCGCGCAGCATCGCGGCTGCCCGCGCGCCGGCCGGCGCCCAAGTTGTCCAGACGGACCTCCTGTCCCGACGCCGCCAAGACCTGACGTATCTCTGGGGAAGCCTGCCGGCGCACCGAGTAACCTTCGACGATTCCTGGGCCACCGTGGTGTACGTGGGCGCCGAGGACGGCTCCGTTCGGTCGACAACCCGGTGGAGCCGGGCCATGGGCGCCGTGGCCGCGTTTCACACGTTCGATCCGCTCGACCTCGTCGTCCGGGAGCCGGCCATCCGCAAGGCTATCCTCATCGCCATCGCCCTCACGGCACTGGTGACCGCGTGCACGGGCTATGCGATCGTCGCGTGGCGGCAGCGGGGAGCCTGACGGCATGGGCACGACGAGCGACACGCCGGTCTCACCGTCGTCGCCGGCGACTTCGCTCCGCGGGGGCCCGACGGCATCCTCATCTGGGCGATCTACATCTGCGACGTCGGCCGACACATGAGCCCGATCGTGGAGGACCCGTCGCCTCATCTCGCGGACTGCAACGTCTCCTCCAAGCGCCAGGCGCTGGAGCCGCTGGCTCCGCCCCGGGCTACGAAGCGTGTTCCGATCAGCTGGAGCCTGCTGCGGTGGATTGGCCCCGCGCTCCAGGCGGTCGCCCAGAACCGTGCGTGAACCCATTCGGCAACATCCTCCGGCTGTCGATCGGCGACCTGCTGGCCAAGGTCTTCGGCTTCCTGGCCTTCGTGTACCTGGCGCGGGTGCTTGGCGTCGAGGACTACGGGGCGCTCGAATTCGCGCGGGCGGCGATGGTCTACGTGTTGCTGTTCGGCGACGGTGGGCTGGAGCTGTGGGCGACGCGGCAGGCGGCTCGCGACGCGGACCTGGCGACGCTGGCGGGTCGCGTCATTCCGCTCCGCGCCCTCCTCGGATGTGCGACCTTCCTCGCCCTCTTCGTCCTCCTCGCCATCCTCCCTGCGCCGGGCCGCGTGAAGACGCTCCTCCTGATCTTCGCCGCGGCGCTCGTACCCCAGGCCGCGAGCCTGCGCTGGGCCTTCATGGGTACGCAGCAGATGCGCCAGGTCGCGCTGGCGCTCGTCCTCGCGCAGAGCCTGTTCCTGGCGGGGGCGCTGCTGACCGTCCGCGCCCCGGCCGACCTGTTCGCGGTGGCCGTCGTTTACTTGGTGGCCGAGCTCGCGGCCGTCGGCTGGCTCTTGCGCCGTTTCTCCGGGCTCTACGGAGGTTTGCGCTTTCGCTTCACGCTCCGGGGAGCCGACGCCGCCGTTCGGGCGGCTCTGCCGCTCGGCGCCGCCCAGGCCCTCGCCCTCATGAGCTTCAACTTCGACTCGCTGCTCCTCGGGATGCTGCAGGGGCCGGCAGCTGTGGGCCTATACAGCGCAGCCTACAAGCCGGTCACGGTCCTGCTCGCCGTGCCGGTCACGTACTTCGTGGGCTTGTTTCCGGTGCTTTCGCGGAGCTGGGCGGACGGCCCGGCAGCGTTCGACGCGGTGGTCCAGCGCTCGCTGCGGCTCGCCGCGACCTTCGCCTTGCCCGTCGGTGTGGGAGCCACCTTCGTGGCCGCGCCGGTGCTCGATCTGCTTTTCGGCGCCCGCTACGCGGCGGCCGCGCCCGCCATGCAGATTCTGGCATGGTCAGCCGTTCTCGTCATACTCAGAGGAACGTTTCGCCAGGGCCTGAACGCCGCTGGCTGCTCCCTGGTCGATCTCCGGTGTGCGGGACTCGCCACCGGGCTCAACGTCCTGCTCAACCTGGCGGTGATTCCCATCTGGGGTTTCATGGGCGCCGCCGTTGCAACCCTGGTGTCCGAGGTCGTGTGGCTGCTAGCGGCCACCCGCGCGTTCGGGCGCCACGTCCTGGCGGTGCACATGTGGCGGATCTTGATGCGGCCGGTCGGCGCCGGCGCGCTCATGGCGCTAATCTTGGTCTTCACCCCGCTGCTGCCGTGGCCGGCGCGAGTGACCCTCGGCGTCGCCATCTACATCGGCGCGCTGCTCGTCTTCGGTGGTCGGCGCGCAGTGGTCAGGCTGTGGGCGGAGGAGCCCCGGCCCCGATGATGCACCAACCCGCCAGACAGCCGGGATGCAAGACGCGGGAGTGACGCCGCTCAGGTCCAGCCCCGCCCCCTGGCGGCTGACGCCGCGCGGGATCGCGGTGCGCCTCTTTCTGACGTGCTGGCTGGTGTTCGGGCTCCACTTCGCCACGAACACGATCCGGGAGATCTTTCTGGCCCTCGCCATCGGCGACCACTTCTCGTTTCGGGTCGACGAGTACGCGAACATGCACCCGGATCTGTTCGAGAAGCCCGGCTACGGCTGGCACATCGGCGCCAACCCCGGCGGCTCGATGGTGGCCGCCCTGCCCTACGCCCTCGCGCGGCCCATCATCGACCGCATCGTCGAGCGCACCAATCGCCAGCGCGCGGCGAGTGGACCCGCGGAACCCCCGGGCTACCAGTCGCCGTGGCCGATGGCACGCGCCTTCTATGCGGAGGCCTGGCGCCGCGGCTTAGACGTGAAGCTTGGGCTTGCCGCTTTCGTCATGCAGTTCCTGGCGATGGCGCCGAGCACCGCGCTGGGCGTCGTGGCGATGTTCTACGCCTTGCGGCAGGTCTTCGTCTCCGACCGAACGGCTCTGTGGCTGGCCCTGTTGTACGCGTTCGGCACACCGGTCTTCTTCCGGACCGGGTATCTCAACCACAATCTCATGCTCGGGCACATCGTGTTCCTCGGATTCCTGGTCCTGTGGAACCCCTCGCGAGCGCCGCGGCCGAGCGAGACGACTCGCCACGTCGTTGCCGGGCTCGCGGGAGGACTCGCCATCCTCTTCGACTACAGCGGCGCCATCCTTACGGTCGGCCTGCTCCTCTACGGCATCGTGCAGGCAATGTTCCGGACCAGAGTCCACGGCCTGGCTCGTAATGCCGCCTTTTACGTGGCCGGCAGCGCCGGGCCGATCCTCCTCCTCTGGCTCTACCAGTGGCGCAGCTTCGGCCACCCGTTCTACCCGGGCCAGCACTGGATGCCGCCCGTGGAATGGATCCAGCTCGGGTATCAGGGCGTGACGGGGCCGCAGCTCGATTTGCTGGTGGCGCTGGCCTTCGACTACCGGTTCGGGCTCTTCGTCACTAGCCCCCTGATGCTTCTCGGGCTGCTCGCGCCCTTCGTCGATAACGGGCCCGGACGCCGCCTCCCCGTGGTGGAGACGGTCTTCGTGCTGGGCTGCACGCTCGCGCTATGGTTCTTCTTCAGTGGTGTGCACTACACGCGGCTTCAGTTCAACACGGGGCTCCGATACCTGGCGCCGATCTTGCCGTTCCTGTTCCTGCCCACGGCCGTGGTGCTCGCCCGCCTCCCCCGCCGAGCCATATACTTCGTGGCGGTGCTTTCCGTCTTCCAGTCCTGGGCGCTCGCGATGTACCGGGACGTCGAGCGGGGTCTCGGCGTGCTCGAGCCCATCCTTCGCGTGCTCTTCGGGGGGTTCCAGCTCCCCGGCCTGAACGTCCTGGCGCGGATGGGCGGCCAGTACGGAGACTACTTCGCCCAGGGAGTGTCGCCACTCCCTCTGTTCGCGCTGACGGCGGCGGTGATCTTCGGTATCTGGACTCCGCGGCTCGGAAAAGGATAACCATGAACAAACGTCCCGTCCCCAAGGCGATCAGTTTCGGCGCCGTGGCGAGCCCGAAGCGAGACTGATGGACGGGGCCATCTTCGTCACCGGCGCGTTCGGCTTCGTGGGCCGCCACCTGCTCCCCCACTTGGCGGCACGGTCGAGGCGCGTCTTCGCCCTACGCCGCCCGAACTCGCCGGCGATATCTCTCGGGGACGGCGTCATCCCGATCGAGGCCGATCTCTGGCACATCGAGCGCTACGCGCATGCGCTCGCGGAGTGCGCAACCGTCGTCCACCTGGCTGCCGCCACCGGCAAACGCCCCGCCAGCGAGTACTTCAGTGTCAACACGGGCGGCACCGCGCGCCTGCTCGAGGCCTGCCGGGCCGCGGGTGTCCGGCGATTTCTCTTCATGAGCACGATTGCCGCGACGTTCCCCGACCGCAAGCACTACCCGTACGCAGAGTCCAAGGCACGGGCCGAGGACGCCGTGCGGACAAGCGGCCTGGATTACGTGATCGTGCGGCCGACGGTCGTCCTCGGCCCCGCCGCGCCTGCCTGGAAGGGCCTAAGCGCGCTCGTCCGCGGCGCCGTCATCATCGTTCCGGGGGACGGCCGCACCGTGATGCAACCTATCGATGTCGGCGACCTGGCCGCCAGCGTCGCCGATCTAGTCGAGCGGTTCCCACCCTCCGACACGATCATCGAGCTCGGTGGCCCCGACCGGGTGACTGTCGAGACTCTGCTCCGTGGCATCGGTCGCCGCCGCGGAGCGAGGAACCCGCGACTGGTTCACCTGCCACTCCGCCCTCTGATCGGTTTGCTCGCCGGGTTGGAGCCGTTGCTGCTTCCGCTGCTGCCGGTGACCGCAGGCCAGATGAGCGCCTTCCGGTACGATAGCACCGCAGCTCCCCACGCCGCCGGCCTCGTCCCGGCTCCCGCTAAAGGCGTGGAGGTGATTCTGGACGAGTCGGGCTTCCGGACGGCGCGTGAGGCCGAGACCAGACTTGCGCGCGAGTGCCGCGCGCTCACAGTGCACCTCACTGGGCACGGGCCGCCTCCCTACGTGGTGGACAAGTACCGCGATGCGCATGCTCGGTTGGCGCGTCTTCAGAGCGGCTCGGCCTTTGACCGAATCCTGGTAAACATTGCCGTCTACCATCCACTCCTGGCACGCCTGGCCGATAGCTACACTGCGGTCTTCGCCCGGGGTGCCCTCGTTCGCCGGAAGTGGGTGCTGCTCCTCGCCCTGCTGGAGACCACGGGGAGTACTGCCAGCCACTTCGATCAACCGGATTACCCCTCACTGGCCCGGCTGGCGTTGTCCGCGCTTCGGATGGCGGCGGGCTACACGGCCTTTCTCGCCCTCTCCATTGTGACGATGCTGCCCCTGCACGCCGTCTGCACGGCCGGCACCCGCATTCGACAGTCGTCCTCCAGATGAAGCGAGTCATCGTCGTCGGATCAGGTGCGAGCGGCGTGCATTTCGCCCTCTCGGCGCTGGGAAAGGGGCACGTGGTGACGATGCTCGACGTGGGCCGCAGCCGGTCGCCAGCCGTCGGCGGTGATGCGAGTTTCGCGGAACTCAAGCAGCGGCTCCCCGACCCGACCCGATACTTTCTCGGCGAGAATTACGAGGCAGTGCTGTTCCCGGGAGCCGGTCACGAGTACTACGGCTTCCCTCCGAGCAAGACGTACGTGTTCTCTGCTCCGAGCGCGCTGCGTGTCGAGGCGCGCGGGTTCGCTCCCCTCTTCTCCTTCGCCCAGGGTGGGCTGGCCGAGGCGTGGACCGCGGGATGCTACCCGCTCACCGCTCAGGAGCTACACAACTTCCCGTTTTCCGACCAGGATCTCGGCCCCCACTACGAGGAGGTTGCGCGGCGCATTGGAATCACGGGGGTGAAGGACGACCTGAGCCGCTTCCTGCCCTTCCACGACGGCCTACAGCCGCCCCTCCGGCTCGACGCTCACTCTGAGGGGCTCCTCGCCGCCTACGAACGGGACAAGGACTATTTCACCCGCCGGCTACGGTGCTTCATGGGGCGCTCGCGGGTGGCGGTCCTCAGCGCCGACATTGACGGCCGGAGGGCGTGCACGTACACGGGCCGCTGCCTGTGGGGCTGTCCCTCGGGCTCCCTCTACACGCCCTCCCTGACGCTCGAGGGGTGCCGGCGCTATGCGGGCTTCACCTATCAACCCGGGCATTACGTGACCCACCTCCTCGTGGACGCAACGCGCCGCGTGACGGGAGTGGCGGCGGAGCCGGTAGATGGGGGGCCGCGGCGTGAGGTGAGCGGCGACGTGGTGGTGCTCGCGGCGGGCACCCTCTGCTCGACGCAGATCTACGTGCGCTCGGTGCAGCAGGCGACGGGGCAGATCCCGACCCTGCGCGGGCTCATGGACAACCGCCAGATCCTCGTGCCCTTCGTCACGTTGCGCCGGATCGGCGTGCCGTACGAGCCGGCCAGCTACCAGTATCATCAACTCGCCATGGGTATCGAAGGGGCGACGGCAGCAGACTACGTGCACGCGCAGATCACCACGCTGAAAACGGCGCTGGCGCACCCCATCGTCCAGAACGTCCCGGCCGACCTGCGGTCGGCCGTCTTCCTGTTCCGCAATCTGCGGGGGGGCCTCGGCCTCGTGAACCTGAACTTCGCCGATCACCGTCGCGATACGAACTTCGTCACGCTGCGAGCCGGTGGAGAGGGAGACCCGCCGACTCTCGTCATCGGTTACGAACCCGATCCCGGCGAGCCGGCCCGGATCAAACGGGCTATGCGGACGATGCGCCGCGCGCTGTGGCGCCTGGGAGCCGTCGTGCCGCCTGGGATGAGTCACATCCGGCCCATGGGAGCGAGTGTCCACTACGCCGGCACCCTCCCCATGTCGACGACTCGCGGGACTCACACGCTGTCTCGCGTGTGCTCGAGCAACTACTTCGAGAACCTGTTCGTCATCGACGGCAGCGGGTTTCCGTTCCTGCCAGCCAAGAATCTGACATTCACGCTCATGGCCAACGCCGTTCGCGTCGCGCACGAGGCGTTCTGACGACGGGGCATCTCGAGGCACTGTTCTCTGGTGGCGATGCTCGGCATCTCGTTGCGCGCGCACGGCCTGCCGGTTCAGGTTTCACGCGGCCAGAACTTTCCTCCGCGGCCCACATAGCCGATCAACTCGCCAATCGCCGAGCCGGTGAGCAGGACCAACGCGATCGGTGCAATTTGCATCAGATGCGGCAAGGGGCGCCGCTGTCGGCGCATGTGCCGAATGATGCGAGTGAGCAGCACCGGGGGCAAGAACGGTGTCAGAGCCGCCAAGACCACGCGCCGCAATCCGGACGCGGCGACGACCCGCGTGGCGGCAAAATCGGCCGCGATCATGACCCGTTCCCACCACGCCTGACGAAGAGTCATGTTCGGCCGATGCTGGTACACGACCAGGCGGTCGTCGAAGAACACGCCGCGTGGCCGCAGCGCCCAGTGTACGGTGGTCTCGTGATAGCCATCACGCCACACGTCACGAATCGAGTCGAGCGCCTCGCGCCGGTACGTGACGTTCACGTCCGACACGTATTCCGCTGGCCCTCGCGCGCGCGGACGCCCGTAGCGGCCGAAGTCGCAGTAATACATCGCCCAGTGCAGCGGGCGGTCGATGCCGTTGTCGATCGCGCCGCCGATCACGGCGGCCGGCTGCGCATGCGCGACGAGGATCTGCTGGCACCAGTCCGCTGCCGGTACCGAGCGGTCGTCGGTCATCGCCACGATCGCCCCCTCAGCGAGCACGAGTCCCACGGCACGCCGGCGATCATACAGCCGATGTTCACGCGGCGAGGCAACGCCACTGCATGACTCGCTAATGAAATGGAATCGCATCTCGCGAAATTCGCGCGCCAGCTCGCCGGTCCCTTTCGTCCACTCGTCATACGGGACGATCACCTCGGCATCGGCGGTACGCATCTGCGCACACACGGCCGCAAGAGTCCGGCGCAGACCTTCGCCACCGTCGATCACGGCGACCACGATCGATAGCGGACGCCTGGGCGATGTATCCCCCATATCCGTCATGGTCAATCAGCGGCGCGCGTCGGTCCGTCCGGTCACGTAGCCGACGCACTCGCCGGCCGACCAAAGGGCCTCGAGCACGAGAATCAGCGGCAGCGATAGAACCAACCGACCGAGGTGGCGCCGCGTCCGCAGTGCGTGCGCCACGATGCGCCATGTCAGCACCAGTGGAAGCGGGAACGCCAGCACCGCGAACGTGAGCCGCCGTGCCCACGACGCGCCGGCGACACGGGTCGCCGCAAACGATCGTCCCCACACGTATCGCTCGCGCAGCGCCGCGGGAACGCGCAGCCCACATCGCATCTGGTACACCACTATGCGCGGGTCGAGGCGCAGCGTCTGGCCCTGGCGGCGCAGTTCCCAGTTCACCGCGGTTTCATGAAACGCCTCGCGCCACTGCCCTTCCACACTGCCGAGCGCAGTGCGCTTGTACGACACATTGCAGTCGCTCAGGAACTCCGACGGTCCTTCCGGCACCGGGTTCTGATAGCGGCCGAAGTCGCAGAAGTAGACCGCCCAACAGAGCAGCCGGTCGACGCCGTTCTCGACCGCACCGCCGATGGCTGCTTCCGGACCAGCGTGGGCCTGGATTACCGCGGCACACCAATCGGGCGAGGGCCGGGCGTGATCTTCGAGCAAGGCCACGATTCGGCCACTGGCCTGCCGCAACCCGATCGCACGCAGGATGTCGTGATGCTCGCGACTGAGATCGCCGAACCGGTCGGAATCGACTTGCGCACGCGCGTCGACGAACTCGGCCCATGGAAACCGCTTCGCGAGCTCCTCGACCCCATCGAGCCGCGCGTCATATGGCACGATGCATTCCGAGCGATGGGCCGCGACCCCCGACTCGAGCGCGGTGAGACACGCGGTCATGGTGTCGCGCCCGCCGGCAATCACCGCGATCACAATCGACAAGTCAGGCGAATTGATCATGCGGAATGCTCCGAAGCCTTCTCCGACAATTCGTGCAATGCTTCGCCGATTCGCCTTCGGCGAGCAGAACTCATCACCCCCCTGTGGTGAGGCATTCGGTGCATCACTCGATCTTCGACAAGCTGTCGCCCGGGCCGATGAGGAACCCGATCCACTCGCCCACAACATAGGTGACGGTAATCGGGATCAGCAGCGGCAGGACTTGGAGGAATTTGCCGACCCGATGCCGTTTGGTGAAGACCCGCTGGGCGGTGCGGGCCAAAAGCAACGGGACCAAGAGCGGAGCGAGAACGAGATAGACGAGCCGGACCGCCGGTGAAACGTAAGCTCGGCGGATGCCAGCGAAGGCGCGGCTGAAGAGGAATCGTTGCCAGAGATAGTAGCGAAGGCCGAACGGCCCGGTGTGATAGACGACGAGATCCGGTTCGCAGAGGAAGCGCTCGCCGCGCGCCAGCAACGTCTGGTTGACCCCCGCTTCCCAATAGCCGCTGCCGGCGGCCGGCAGATACTGCAACAGGATATCGCGGCGATAAACACAATTGGCCGCACAGACGTCGGAGGTTTCACCGCGCCGGACCGGCGGCATGTAGCTGTTGTATTCGGTGAAGTAGACGGCCCAGTCCACGAGCCGCGCGTAATTCGCATCGACCACCGGCCCGCCGATCGCCGCCGCCGGTTCCCGTATGCAACGGAGCAGCGTCGCGACCCAGTCCTCCCGCGCGACACAATGTTCTTCGATGATGGCGACATGCGTGCCGTGTCCGGCGCCGATGCCATGACGGCGGAGGTCGGGCACACTTTCTCCCTCCGGGCGTCGGAGCAGCGTTACCCACGGAAATGCCCGCTCGATACCCGTGGCGACGTCTCCGCCGATACGGTCGGCGACGATCACTTCGACGCTGGCCTGAGCACATTGCGGCGCCAGCGACTCCAGGCATCGCGTGATGAAAGGCGCCCCCACACACGAGGCGATCACGATCGACAGCGGCACCGGCCCGTCACTCGGCATCGATCACTCCTCAATGTGCCGATAAGGTCCCAAGCCGTCCGACCCGGGGAAATCCAATAGCGTCACAACATCCGCCCTCTCTCGATCTCGACCGTGAGGGGCAGGCCGATCGCGAGTTGATCTAACGCGAATCTCGCAGGCTGGGAACCTGTAGGTAACTGTGGGAAGTCGACGTCGGTTCGCTACCGGCCATCGCAGAAATTTCCGGCGCTCCTTCCGTTACCCCGATCCCTCTCTCTACTCGTGCCGGTGCGCACCTCGTATGACGGTCAGGGGCTGCGTATTGAGGTTCACGTTCTCCGGGAGGATGTCCAACCGCTCGGCCGCCCGCAGCGGCTCCGGCGACTGCCACACTTTAGCGCCGACCATGGCCCTGGCCAATTGTCCCGGCTGGTAGACGATGCTCGACCACAGGAACACTTCCGTCGTGCACCAGCATTCTTTCGCGGCGATCCGCCGCCGCAGTGCCTGCGCTTCTTTCGAAAACCACAATTCGCGGAACGTTCTGTCCCGAAGATTGCCGAGCGGCTTGTGCAGCTCGCAGACGCTCACGTCGCCGTTGGCATACACCACCGCGCTGATCACGCCGGCCTTGCACGGCACGAGCTGTTTCTTTTCTTCCAGCGTCCGTACTTTCGCCCACTGCAGCATCGGCTCCACGATGGACCCGTAGCGCGTCTGCTCCCGCGGCGCCCACAGCCGCTGGATGTACTCGTACAGCTTCTGGTACTCCTTCAGGTCCGGTGCCAGCAGCGACGGGTCTTTGCGATCTCCGCGGATCACTGCGAGGTTGTGATGGTCCATCGCCGGGCAGCGCGCGTAGAGGTACGTGGTGAGCTGTTTGATCTGGTCGATGTTCTGATTCGTCGCCGTGGAAATGGAATGGATGCGCAGCCGCGGCTCTTTCTTCTGATACTCGGCCAGCTTGTCATACGTCGCGATCAGTCTCTTGAATGAATTCTGCGCCCCGCGGAATTTGTCGTGGTAGTCAGGCATTCCGTCGATGGAAAGCTCGCACACGAAGTACCGTAGGCTCTTCTCTTGAAAAATCGATTCCAGCGCCGTGAGCGTCTTGTCCGTATACCACCCGTTCGTCGGCACGTAAATTTCTTTCACGCCGTTGTTGGTGATGAAGAACCGGCAGATCTCCGCGAATTCTTTGCGCAGGAACGGCTCTCCGCCCGACAGATTGAGGTTCTCGAACGGCTCCAGCTCACGCGCCAGCGCCTTGATCTCGTCCAACGAGAGATCGTTCCGCTGGTTCAGATTCCGCCAGTAGAAGCAGTGGTCGCACTTCAGGTTGCAGATCGAGTTGATGAATAACACGAGGAACGGCGGTGTCCGGAGCTGCCCCATCTCCGAGGCTTTCCACGTCAGCTTCGCGTGCCGCGCCAGGCGCTTCGCCAGATTCATGTCTGCCTTTCCCGCCCCCCTTCACTGATCATCCGTGCTTGCTCTTCGTCACTCATCAGTCGCGACGGCCTTGGTTCCGGCCGCCAGAGTACCCGTCGCGCGTCCATGACCGGCAGGAGTCGGGGCGTGCAGCGGGTCCCTCAGCTCCTCGATGACGTAGATCGGCCGCGGCTTGAGCTCGTTGAAGACACGGCCGAGGTACTCTCCGATGATTCCAAGACAGACGAGCTGCACCCCACCGAGGAAGAGCATCGCCACCATGACGGTCGCCCACCCAGCGACCGTGATGCCGATGGCCTTCTGCACGAAGACGGTGAGCAAGTACAGGAACGCGACGGCGGAGGCTCCGTAGCCGAGCCAAGTCGCCAGCTTCAGCGGCACCGTCGAAAACGACGTGATGCCGTCGAGGGCGAACTTGATCATCTTGCCGTAGGTGTACTTCGTCTCGCCGGCGTAGCGCGCGTCGCGGTGATAGGCGACGCCCGTCTGCCGAAATCCAATCCACGTCACGAGTCCCCGGACGAACCGATCCTTTTCCCGCAATTGCTTCAATTGATCAGTGGCGCGCCGACTCATCAAACGGAAATCGCCGACATCGACGGGGATCTCGATCCGGGTCATCCACTTCAGCAGTCGATAGAAGAGCGCTGCGGTCGCGAGCTTCACGCGGCTCTCACCGGCGCGATCGGCGCGAAGGCCGTACACGACGTCGTAGCCCTCGTGCCACTTGTCCACCATTTGCCCGATCACTTCAGGCGGATCCTGCAAGTCTGCGTCTATCACCACGACGCAGTCGCCACGCGCGTAGTCGATCCCGGCGGTGATCGCGATCTGGTGGCCGAAGTTGCGAGAGAACTTGATCAACCGAATGCGCGCGTCGCTGGCAGCGAATCCCACGAGTTTGCGATAGGAATCGTCCTGGCTACCATCGTCCACGAACAGAATCTCGTAGTCGCAGTTGCGAATCCCGCGCAGCGCCGAGGTCACCCGGGCATAGAACGCCTCGATCCCCTCGGATTCGTCGAACACCGGGACGACCACCGAGAGCAGATAACTCCTGCCCAGCTCCCTCCGGGTATGACCCAGGGCGCCGCTCGTCATCCGTCAAGCTTCGGCGTTGTCAGGAGATGTACCAACGAATCATCGTCCCTGGCGGACAAGCGTGCGCCCATGTCTTTAGCCACAGACCTCACAAATAGTGATGACATATACTAGCGCGAATTCGAAAATCACCGGGGATGCCAGAGTATGCTCGAGATCGGCGTAGGGGTCCGGTCATGCGATTCTGGGCGAGGCGAGGAACGTGGTGGCCCCCGATGCCGCCAGCCATCCTAGAGCGGTGAGCAGGAAGCCGCGATTGTGCAGGTGCACCTCCAGGCACGAGATCCCGGCGGCAAGCAGAAGGAGGCGGACTTTCCCAGGGTGCCGTGCGTGACGCTGCGGCCCGAGACCGGGTGGGGAGACCGTCGCGGCCGGATGGAATGTCATCGCCGGTACGGATCCGGCCACCGATCGCGGCGCCGTCGCGCGCACCGACTGGCCGCCCCGCTGGCGGCGGCCGTGTTCGACGCCGCCATGCAGCCGTTCGCATCGTGAAGGTCCTCGCGGAGGCGGTGGCGACGCGTGCACATCGGCGTTGACGCCACCTGTTGGGAAAACACGCGCGGGTACGGGCGGCACGTCCGGGCCCTCCTCACCGCCCTGGTCGCGCTCGACCGGGCCAACGGCTACGTGTTCGTGCTGGACACGCCGCCCACCGTTGCGCCGCTGCCCCCGGGCGCCGAGGCGCGCCTGGTTCGCGCCACCGCGCCAACGGCGGTGGCGGCGTCGTCCCGGGGCCACCGCTCCGTCGGCGACATGTGGCGGATGAGCCGGGCGCTGTCCTCCGTTGACTTCGACGTCCTGCTCTTTCCCACGATCTACAGCTACCTGCCAGTCCTCACGCGCGCGCGGAAGATCGTCGTAGTCCACGACGTCATCGCGGACACGTACCCGCGGCTCACGCTGCCGAGCCCGGCCGCACGGATGTTCTGGAAGGTGAAGGTAGCGGCCGGTCTCCGACAGGCGGACGCGCTCGTCACCGTCTCGAACTTCTCCCGCAGCGGCATCGTGCGGCGATTCGGCATCCGGCCCGAGCGCATCGCGGTCGTCGGTGAAGCGAGCGACCCCGTCTTCCGCCGGCTGGCTGACGCCCCGCTGACGCCTCGGCTCCACGAGCTCGGTGTCCCGGACACCGGGCGGCTTGTCGCCTACGTGGGCGGCTTCAGCCCACACAAGAACCTGGAGCCGCTGGTCGACGCCGTGGCGGCCGTGGCGAGTCGGCCGGGTTTCCAGGACGTCCGGCTCGTCATGGTGGGCGAGCACCAGCGCGAGGTGTTCCACAGCTACTTCGACGTGGTGGCGCGCCGGGTGGCCGCCTCCGGCCTCGCGGATCGCACGATCTTCACGGGCTATCTGCCGGACGAGGACGTCGTGGTCCTCCTCAACCGGTCAGCGGTGCTGGCACTGCCCTCCCTGATCGAGGGCTTCGGGCTCCCCGCCGTGGAGGCAGCGGCATGCGGCTGCCCCGTGGTGGCAACGACGGCCAGCCCGCTCCCCGAGCTCCTGGGCGACGGTGGGATCTACGTCGACCCACGCGAGCCGGGGGGTCTCGCGCCGGTGCTGGAGCGCGTGCTTACGTCTGACGCGCTGCGGGAATCGATGCGCAAGGCCGCCCTGGAAGCGGCCGGCCGCCTCACCTGGGACGCCGCCGCCCGCCAGATGCTCGCCGTCATCCGCTCCGTCGCCGCGCCGTGAGCCGACCGCTCCGCTTCCTGCACCTCACCACGTTCTACCCGCCGTACAGCTTCGGCGGGGACGCGATGTACATCTACCGCCTCGCGCACGCGCTCGCCGACGCCGGTCACCACGTCGACGTCGTGCACTGCGTCGACGCCTACCACCTGCTCCACCCCGCGCAACCGGAGATCGCCTTCCGCGAGCATCCCGGCGTCCGGCGCTACGAATTGCGCAGCGGGTGGGGCTGGCTCTCGCCGCTCCTCGCGCAGCAGACGGGGCGGCCGTGGCTCAAGCAGCGGGCGATCCAGGCACTGCTCGACAGCCAGCCGTACGACGTCATCCATTTCCACAACACCTCCCTCCTGGGCCCACACACGCTCGGCATGACCTCACCCGGCGCGCGCTCCGTCAAGCTGTACACGACCCACGAGCACTGGCTGATCTGCCCCACGCACGTGCTCTGGAAGTTCAACGAGCGCGCCTGCGAGAAGCCGGAGTGCCTGCGCTGCACCATACGCGCGCGGAAGCCGCCGCAGCTCTGGCGCTACACGGGGACCCTGCGGCGGGCGGGCCGCCACGTCGACCAGTTCGTGTCGCCCAGCCGGTTCACAGCGGAAATGCACGCCGAGCGCGGCTTTCCTTTCCAAGTCGGGCACTTGCCGTACTTCATCGACCGTGCCGACGAGGACTGGCGGCAACCAGGACCGCCGCCGCAAGCGACTCCCTACTTCCTGTTCGTCGGCCGGCTCGAGACGATCAAGGGGCTCCACACGCTCATCGACGCGTGGGCGGGCGTCCCCGAGTACGGCCTGCTCGTCGCAGGGACTGGTCGCGAGGCGGGCGCGTTGCGGGCACGCGCGGCGGGCAATCCGCGCGTGAAGTTCCTGGGCCCGATGTCCCAGACCCAGCTCGGGGCCATGTACCACCACGCCCGAGCCTGCATCGTGCCGTCGATCACCTACGAGACCTTCGGCATCGTCATCATCGAGGCCTTCGCCCGGAAGACTCCCGCCATTGTCCGGGACCTCGGCGCGCTCCCGGAGGTCGTGCAGGACAGCGGTGGCGGCTACACCTACCGGACGGACGAAGAACTGAGGGCCGCTATCCAGCGGATCGGCGGTTCGCCGGCAGTGCGATCAGAGTTGGGCGAGCGCGGGTACCAGGCGTTCCTGCGTTGGTGGTCACGCGACGCGCATCTGGTGATGTACTTCGACCTGCTTCGGCGGGCCGCGATCAAGCGATTCGGCGTCGTTCCGTGGGAGGCGTAGAGCACCGTGAACGTTCTCACGGTCGCGCGCTAGCGTCCAGAGGACGGCCGAATTCGACGAGGCGATACCTTCCGCCCAGCACGCGACGATCACCGTGAACGCGAACGCCGGCTTGCGCGAGTACAGCGTCCAGACGCGCAGAGTTCAGACGATAGGAAGACCGCGTGCCACTGATGTAGGTGGCCATGCCGCTCAGAAAACTCACGGTCGCCGACGCCGACTGCCTCAGATTCTGCACCGACTCCAGCAGGAGCGCACGCGGCGCGCTCACGACCATTCGACGCAGAACCTCGGCCTCGCGTGGATGGAAGTGATACAGCGAGCCAAGCATCACGCAGACATCGCCCGTAGGAAGAGCGTCGAGATCGAGCACCCCGCCGTACACCAACCGCACGGGCCGTCGGCGCAGCAAGCGCGTCATCGCCGGCAACAGATCGACGCCCGTGTAGGCGATCCCACGCCGCGCCAGGAACTGGGTGTACAGATAGCCGCAGCCGCAGCAGAGATCGACGACGTGGCTTCCGTTCGGCACGAGGTCCGCGACGACCCGGTAGCGTTCGTGGTAGGCGCGCCCGTAGAGTGCGCGCATGACCAGACGGTAGGCCCACGGGGACCAGTACAGGGGCGAGGTGAGAGTCACGGATCTCGAATCCCCGCATACTCAAGACGTGGGCCATCCGGCGCCGCGGTTGCGCGGCCGCTACGCGATGAGAGTACGGAACTTTCGTGGCCCATGATCAATGCAACGCGGAGTCCCGGCCCGATGTCAACATCGGTGTCAGATCCGGCGCGCGCCGCTCGCGCGTGATCCCCGGCTTGCGGTTGTTCAACTCCGGCGCCGGCCGACGACACTGAAGCGGCGGTGTTCGCTCCCTCGGTCGTCCGACTAGACGCTGGCGAGATCGTTCCGTACCCGGCGCAGCCGCGCGAGCGAAGCCATCGCTTTCGAGTGGTCGCTGGTGAGGTGGCGCACGATGACGTCGGTGTAGCCGAGCGCGGCGAGCTCGGCGAATCGCTCGACGACCTGCTCGACCGAACCGGCGACGAGCGCCGGGGCCGAAATCCCGCGATAGCCGGCGGCGAGGACCTTCGCCTTCACGTCTTCGGCGTCGGCGGACGATTCGCCGACGTAGATGTCGCGCCGGATTGCTACGGCCTTGGGCGTGCGACCGTGGGTCTTGCACCGCTCGAGATAGAACGCGGCCTGATCGCGTGCCTCGTCGATGGTGAGCGAGGGGGACGCGAGGAAGCCGTCGGCGAGGCGGGCGGCGCGGTCGATGGCCGGGCGCGCGCTGGCGCCGATCCAGTACTCGACGTTCTCGGCTGGACGCAGCGCGACCTTTGCGTCGCGGAACTTGAAGCGACCCGACGAGCTCACGGTCTCGCCGCGCAAAAGCCGCTGGACGATCGAGAACGATTCCTCGAAGGCCGAAGGGCGGTACTTCATCGTCGTGCCCATCGCCGCGAACTGCGCCTCGTCGTAGCCGAGGCCGCACTGGACGATGAAGCGGCCTCGGGCGACCGAGGCGAGCGTCCCGACCTGCTCGGCGACGAGGACGGGGTTCCACAGGGGCAGCAGGAACAGGCAGCCGGCCGCCGCGTCGCCCCATTCGGCCAGGAGTCGTCCGAGGATCGGGACGTTCTGGTAGTACGGGCCCGGCGTCGCGTGATGATCGCCGACGAACAGCGAGTCGAGGCCGGCCTGGCGCGCCG